>Ga0307515_10000735_pt1 | contig 75698 bp, 70 predicted proteins | sample 17_EM_MG_FD_194513 | JGI IMG/M metagenome (GOLD analysis project Ga0307515, IMG submission 194513) | Populus trichocarpa ectomycorrhiza microbial communities from riparian zone in the Pacific Northwest, United States - 17_EM | ecosystem: Host-associated > Plants > Roots > Unclassified | place...
GCTCTATGACATTTTCAATATGTGTGTGCCACCCGCTGGCGTGAATCACAACCAATCACTCGGCCCGCTAGGGCTACCGGGCCAGCCAGGCTTCTTTCCTGAAAAGCCCGCGCTAAGGGCGGCCGGCCAGGCTTGATATAAAGCCCGCAGGCCGGGCCTAAAGACGTCAGGGCCGGCCCGGCCCGGCCCGTTTCGAACACTGTATACGATAGAGTTCTGTGCCTAGTGACCAAAGCTAGGTCAGCATACGCAGTCCTTAAAATCTCGAGCCTCTCCTTCTCTCAGTACCATAGTCTATACACTCACACGGTTCTCGCCATCATATTCCAACATAACGAACAGACACACCTAGGAGTGATGTCACATGAAGCTCTCGTACCCACACTCTATGCTTGATAGAAGCGAGGGTAGTAATACTCTCCTGCCTCTGATCTGAAGCTTACGACTTGCGAAAAGTATACGAATGATGAAGATTATATTCTCATCCTGACAGGGAGGAATCCAAATCTTTCACTGAGAAATTGGGTGCCGGATAGAAGGATGATGACGAAGAATCGATTAATGCTTTGGGATATGATAAAATGGACTAGTTGGCCGCGAGCCGGTTTGGATTACCTGTGAGGGAGTGGGTGTGATGCGGAGCGGAGCCGAAGAGCTGCAGTGTGATGCAGTGTACTAGCTACAGGAGAGAACGCGAAACGGCTTAGTAGGCACCAGTAGCCAACGGCCGAGAATTCAATACTGCTAATAATAACGAAAATAAGACTTTTGACTACCAACGTAACATTTTAATCAGCTATACACGCTCTACATGCGCAGTATTCGAAACGGGCCCGGCCGACTCGCGGGCTTTCGGGCCGGCTTTGGCAGGCCAGGCCGGGCCAGTAATTTGGAAGCCCGCGCTAAGGGGCGCCGGCCGGGCTTATAGTTTGAAAGCCTCCGGGCCGGGCTGCATATCTGAAACATGAAAATCAGGTGCGAAACACCCTATGGGATACTGTTACCTCCCACTATTGTCACTAGTTCGAGGAGGACCAACGAAAAAATAACCGCTATTATTAGTATTCAGTAAGTGAATTCGTACCGTCATGGATTCTCAACCGGCCCGGAAGCCCGCAGGCCGGCCCGGCCGGTTTCGAACACTGTACATGCGTCTTATCACTCGCTCCCTCCTTGGTCAATGAAACACATTCCCACGGGTTTGTTGACTAGGGATTTGGCCCGGTGGCTTCCCTTGTGTTTGGTGCTGGCGGGCTCGAGCATGAGGCCGGTGGCTTACGGCCCCCATTGGCCTCGCCTGCCCCCACCAGCCTCGCCTGCCCCCATATTGAGGAGGCGGGCTCGGCACTGGTACTCGGCTTTGGGCTCCGGCTTTGGCAGTCGGCATGGAGTTTTCCTTCTCTCTCTTTCGTATATAAGTCTATAGTTTTCCCTCTCTTTGGATCGATAGACAATTGAGCTTCTTCATCCTTTCTCTTTTGCTTTCAACAGGGTTAACAAGTAAGAGAAAACAAATAACACAAACATCAACCCGACTCCATTGCCCCCCTTAACAGAAAGGAACTGGAAACCAACGTTCAAATATCTAGAATACGCCGAAAAACAATGATAATCAGACAATCCGAGTTCCTGAAGTGTACATGCTACTCAGGTTAGTCGAACTTATAGAAAACTCCCATGTTGGGGAATGCTTACCCTTCAGAATATCAAGTCGACACTTCTACTTCACTTCTTCATTTCATCAAGGTACCTATAGAGCCCTTGTGTTTCTGGATGATCTTCACCAAGTACACAAGAACGAAGAGATTCCACTGCTGCCATCAATTCAATAGCTGCATTAATGCCACCTTGTGCCTTGTATGTTGATGCGAGGTCAAACATACTAGTCAAGGTAGAAGGATCCTCTTGACCGAGTATACGCCTTTTCATCTCCACAGCCTGCACCTGCAACCCCTCGGCCTCCTTCCATCGCCTCTGCTTACTGTATATCGATGCGAGATTGGATATGATGATCAAGGTATCAGGATGTTCTTGGCTGAGTACCCTCTTGGACGTCTCTACGACCTGCACCTGCACCTGCAGCACCTCAGCCTCCTTCTATCGCCCCTGATTGCTGTATCGATGCGAGGCTGGATATGCTGTTCAAGGTATCTGGATGCTCTTGGCCAAGTACCCTCTTACTCGTCTCGATATCCCGCATAGTCAGCTCCTCGGCCTCTTTCCATCGACCTGTTTAGCGTGTGTAAATGCGAGGTTGTTTCTGATTGCTGATGTCGTGGAGCTCTATGTCCCATAGGTGCTTTCCGTATACTTTAGAGCCTCTTCTTGCAATGATTGTGCTTCCATCCACTCCCCTAGCTTAATGTGCGACATGGCTATACTTATGGTTGATTTAATGTAGTATGGATGATCAGCACCGACTGTTGATTCAATTCGACCTCTGATTCGCATACGCGGCGCTGTTGATTCCTCAAATTAGCTTAATTCATCCAGCAGATTTCCCAGGATCATACATAAGGCCAATGGTATGAAATGGAGCTCCCCAAATTCTCGCTCCATATCGCCAACCTCTCTTTCGTACACTTTCCGGGCTTCCTCTAGTTTGTTTAAGCCCCATGTTCGATATTCGTGGATAAGGTCGACTTGAATAAGAACTTCATAAAACTTGTGCATTCCCTCACTCTTCCATCGCGCTGGCTGCAACAATTATTTTTCAGCCTTCAAATCCACAGATTGTTTGTTGCTTTTTGTTAGCCATTTTTGGGGCTTATTGTAATCTGACATGGCCCTAAATCCAATCTGATAACAAAAGGCAATTTGGAATGCGATATGGGCAGCAAAGGCTTGATTTTGACTTCTGAAGTATATATTTTCAAGGCTCTCTCGAATTTGTGTCCACACTCGATAGTTGGCTCTCACGAGGTCGGCAAGATCTTCGGCAATCTAGAATACTATTTTGTACTCAGCCAAGGTTTGGGAGACATGGAAATGCATTGATAATTACCCGGAAATTCGCATGTTGTGATAGCTCCCTCATTGTCTCCAACGGCCGTGCAGTAAGGGGTTGCGGTTCGGTTCTAAAGTTTTTAGTGACAGCTTTGGTATGACCTTACATCAAGCTCACCGTTCTTGGCTGAGGAGACCCACTAAGCTTCCAACATCAGACATCAGGTTTTCGGGGTCAAGCCCAATTGTCGCACCGGAAAATTCTTTTAGGCGAATCCTATGCTCGGCATACGAGCCTGCTAGTGGTATAGATTCAATAAGTTGATTGGCAATACGTTTTAGTATATCAGCATCTTTGAGCTTCTCAAGCGATGTGCGGGACCCGGTGGAAGCATCAAAAGAAACAAACTCAGGAACGCATTGCGTACCGCATGTGGGAACAACTGACAGGTTGTTCCAAACAGAACCCAAAGGCTTAGCATACCAAAAGAGTACACATCGGTCTTTTTGGCTTCGGAGACCTTGAACTCTCAAAAATAATGCTCAAAAGCGTTCCACGCCTTAACTTAGGCAGAAGAACGTTTACTGCATTACTAGCAGCCAGAGTAGAACATCCGAAGTCGGCCATCTTTACTGTCGTCTTACCGGTAGCATCATCAAAAACTAGCACGTTTTGTGGTTTAATATCGCCATGAACGACACATGTGTCCATATTAGACTTCCAAGGCCGAATTCACTGTGGAATGACATACCATAAGCATGCAAGGTCATGATGGCACTTCCAATATTGACATAAATTTTGAGCCGGCCATCAATAGTCATGTTCATACCCTCACTCACATTCATGAACTGCTTTAGATCCCATGCCGCTTTTTCAAACACCAGAACAGGAACTGCTTTCTCCGTCCTGCGCTTGATTTTCCAACAAATTCCCTCAAGGTTTGTTGCGATAGTGAAGGGGAGAACCGTGTGTATTGGCTATAGAGCAATGTCTATCTAGGTACAGGTCTAATGGTCCAAGATGCGTAGGGAATGGAAGAGTAGTGTGAAGTCTAAAAGAGCAGTCACGAACCTTAGGCTCTATCAACAAGGTTGACTATATTAGGGTGACTTCGAATAGGGAGCTGACTTAGGATTAGTACCTCCGACATCAAAGGTAAAAAGTCCATCTCTCCGTCATCGTGAAACCGCTTGAATGCAAGGGGTATATCGGTAATGAATGTCGACTGACTTATTGCCCCAGAACCACCCATACCAAGAGAACTGAGAGAAGGCTACCACGTAATGGGGAGGTGTTGGGCACTGCATTCTTGGGCAATTTAAAGAAATGCGATCAGATCGCATTGGAGGTCACCGTTGGTGCGATTCGCCGAAGCGGAGTAGCGGGTACTCACTCCATCGGAGTATGTTACCAGCGAAGGGTTATATATTGAGAACATGGAGTTACCATCGGAAGGCGAGACTATGGAGTTATAGGTTGAAAACATTTGGTGTATGCTCGTGCGGGGAGGTGCAGAAGTTGCAATCGGTCGAGTGAGAAAGATGGCGGAATGGTATTTCACTGTATATGTAGCCTCGTGATTCTATGTATTGAACACCACTTCTCAGACTCCACAAAGAGCGCACAAGGGGATTGCACCAGAACTATGAAAACAGTTTGCAGCGAATATCTGCTGGGAAAACGTAACGTTTGTGTATAGCATCTTTGCCCCAAACCACATTCGCGTGAGGCGCTCAGAACCTTACATATAATAGGCCGGCGGAATTAAAGACTCTCGAGGCAGACTGACAAGGCGCTATGTGTTGCATATGGACCTGACCAAGCTGAGGTTCATGGCAAGGCACTCGGCCGGTAGGGCATAAGGCACCCAATCACCTTGTATCTATGTTGCATCTTCTCTTTCTCTTTTCTCTCTGTACCTTACTCTATGCACACGGTTCTCTTTATATCGTAACACTATGCAATAGCTAAAAGTCGGTATGTCCGTCACAAAGGCTGAGCTAGATGATCGGCAACCCCGAGAGTTGTGGTCGCACCTTAGCTTCTCTTGGCGCATAGGCATTCTGACAGCGGGGTAGCGTGTGGATCGCTTCATGCAAGGAAAATCGTTGGTATGCAGTTGGGTACCAGGGTGCTTCGGGCGCGGTGAAACGGGGCAAAAGAGCGCCCATACAACGAGAAATGCCAAGATCCTCATCCATCGCTGCACAACAAATATTTTTCTGAGAAAACTTCATAGAAGCATCTCTGTTGGCCTATTATCACCCCTTTCCCTTTCAGAATCGCTTTGAATTGTTGTGGCGAAGATGTAGAATTTCCGCACTTTATGGGGCGCCCCGACTTTTTGGTATCCTCCTAGTACATCCTTGCTGTGCGGCTGAATGAGAGCTTGCAGCTGATCCGCAGATGCATATGGAATGATAGCAAAGCAACCAATGAACCAGGTGCTACTGCCACGTTTTGCGCTTACCCTAGTACAAAAAAAGCAGTTTTTCCGACGGTTCACAGCGGTGAACTGTCACCATTACGTTCAATGGCGGTCAGGGGACCGTTCTTCAATTGTTTTATCCCAACGCCCGACTTGCGTCTGTCTGCACAATTGCAATTTTTTCTTACAGTCAAGACCGCCCCACTCTACAAATCAATTTCTACCCAATATCAGGAGAGCTTAGCCGCCCACTATCGCCTCAACCTCCGTTCCCACCGCTACTGTACCCACTCCCCGCCCCGCCCCTGCCCCGGCGCCTCCTGAAACCCCGCATGCAGCGGCGCCCCGGACGCGTGACTAGTCGGATACGGACTACTCGGTGCCTGACTCGGATACGGACTCCCTGGTGCCTGCTCAGCCATAATCGGCATTGGCGGCTGTGGTGTCGGTCCCTTGCGCCGCAACATATAAGCCATCCCTACCGCGGCCGCTGCAAGCACCACCAGCCCGCCAATCACGCTCCCTGCAATCGTACCCACCGAGACTCCGGGTTTCGGACAAGTCTTTTCGACGACCGATGAGGCGGAGGTGCCGGCGGCGTTGGTGACAGTGACAGTTTCGGTCGTGGCGTGAGCAGCAGTATCGGAGGTAGTGGAAAGAAACGGTATGGAAAGCGAAACCACGGCTGGGAAGGTCCCGCAGCCAAACATGCTGTATCCATTCCCTGTCCAGCGTGTACAGTACGGATTGTTAGAGGAGGAACTATTCATTTGTGGGTAAATCTACAATGTTCCCCAGAGATGGAAGTGGGTGCGACCCACCATGTTAGCGTCAACATGTTAAAGGTACACATGCCGCTGGAACTGCATAAAGCTAAAGAATCGTAGTAGCCAATGCAGTGGGTGGCAGAGACACAGGTTTGGATACTCGCGTAGCAACACGCTAGGACAGAGTTGCTTGGAACGGGCGAGCATGTCCCCAGTTCGTCGGCGCAGGTGACGGAATTTGCTGCATTTGTGAGGAAGATGGTACTAAATAATAATATTGGGAATAACCTACCAATTGCGCCACTAATGTACCCACATGTGTTGTCGTAACTAATCGTCTTTTGCTGTCGGCGCCTAAGGTCGTAAGGGCCCAGCGGTGCGGCAGTCGGCTTCGGATTCCAGCCCGGAGAAGCGCTAAAGGCTGTTGCTCCAGCACCTTCCCACTGCAGGGCGGAAGTGAGTGGAATGACGCAGATGGCAAGTAAAAATGCAATGAAACCCATAGCGGAGATGGATAAAATAAGAAAGCAATTGAAGTCCTTAGGCGATGGATGGTGGGTTAAGTAACGGAATTCTCACTTCACCGAAGAGCATGTATCACACAAAACGTCGAGCTCAGCCGCAAACGTGCGTCTCATCCAATGCAGAGGACCCCAAAAATGGTGTGATGCATAGCGAAGAAGAAATATGCAGGTCGATATCGCGACGGTCTAAGACATAAGTTGGTCTGGTGATAAAGGATCGGACGCTCCTGTTCTGAAATTGAATTTGGCTTGGTAGAGCAGGTGTCCACCCCAAGCCGCGACTTGGAGTGAACGCTAGTTGCAAGTCACAGTACTCACTTGTCCGATTTTCAAAGATTTCGGACACTAATTAATTAGATGAGTCTAATAAGATTATATTTTATTAGGTTGTCAATCGAACTTTGATGTATTGTCATTCACGTTTACCCTGTCGCCAAGGGCGTTTACCATAGGGTATCCGGAGATTTAAAAATCGGAGTAGTCTTTCCCTTTCCTGCATCTTTTCTGCAGATATTGTGGCTGTCTGAGACCCAAAATGTGTGTAGCACGATGTTCTAACCGTTTCAGTATTGACAATGGAAAATAATGTGACCGCTTGAAAATGATGCTTTGATGAATGTAGAATAAATGTGGTTGCAGCTGAGTTGAGAGTGAGTACTGATGGAAGGTTTTCCAGCAGATGATTCAAGCCACTTGAGATCTGAGTAACAGTGTGAAAACAATGTATACAGGGACGAAAGATAGCTAACGAGCGAATAGTAATAAAAGATTGCAGAGCGTAGAATGACAGCCAAGAAGGTACGGGAAGCAAAGAGATGCAGCTGCACTACGGCCAGAAGAACCGAACGGAGAAGACCGGAAGCCAGAGGTCGACCCCAAGGAGAAGCCGGAAGTCCCTGGCGATAAGATACTATCGACTAAAATATGCCCATACCCCGGTAGCAACATATCTCAAGCTACGGTAAGATGACAAGTGCTAGTGGCGCAGGAAGACAACGCAGACTCAGGAACACCTCGTTCGCAACTTTCGGTCTATGAACAGCAAGCAGCGGGAGCAATGAAAGGCGCTCGGGCGCGCAAAAGCCTGGAGAGTAGGAAGGTTTCGGCATATGCAGATATCGAAGCCGTTTGCCATGGAGAGGAGCGATCAGGCGATGATGGCTTCCTCGCGACCACAGGTGGGAAGTTTCCCTCACCACCTAACTGAGCTAGATGAGTCTGAGCTTGACGCTCTTTACCTATGCAGTTCACTGCTGGCTCAAACTGTATCCCTTTGCCGGTAACCGGGTTTGGGCCCATAGATTGGCCCACTTTTAAAATACACATCACACAACCACAATCCAGCCAAATGCCCCCAGAATAAATAAAAATTCTCTACATATGGTGAAATTCATAAAAAAAAATTTGTTTGGGTGTGAAACACAAAGCCTCATTGCAGTCCTCACACTTTATGCTGGTTTTCATGCCTTCTCCACTGCCACCTGGACTTCTTTTCCACCTGCAAAGGAAACAATCTACTCTACTCTCCATCCAAAGTGGGGAATGCATTCCTGGCACCTTTTGGCAGAGGGGAAGGGGGGTGTGCTTGGTAACTAGCTTGGTAGGCAGTGGGGGGAAGGCAGATTGTGTGGCTGGAGCCGACCGAGTGATTTCTTGTGAAGCCGGAATGCGCGAGGAACTTTTCATTGTTGATGGACTTCCAGCTTGCAGAAGGTCACGCACAATGGAGAGACGAAAGTCAAAGTGCTCCACAGTGTTCTCTTTGTTAAATGGAAGATCTTGATAGATTATGAGGCTATTGATAAGGGCTGTCTCCAGAATCCAGTAGAAAAGTGGATACCAATTGCATCTGGATATGAGCTGTGTATCTGTAAGCTGTACCAGACGGGACTCTACATCAACAGGATCCCCTCCTACTGCATTCGATGATGGGTGGAACTCCCAGACATAGCCCTTCTCTGCCATGCAGAAAAACTTATATCTTTGACTAATTGGCTTGATTGGCATCATTGTAATGTGCATAAGCCTGCCTGTGAATAGAATCATGGCTTCATCAATGGTAACATTGCTACCAGGTACTTGGTACTGCTGCAAGAAACACTGCAGCTGTTTCCACAGAATATCCACCTTTCAATGCCAACAAGGCAAGCCTTCAGGGGATTTAGTTGAGGAATTGTATGGAGAAACATGGAAGATGCGGCAAATCTCCTGAAAGTGAGTCTTGCCAAGGTAGGCTGCTGGTGGTGATCCATCCTTGGGAATGTAAACTCCATCCTTCATCCAGTACCTCTCAGGAGGAACTCCAATAAGACCCATATGAATTTGAATTGCCAGCCAGAGATAAAGCTCCTGAGCAGTAACTGGCTGCCAGGAATGCTGCCACTCCTTCTCTGGCCCAAGAAGCTGCTGCTAGGTATAGTAATTGGTGTTGGCTACAAGCTGTCCCATGATGGAGTTGGTAAGAAAGAGATTGAAGATTTGAATTGGAGTAATGCCATCCAGCTTGGAGAACAAGATGGGCAATCGGTTCCATGCTTTGTGAGGAGGGACAATCGATTGTAAAGGGTCAAATGTGGGAAGCTCAGGAAGATCTGTCAAATTTTGAAGAGGTTTTTTGAGTGTTTTCTTATGCTACTTCGCCGAGTGATCAGCTGTGATTGACCCGGCTGGCTCAATATATGCTTCATCTGAGGAGCTATAATTATCGTCAAGGTTGAGTATTGCAGTTGGAGCTTCAGTAGTGGGTGCAAAACACATCAGGTATAATGACAGGTCGGTGCTGAACCACTGTAGGTGGAGGTGGTGATCTGGAGGAGGTGCATTTTGTACCAGAGTGCTCGTCCATGATGCAACGCTTGGCACTTTGTTTTTTCACATTTTTTGGTGAGGATGGTGGGGATGAGAGTCTAAGTGGTGGGGGTAGGTAGTTGACATTAAGATTCCAAAGTCTGAATGCTTCTCTGCTCATGGTTGTTGTGGTGTGGTAGATGGGAAGTGGGAAGGTGGTTGCCACTGGGCTGGAGGATGGTACACTCACAATCTCCAAAGTACTGCTATTTATATGCAACTCAGCACCACAGAACTTGTCACACTGCCACAAGAATTCACAAATAGAAGCTTCTACTAGTTATCTTTCAATTCATAATATTCTAGGGGGGGGTTTAAGTAGGTGGCTGTGTTGTTATAAGCGACAAGACGTGGCGCAGGCGAAAGTGGGCCCTTTCGTGGGCCCGCTACCGGCAAAGGGATACTATATCAAGCCTTAGAGATTGAACGCCATGTCTCCAAGCAGTCAAACGGGCACGGCTTCCCTTGGGCCGCACCGGTTTGCCTAATTTCATGCTTTGACCGGACTCATTTATGAGCAACTGGCATTTACTTGAAGCCGCCGGGTTTTATAAACATTAGTAAGAAAAAGTCTATAGCAAGGCCGCAGGGCCGGTTTATCAAGCCGGCCCGTTCTCACGAAATCAGTGGCCATTTATATAAATACCACCAGTCACCGCCGGTATTCATAAATATCTACAGATACCGCTGGCATTCATGAATAGCGGCCGGCTTTGACACATCGCTGGCTTTTGGAACAGAAGCCTGGCTGCAGGCGACCTTCGTAGACATTCGCTGGATTTAGCCTGTTTGAGGCCGGTATATAGCCGGACGGCCGACTGAGCCGTTTGAAAACACTGTGAATAAGTTGGTGGAAGACATACTTAATCTTGAAATTTGGGTATGAACTGCATCTGGGCTGTTGAATACCTTCTTCTTGAGCAGTGACAACAACGGTCGAGTGACCCCATGTACTGTAGTTTCATGCCTATCAGAGTCATGCGATTGGCGACTCGACTTTTGGGGTTCGCTGTTACGCCCCCTGTTTTTATAACTTCCGCGTGGCTTTCATCTACGATACGGGCCGCAGGCAGCGTGTCTCTTATATAATAGCCACACCACAGAAATTGTATTCTACTCGAAATCGTACAGATGTCAGGGGGTTAAGCTATCCGATAGGTTGAATAGATGCGCCACTAGGAATCACAGGGTGAGAATTACTGTGACAGCGGTGAAGTCTGTGGATCGCAGCATGCAAGGAAAATCTGTGCAGTACATCCATGCTGTGCGGCCGGACGGGAACTTTCGCTAATCCGGGGATGTGTATGGAAAGAATGGCAACCAATGAACTTGACGTTAGTATCACGTTCTATGCTTCTCATGGCGGCAGAGAGGCTTTCGGCTGTTCTGTACATACAAATGATTTCACAAAAAAAGTAGCACAATTCAAGACAATAAATATTCACTAGTCCCCAATATGCTGCGACGTACTTCATTGGTACATAAATTGACCATACTACTTCCCTCCACCCGCTATTGAACCCACTCCCCGCCCCTCCCCTGCGCCGGCGCCTCCTGAAACCCCGCATACAGCGGCGCCCCGGACGCATGACTGCTCGGATACGGACTACTCGGTGCCTGGCTGGGGTACGGACTAACGGGTGCCTGCTCGCCCATAACCGGCACCGGCGGCGGGAGAGTCAGTCCCTTGCGCCGCGACAAATACGCAAACCCGACCGCGGCCGCGGCAAGTATCACCAACCCCCCAATAACACTCCCGGCAATCGCTCCGGCCGGCACCGGCTTCGCACAACTCTTTTCTGTACTCGACGGCACGGTGGTGACGGTGATGGTCTCAGTCGTTGTCACCGCACCCGAGGACGTGGCGGCTAAAAAGGGGATCGAAATCGACTCAACGGTTGGGAATGTCCCGCAGCCGTAGATACTGTATCCACTCCCCGTCCAGCGACGGCAGTAGGGGGCCGAGGATTCCGAGCTATTCCTTAGCCACGTTTCCCCCACCTCCTAGAGACACCAGAGGTATTCACCAAGTGATTGTGTACGGTTGTGTCGCACAGCTGCTGCTACCGCACAGCACCGAGGATTCATAGAAGTTAATACAGTTTGTAAGCGGGTAGCAGGCATCGTTGCCGGTGTTGCAGCACACGAGTGCGGCATTAATTGGGTCTGGAGAGCAGGTGCGGCGCGTGTTTGCGCAGGTTATTGAGTTCCCTGCGGGGGTGAGTGGGTTAGACGGGATGAAGTGGGGAACTTACGGGTGACGCCGCCGACGAAGCCGCATGTATTGTCGTAGGTGTGTGTGGATTGTTGGCGGCGGCGAAGGTCGGTGGCTAGTAGAGCCTCGGGCGGGGAGGTTGGCGTTGGGTTCCCACTCTGGGGAGGGGTGAAAGGGAGCTGCCGCGGCGGCTTCCCATTGCGCCACGGTGGGGAGGGGGATAGCGATGATGGTGAGAAATATGAGGATCATGGCGATAGCGAGGGATGTGGAGGGTGGTGGGTTAAGCATATAATTTATTTACAAATTCACGCTGTTCGCCTCGTGCACGTTGATAGCGGATGCATCGCAGGTTCCTCCCAAGTGTTTAGCCCTATATTTAGGCGTAGCAGCGAAAGGCGTGGTGCATAAAAAAAACAACTGTAGGACGATAGAAAGTAAGTATCTCAGGTAACTCACTTGAACCCAATCAAAGCTACAGAAAGGAACAAGATTTCATATGTGATTGGTCCAGAACACTATCTTCACAAAGCTTAATGGCGTGATTGCTTAATAACCAATCACGAACTAGATCTCCCTCTCCCAGCCAATCAAGATCCATCCGAGCTACCCGGGCTACTTTCTATATTACCTAACCGTCGTTATATTCTACTCCAAATGCTTCGATGTCCGTGAGTGTCGTAATCCGATCAGTAGATTAGCTAGCGCTACCCCGTTAGAGAATTTCAAGGTGGAACTCGTTCCAAACGCGGCTACAAATATCACTGTCCCATCCCCATACTACTGCTGTACCCCCCGAAAATTCTATACAACGGCGTCGACAACGCATGACTAGGTAGATAGGGACTATTCGGAGGGGAGTATGACCTCGCGGGCGGTGGTGACGGTAACAATTTTGGTTGTTCTGCTAGCGGCGGGCTCAGAGGTAGGGGAGAGAAATGGTTTGGACATTGAGGCGACGCCGGGGAAGGTCCCGCGGCCGAACATACTCTATCCGCTGCTCGTCCAGCGCGCACAGTATGGGCTCGGAGGGGCTTTTCATGTGTGGGTGAGTGTACTACGTCACGGGGGTTGAGTACGTACTATGTTGATGTCAGCGAGTTCGAGGCGTACACGCCGCTAGTGCTGCATAGAATCGACGACTCGTAGTAGCCGATGCAGCGGGTGTAGGGGGACTCAGGTTTGGGGCCTCTTGTAGCAACAGTCTAAGATGGAGTGGCTGCCGACCGGGATGCAGGTCCCGAGAGTGTTGAAGTAGGTGATAGTATTTCCAGCGCATGTGAGAAAGACGCTGTTGATGGGAACGGAATGCCCACCAAATGCCATCCACATAGCCACATGTATTGGAGGAATGATAAGTCTGTTGCTAGCGGTGCCTAAGATCGTAGGTGACCCAGTGGTGTGGCAGTCGGCCCCGGATTCGGCCTGGTGAAGAGCATGGGATGTTACCGCCATACCTTCCCACTCCACGGCGGATGTAAGTGGGATAGGGCAGATGGTGAGTAAAAATGTAGCGAAGCCCATCGTAGTGGAAAGGGATAGCGTGAAATTTTTTGAAATGGGCAGGTGACGAATGGTGGGGTTAAGTAACAGGATTTCCACTTCACCGAATATTATGTTCCCCGCAACCTCAAGTTCAGCCGCAAGCGTGGATCTCATCCCACGTAGAGACCCCCAGAAATGGCGTGATGCACAAAGAAGAAATATGCTAGTCGATATGCAATGACTTTTGATCACGAGGTGGAACTGCACTGCCCAATATCAGAGTGACTGATGGGTGGTAATGAATGAGGGTTGTCACGTGATCCTCGCTGGGTTCGCGACGTCCAACAAATAGGTGTGCACGACATCGCCGACGTAGGGATTATTCCAGACCCCGCAGTATATAGGTCATGTTTTCAATCACTGTACGGCATAATGTAGAGGCAATTATTTACTTCAAGATCCAATGTCCGTATGTCTACCCCTTAAAGTAAGACTTAAGAGACTGAGAACTAGAATGAGAATGAGAATAGCAAGTGAAGTACATGCAACGCAATAGGTAGTCAAGCCAATGAACAAATGACAAACAATACCAGATATCACATTAAGGATCATTTCAAAACAGAATCCCACTTTTCACATTCCCGTACTCAGATAAAAACTGTTTGAGACAGCATACTGTTTTAACTGCGGCTAAGGTAGATCAACTCGGGAGTTCAGTGGTGGGCTGCTGGTGTTGAGTAGCAGGAAAATGCCCGAATAAAGGGTTTGCAGAGCCTGGCGAGCCCGGAGAACCTGGAGCTGTATTATTGAGTTTCGTTTCGTCCAATGGGCCCACCGGTACAGGCACTGGCGCAGTTTTCCTGGTCTGTCGGAGCATATACCCAAGCCCGACAGCACCAGCAACGAGAATGAATAGGCCTCCCACAACTGAGCCTGCAATTGTGCCAGCAGAAACGGTTTTTGGGCAGCTATCCCTCCCTGAGACGGATGCTCCTACACTGGAACCCGCAGTCCCGCTAGCCCTGTTGGAGGTGGCTGCCGCCTCAGTTGCGTCGGATCCAGTCCCAGTGGAGAAAAACGTGAAGGCGATTGACTCAACAGTGGGGAAGGTGTTGCAAATATAAACACTATATCCACTCTGGGTATAACGGTGACAGTATGGATATTTGGACGATAAACTTGAGATCGCGGTCAGTCTATGTTCCTTGAGCACCGATTCACAACCATTACCCACCATGTCCGTGTTCTCTCATTTGAGGCGCATATTTTGGAGCTACCGCACAACTCAGAATACTCATAAAGGTTCATACAGTCGGTGGGTGCAACGCATTCGCCGCCCCACTTGTCACAACACCCTATGGCAGAGATGCTGGAGATAGGAGAGCAAACTGTGAAAGTTGTACCGTCGCTTGTACCGTCGCAGGTAATTGGACTGCCTGATTGCCATATCACATGTCAGGCTTGATTGAGATGGTACTTCAGACTGTAAGGCCAAAGTTTGATGGTGTTACCTGTTGAACCAGTGATATAACCACAAATATTGGCACTGTTTTGTCGTCGCTGAAGGTCGTTAGAACCCAACAGTCCTGTTTGTGTTGGTACCGAGTTCCAGTCTGGTGAAGAACCCTGAGATGTCGGCTGAGCACCATCCCATGGCACTGCTTCAATGGATGTAATAGTGCAAAAAGTAGTGAACAAATAGGCGATTAAGTTCATAATAGCGGCGATTGTTTGGATCGTTCTTAGGTGAGAAAGTTTCAGACAAGCGATGGAAGTGCGCTTGCGACAAACGACTTATCGATGGAAATTTGGTGGGTTATGTACGAGAAGTCCCAATTGCATTCTGCTTACTGCCTACCACATCTCACTGTATATGCAACCTGAAGCTCAGCCGCAAAGATGTGGATATCGGAACATCGGCGGATTTCCTTGAAGCATTGCCAGAGTGGCCTATTGGTTGCCTAGTTATCAGGTTCTACCGTGCACAAGAGCATAAATGTGTGCCAACAAATGGATGGGCAGTAGCATGGCATGTAGTATTTGGGTTTAATCATGTAAACAGACGTGCAAGTCCTAATATACAGTGCTTCGAATGGGGGTTTTGTTTGGAGGTATAGCAAATTTACGAAGGTCCTATCTCGGGCAACATTTCTGTTGACTAGAGCGTCCGGGGCTGCATTCTGCTTCCCTACAGCCCTGTACAAGTCGGCGTTTCTACGAGTCTGGACGGTCCCGGTCTAGGGTAGGGCTCAGTCTAATACAGTTCAGCAGGAAGTTCGGACTGAACTGGACTATACCGGGACGGTTCTGGTCCGGACTTATCTGCCCCCGGGCCAGTGGAAATATTGGTACAGGTACCTCACTTACTGGGAGATGCTATTCAGTGGTACTGTCAGTGGTAGGCCCAATTGATACCTATATTTCAGTGGTGCGATTTGAAGCTAGTAGCTGTCAGCTTAACACTAGTGGGGGAGAGGATTAACGCTAGGTGCGTGGGGCTGAAATCGAATCATACTATCAAATATCATGATTCCCACCATTTTGCATCTGAATATCATACAGACTACAGGGTATTGTAGACATATACACTACAAGAAAAATTTTCCCTGGTCACAAACAGTTAATAATTCTCTGCCCCGAAAATCATAGTACAGTCTCGGGCAAAGTGTTGCACCGACAGCCCCTGTCTCGCTCATGGTTGCTGCCGCAGCGATGCAGTAGTGTCGTGCAGGCGCAATACGTTGATACAGGCGATTTGAGAGGGCTTCAGGCTTCAGTCATTCTTGATATGAGGCCGGTGGCTCGGGCAGCGGTATATGTCTAAAGCGGGACAGAGGCGGCAGCAAGAACTACCAGACTCCCGATAAATAAGCTGGCGACTGTGCCTGCTGAAACTGTATTTCTGTCCGATCGACAGTGATATTGCTGCGGAGGAGGTACCGCCGCCATAAATGCTCTATGGTGTGCATCCACCTACAGTATTGGCTGTTGGTGGAGGTACTTTTCACAGCTCGGTAAGTGGGTGTTGCTCAACCAAAATAACAATCCTTACTGTGATCATATCATGAGATCGTAGGTGTGCCCCCATTGCCCAAAGCTATGTACCTGCACTAATTAGTACATCATGTTTTAGAATAGCACTGCGCAAGTTCCACCCATTGTGTTCAGCCGCAAATGTAGGCGCCGCGAATGGCGTGGTGAATAAAAAAAGAAATATGCCAGATATTGTGTCTAAGGTTCGTTCATCTATAGCGCCGTGCGATGTATATATCCAGGCTAAGATATCAAAATGTTGCCATTGGTTGGGTGTTGAGTTAGCAACTGCTGGGGATTTATCGTACTCGAGTAACTATTACAAGGAACAGCGTACTCTGACTTAACCATCGACGAAACCATTAACCAATTGTTAGGATTCTGTACTTTGAGTTGAGCCATCGTACCCGGAACCATTGTAACACTCCTACACAGAGATTGGTAACTTTGTGAAGCACCCTTTAAGTATCATGACGATAGGCGATAAGGTCAAGTTAGTGCTAAATGAGAGTCGATTTCAATACAGCTTGCCACCACTCTTATCTTCAAAGTACAAAACCTCCGCGTTATCATCGTTCTGTGGCCTGGTTTCTGTTGTGCAATGTTTGTGTCGGTCCTTTTAGGGCTAGTTGTTAGGGCTAGCAGGAGTAGTCTTTCATCACTTTCTGGTGAGCTTCCCTCTTTTCTTGTACTTCTACAATTCACACAGTTTGACCTCTTCGCCGCGCCTATCCGAACATCGTGCGATTACAATAGTGTGAACAACGGGAGGGAAACGGGACGAGAATCGCGTCCAAAAACGTCCCGTGCAAGTACCAAGACGGGATCTCTCGCGGTCCGGCGAAATCACGGTATATGGACGGGACTGCCCCCGCTGCTCCACTACCGTTCAAAAAACACAAAAATGGCCGCTCAGTAATCACAGCCGCCCAGAATCAAGATCGGACACTCGATACTAATAGAGCTCAATGAGTAGATCATTTGAAGTCTAACAAGCGTCCATATCGGACAAATATTCATGAAGTTGGCATGGGTGGATGGTGGGAGCTGATGGAATTATCCCTCCCACCATCCTCCCATGTCAACTTCACAAATATTGGTCCGATAAGGACTCTGGTTAGATGTCAAATGGTCTACTCATTGAGCTCTATTAGCGTCGAGTGTCCGATCTAGATTCCGAGCATCTATTCTTACTTGGCGGCCATTTTTGTGTTTTTGACACGAAATGACACGGCATCCCGTCCAATTCCGCGCGGGATGTCCCGCATTTGTCATCCCAAATCCCGTTTCGGTATGGGATTACAGAGCATGAATACCGTCACGTTACCATCCCGTGGATCTCACTAGATTATACCCAGCCGTTTCCCACCTATATTACTTTTTGTGTGACTACAGAGGCAACCGTTAGTAAGAGTGGCAGCATTAAATCTAGAACTTTAATCTCAATCCTGCCATCAATCTACAACTCTCTTCGCTCGAAGCCTTTATTATTCTCCAGATGATCCTCTGGAGAGTGTTATGCCTACATCGAGAAAGAATTTAACTATCAACTCCAAGAAATTAGTGAGACGAAGAAATGACAGCAATAATACCAATGATTCCACCAGTCTGGACGGACCCGGTCTGGGGTAGGGCTCGGTCCGGTCCGGTCCCACCGGAAGGTCGGACAGGACCGGGCCCCAGACTGGCAGTCTTGGACTGGACGGGCTTGGTCTGGACCAGTCCAAACAGGATAATATTTATCAATTTCAAAGTAGATCGAAAACTAAAGAAGTGAGACAGTAATCTCTGCAACCCTAACCCAGTGGTGAGTGGCGAGTGGTGAGTGACGAGTAGCGAGTGATTCGTCTTGGATGGTAAGTGGCAGATAGCAAGTGAGCAATCGTTCATGAGTCTATTCAGTGACTCAGAAGATTATAGAGGTGACTGGTGAGTGGCAAGTAGCAAGTGGTGAGGGGTGAGATGTGCATGGTGACTTGCGAATGGCAAGATGAGTCTATTTGTTGACTCAGTATATCAGTAACTCCCAGCGTATTCGGGCCGATTCGGCCTGAATGGACTGGTCCAAAGTAGTCTAGGCCAGTTCAGTCTAGGTCCAGAAAAATTGGGGATTGGTCCGATCCCGGTCCAAAAATTACTCGGACTGGATTGGACTGGACTTGGACAGACCCAGTCCGGACTGGTCCATTGCTGGACTGGTGGAATCATTGAATAATACTTATAATCTGTCGGCTACCTCTCATGCTTCGACAATAGCCCGTGCAATTAAATTCTGTCGAGATGATTCTGTGTTGTAGGTCTATAGATGCATCGTTAATGCTTTCTCGATGCTGTCTCTGATGATAGCTTTAATTAGTTTGTTGATGCTTGTATGCAAGGATTGGAGAAGACTGATATAGTAACTAGGGATGATAGATGTGGTTAGTTAATATGCGAAAGGTATTCGCCGGCAGTATAGGCGGAGTTGATGTATGTAGTCTAATTGAGTACACAGAGAGCTTCCGCCTAAGGCCGGAGGCATATAATATTGAATGACGTCCATCATAAGCTAGAAACGGTAAGTATATATTTTGATGGGAACACAAGACATACCAGCTTACTGTTATTGTTGTGAGCTTTAGAATTAATGTGTATACTAGCGCCAGTGTTGTCAACCGTCCCGTCCGTCCCGTCCTGGCTCGCTGAGGACGGCATGTCGGCCGATGACGGCCGGCGACGGCAAAAGTACCGTCATCGGCCGTCATCCACCGTCACCGGCCGACATCGGGCGGTTACTATTAATACATATACTTTAACTCTAGAGCGCGTGGTACAAGATATAAATAGATTTATCTATATTTCTAGACTCTCAATCAGTAGTAAGAATTCAGGTTCGGATCGCGCAGATGTTGGAGGATCTTGATTCACAGTCAAGATAGTGGAGACATGCACTTATTATAACTGAATATCTATTATGTATGATGACTCGCAAATCATCAATGGATGTCGGCCGATGACCGCCGGGGACAGCCGGGGACAGAAATTTACCGTCAACGGCCGTCCCTTCCGTCCGTCCCCGTCCGGCCTCAAAAAAGACGGCGCCGTTCCGTCCTAGCTCAGGACGGACGGCAAGCCGCCGTCTCGTCCCGTCCTCAGTGATGTCGGACGGCCGGCACGGTTGACAACACTGACTAGCGCAAGGGCCATACTGTGTGCGCTATCAACAGTTATTTTACTTTCACCTTTCACCGTGAAATATATAACAGGCTTGATTCCTCTGATACCATCTGGATATACCACAAGAGTGAAAGATATCTGGCGTTTATTCTACATACTTCGCCCACTGTGCGTACTCTCTTGCAACCATATGTCTGCCCACCGATAATCAGGATTTCACAGGTACGAATGCCTGAAATCAATTGATATCTTCAGGGCCACTTGAACGAAGCAGAATATTTCTAGCTTTTCGGATATCTTCCGGAGGACAAGGCGGTAGAACAGAATTAGGTTCACTGGCCAGGAAAACGTTAGGTTTACCAGCACAAAGTTACGAGTGTAGAGTTAATTAATGGTAAAAAATGGCACACTGTCTTTTAATAGTCAAAAAGTGGTTTCTCTTCACTAGAATTAAAACAACGAAGAAGCTATATCTGCGCTTTTGAGCTTCATTTGCCCATGTACATAAAATTAAGATGACTAAAGCCTCGAAGAATCCGTGAGATATACTCCTCAAGTTTTCACAATTTTCGAGTTAGAAATAATTGAATTTTGATGGACTTTGTGTTGATGCTTGATGGTGATACAAAAGCGGGTATGTCACGATATTGAAGGGGAGAACCGTGCGCATAGACTAAGATACAGAGAGAAGAGAGAAGAAGAAAGACTCAGCATATATACAAAGAACCTCGGTGTAACTTCGGATACGCTGGTGTCATGCCACTCCAACATGCAACAGGCTAGTCACTATACAAAATGAGTGGGAATGAGTGATCAGGTATGAGCATAATATGTTTTAGGTTCTAAGCAACATCAAGTTAAGAGATATAGATAAGTTTATTATACACCTAATTTGGCATATGAAAAATCAATGATAATTAGTTGTTGGGAAGACGCTGCAAAACTGGAGTTTTCGAATATTTGTGGTGAGACATGACACGATCACCAAGACTTTTGAATCATTGTAGATGGTACTTGCAGACCGTGACATTATACTGTATACAAAGCATACTCAATATGTTCAGAGAAACTGACATCCGCCACACCAGCTGCAGGCTAGCATATCATGTATAATATATCACAGGAGTTGCATTCCACTCGAAATGATATAGAAGTCAGGGGTGGAGTTATCTGATGAGTAGATTAGATGTGCTATTAGGGAATTGCATGGTAAGAATAACTGAAAATACCGCTAAAAAAAATTCCACCGTCCTTTCCCTGTTGTACATACTGATGCTATTGTTCCCCTGGCAGCTCCTGAATACCTCCATACAATGGTGTTGACGACGCATGACTTGTCGGATACGGACTATGCGTCACGTAGCTCTCCGAAATCACTGCCACCAATGGTAGTGGTACCTACCCCCCGTGGCACCGTAATATATACGCCAACCGCACCGCAGCAGCGGCAATTACCACCAGCCCTGCAATAACCGAGCCTTCAATCACTCCTGCCGAAACAGCCAATTTCAGATAAATCTGTTCACTAGTTAGTAATACTCTCGAGCCGGCCGTGGTGAGTGGCAGTTTCGGTCGCTTTACTTGCGGAGGTGGAGGGGAGAAATGGTATGAACATCGAGGCAACAGCATGTGTGGTCCCACATCCGAACATACTGTATCTATTCCCGGTCCAACGTGTACAGTATGGTCTTGCGATCATGTTTTGCGTTTTATGGTTAGTCTATAATGCCGGGGGTGGAATGTTGGTACCTACTATGTTAACGTTAACATAATAGAGATGCACGTGCCGCTAGCGCTGCATAAAGTCACAGATTCGTAGTAGCCGACGCAATGGGTAACTGAGTGGCATTTATAGGGACTCTCCTCGCAGCAGGCCAAGACAATGACTTGCGACGGGTGAACACGTCCATCGTGCTGGCACAGGTGACGACACTCTCAGGTGGTAGTGTTAGAGGTGGTAGGAAATTTCCAAAGTTTAAGCGAGGAAGGGGAACAGACCAATTGCGCCATTCACGTAACCGCGATTTCGTTGTAGATGTAGGGCTAATGTTGTCGGCGCCGGAGGTCATGGAATTCCAAGTCCCCACAGCTGGTGGCAAAGTGGGTTTCGGGTTCCAGCCTGGAGAAGAGCTGAAGGTTGTAGGCACCGCACCTTCCCATTGCACGGCGGCGGCGAATTTAATAGCGTCGATGGATGTGAGTAAAAACTCAATGAAGCTCATTATAGCGAGGGATAAGCTAAGTAAGTAATGGAAGTGCAAGGGCGATTCACGTAGGTTAAGTAACAAGATTCTCAATTGCACTAGAGCGTTCCTGCTACTTCGAAATTGCAATTTTAGTCGCCGTGCGCAGTGGATCTTGGCTGGAAGTTGGTGCCGTAGCGATACGGATTGCAGCAGTGAATAGGTGAGGCTCAATTGTTTGATCCTCTACCAGCCTGTCATAGTTAATGTAGGTACTGTCATTGATTGCAAGATGCTCACAAAGGTTAAATTCCTTGGTGTCCTGCAAATCTTCTGCCGGCCAAGTTCTAAGACGTTACTCTAGCGTGGTCGCCTCGTGCGTAGAGTTCCAAGCTAACAGCCGCACAACGTGGATCTCATCCCATGCAGGGTACCTACTTTAGGAATTGTGTGATGCATAGAGAAAAAGGGATATGCACAGAGAGAAAGGGATAGCTAGGTGGATGGGGGTATGAGACGATGGCTTCATCACAAGGTGTACTGCCCTGCACTGGTGAAGGGTGGGCTGTCACGTGATTCAGTCGAGAAATCGTAAGCTCTTCTAGCTAACTCGAGTATCGTGTATGGAGTATTACGCTCAGAGATTGAGATTGATTAGGATCCGTCGCAGGTACAGAAATCTCGAGGCCACAGGACATCTCGTCGCATTTAACTAGTAAATTTAGTCGACGGTGTCTCATTGCTAACACTAGTCGCAGGGCTAAGTTATGCAATGTGATTGTTTGTACCTTTGAATACAAGCTAAGACAATTTCAGGGTTTGAATTGGTATTCAGCCTAGGAGAGCTATGTCACGAGCTCAAAATAGCACACAATAAATCATCCACGTTTTGCAGCGATACTTAAACTGGGACAGAACCTTGGATGCCCGGGATCAAGGACGGAAGACACCTACATGACCCACAAGCTTTGTTAAAGAAGCTTCTATTACGCTGCTGTACAAAATTGCATGATAATAAGTGTTCACAGGTCCTTCCTGAAATACTGCAGACTTCGAACATACTCTACCGTGCACGATGCTTCAGACATAACGCGTCACAAATGCCCTGTCCGAAGAGATTTTATTCGAGTTTCCGCCCACACTTAAGTATTCAATATTATAAAAAAAACCGTCACAACCAAAATCTCGTCTAAAGCGTCACACTCACTACAGTACTAACAAACCCCCCGCACTATTGCTACTACCCCAGAACCTCACGAAAATTCCCACACAACGCCGTCGACGACACAAAACTCGCCGGGTACAAAATCCTCGGTGTCTTCGTTACCCCGGCATAATTCAGGTACATGTGTCTGACCCAGGTTGCAGCCGCAACCACCAGAAACCTTCCTATGACCTCAACAGCACTGATACCCAGCAGGCAGCTAGACTCAACCGATCCAATAGAAGAAGTCAAGAAAGAAATGGGCCGCCGGATACGCCCCTCGGCTATACATACTGTATTCACACCAGGTTCGGAGGGGTAGTGGATTGGTAACTTGTTTTCGCCATTGTGCTGGGGATTCTACGAGTACGTACTATGTTAACGTTATATCTCTCTAGGTACCGAGGACACCCGCTGATCTGGAGGTGTTCCAGGCTCCCTGTCCCACTAACTGCACCATTCCACGGGTCACTGGCTAGACTTACAGTTACGCATCATGTATCCAATAATAATGGGTGAATGCAGGAAGTAAGATCGTCGCTGAGCCGGTAACTGTTTGAATAAATAGTATCTAGCAACCGCAACCCTAACTTCTAACCTCAGACCTCTTTACCCTGTCTGCTGCTGCTTGCGATGAGATTTTTTTGATGGGTATATACCGTAGAGAAATAAATCAGAGTTACTGATTCGAGACTCTCTTTCGCTATAGCTGGAGTAATTATGGAAGGTTGATCATAATTTTGGAAGGCCGTGGCAGTTTGTCGTTTCTTGGGGAAGGGCACTGAATCTCGTGAATCAAGGGCCAGCCTATCAGTTGGGGGGAACAAGTGGTCTTTGTTTCGGATTTAGGGGAATCTGGAGTCTTCTCGTCGGAGTTGAGGAGTCCGTTCAAACTTTGAGGGGTCAGCACAGTTCCTGGCAATTCCAAGGGGAGGTTATTGATTTTGTATTAAAGCCCTGTTGAAAACAAGAGATAGAGATCGGATTAGACTGCGACTCTAGTAGCAGCCGGTCAATCACCTGCACTCCTAGGTATGAAATGTTTGTCAAGATGCTGCTAGGAGTGCGTAAGATGGATAGAACTTTTGAGCATATTGAATTATGGAGTCTGGCTTGTCGTGGTTCCTCTGGATTGGCTCATCTGAGACTACCTGTAACTTGCCATTTTCTTAGTGATGCACAATTATCCAACAACAATGGTGAAGCCGAATGATTCTGATGATCTCGATGCGTATTTAGTAATTCTATATCATCATCTACTCAGCAAGTAGCCAAAACATGTGACCCATATATCATGTCGTCAGCTACGGTGCAGCAAAACATCAATACATATTACCTACTTCGGCTATAGAATACTTGAGAATAAGAAGCAGGCAGTCGAAATGTGGTTATTACTAGTAGTTTGGATATATATACGTAACTAGTTAGCTAAGTTGATGAAAAACGATTAAAACAATTGATATCAGATTCATCTATTTAGAATCTCATCTCAAGACGAAAACTCATCCTATACATGCGTTAGCTCGCTTCCTCGACACAGATAAGCAGGTCGATTCGGGAGTTGATAAAGATCAGTGACTGGCTGCTGCTGGACAGCCGGAATTTTTCCGTAAAACGGTGGTGCCGAGCCTGGAGAGCCAGGGAGTCTCATTCCATCCATCATGCCTACCTGTGGAGGTACGGAAAGAGTTTGTCTAGTCTGTCGGAGTATGAATACGAGCCCAAAAGCACTAGCCACTAGAATGAATAAACCTCCCACAACTGAGCCTGCAATTATGCCAGCAGACACTGGTTTCGGACAGTTGCTCTTCGCGCAAGAGGTTGCAGTTGGGATCCCTTTAGACCCGTTTGTGATAGCCACTGAGGTAGTTATGGCAGCCTTGCCCGTTCCAGTTTGCGAGAAAAACGACATGGACATTGAAACAACATTGGGGTTAGTGTCACAACCAAAAGCGCTGTATCCGCTCTGGGTATAACGGCGACAGAATGGATAGTCAGACAAACGTTAGGATCATGGTCAGTCTATGTCGCCTGAGCACCCATAATGGTAGCCATTACTCACCAGCTTTGTACGGTCAATCGAGGGGCATCTGGTGGAGCTGCCGCTGCATAATATCGAATAGTCATAAAACCCAATACAGTCAGTTCTGACGGTGCATTCATCACCCCCACTCGTTGCAGCATCCTATGGCTGAGAGGCTGGAGATTAGAGTACAAACTGTGATAGATGTACCGCCACAGGAAATTGCGTTGTCTGATTGAAATAATATGTTAGGTTACAGATGGCGCTTCAAATTACGAGGCAAAAGCTTGAAAGCTTACCTAGTTGACCACTTATATAGCCACAAATACCTTCTCCAACTTTGTCGTCGTCGCAAATCATTCGAACTTAACAGTGCGGTTTCGACACCCACCAGTGGTACTAGAGTCGGATTCGGATTCCAACCTGGGGAAAAACTAAGAGAAGTCGACTGAGCACCATCCAGTGCACGACTTCGATAGATGTAATAACGCAAAAAGTAGTGAGCAGATAGGCAATGAATCCCATGACGGCACCGGTTGTTTGAATCGTATTCAGGCGAGTAAGAATTCAGGCAAGCAACAGAAATTAGCACGTCAAGGAAGGGCCAGCAACGGTGGTAGTGGTTCATATACTATGATATCCAGATTCTCAATTGCATTCTGTAGTAAGCCCTGCCGATTTACGCAACCTTGAACACAGCTGCAAGGGGTTCGATATAAGCAAATATTCTTTGATCTAGCGCCAACGGTGTACCCAATCGTAGAAATTCTACATGTTACCACATGATACATACATGCACCAGAAATCCCCAACCGAAATATCTTAAAATCTCGACTACAAGGTACACTACCGATTCGGTGCGTTGTTTTATTTGCTGTAAACAGAAATTCCTCGGGAATCAAAATTGACTCGGATAGCCATAGTTACCAGTTAGGCAGGTTACTATCTCCGTTGGCTACTTTGTGTTGGTACGATGATGCAGCGCTAACAACCGTACGAGACTAGCACAATGAGGCCTTACATATCTCATCGCGTCGGGTTCTATGACTTAACGACAATACAGCATTCTGAACCATGCAGCTCTTGCGCTACGGTTTCTTTTGATAGAAGATCTCAGCTTTTGTGCGACGAATCTAGATGTGGGAGCACCTGCATCAAGCCCCCAGGATAACGTCTATCATAACACATATCAGCCTGCGCCGCCAACACTGCCGGCATGCCTCCCAACCCATGACCACAATACACCACTACACACCACCACCACTATTTTTTGCCTCCTATCAACTGCCTTCAAGCCTAAACTTAATGCAAAAGAATAAAAATAAAGCGGTGGCGGTGGTGATAGCGGTGTGATAGTAGTAATCTAATGTACAGCATAAGAACGGAGACATACTTAATACTTAATAGTAATAGTAATAGAGGACCAACTAGGTTATGGTTGTCGTTGTGGTTGTGGTTATTGGTTGCGGTGATTGTGGTGGTGGGGTGGTGGTGGTGGTGGTGGTGGTGGTGTTGGTGTCCCTGCATCGACGTTGCTGCACCCTACACACGGAATCTGCGAATGGGGCTTAACATAAACTATTAGCAAAAGTTTAAAGTCGAATCGCTAGAATTACAACGCACCGGATTCAGGAGATATGATATCGTGTAGAGAAATATCGTGCATTAGTAGTGTAGTGCAAGAAGCCCACCTCGAGCGGGTGGGTCAGATGTCAGTGTCCCTTAGCGCACAAAAATTCGGTTATTCCAACAACTGGGTAACCAATCGACCGGTGCGCATTCACTGCGTGGTAGAAAAATCTGTGCGCGTGTCGAGACATCCATGTTTGCGGCTAAACTCAAGGCTGTAGGGAACTTCCGAGACCATCCACATTGCCCCATTTTCTGGAGGGAACAGCACGCACACGCATTTCATGATCCGTTAAAGAGGTCTATGTATAGAAAAAAAAATTGCATGGTGATGCATGGATTAGGATAATATAATCTCACAGCGCATCCAGGTTCCTTCCCAAAATGCCACAGATATCAAGAGTGGTGTTTAAACTACTAGGTCAGTGATAGCAGAGAATTACAAGAGCTGACACCAACCATAAAAACCCCATAAAAACAGCCAAAGGAGAGCATCGTTCGATTCATAAAACCATTACTACTATTACACATACTGCTACTACTTCTCCCCCAGAACCTCCTGAGAATTCCTACTCAACGCGGCCGACGACGCAAAGCTTGGCGGATACGAAGCCTTCGGTGACGGCGCGTGTGTCTGATCCACGGCGTGATGACGGAGCATATACGCCAGCGCCACTGCCGCGGCGGCAACTACCACGAGCGCTCCTATAACCGATGCGGTAATGGTTGCCGGCGAAACCATGGGTTTCGGGCAACTCGCATCGACAGATCCAGTCGCGGTTGCAGCGGTGGAGGAGGTCAAGAACGGCATGGAGATGGCAAGAACCGCCGGATACGTCCCGCAGCCATACTTGCTGTATCCACTCCCGGTCCATCGTCGACAGAACGGCGCCGTGGATTCAGAACTAGTTTTTACAAGCCACCGTCAGGCAAGTGTTGCTCAGAGGATTACATAGCTGTACTTACCATGTCAACGTCATATGACGCTGGGTGCAGAGGCTGGTGCGGCACAAAACTGAGGATTCATAGTAGTTGATGCAGTGGGTTTGAGGGTGGCATGAACTGTCGCAACACGCCAAGACGGAATGGTGGGTGTCCAGAGAGCAGGTTGATGTGTCGGCGCAGGTGATGGAATTAGCTAGTCATATATCTGTTAGGTTTAATAGTACTTAGGGGTTGGAGAATACCCACAACGTGCGCCAACCACGTAACCACAGGTGTTGTCGTATTTGTAAGACGATTGCTGTCGGCGACGGAGGTCGTGAGCCGGTTGGGAGGTCGGTTTTGGATTCCAGCCCGGAGAAGAGCTAAGGGCTGTTTGTGCAGCACCATCCCATGGCACAGCTAAGGCGAGAGGAATAGCGCAGAGTGAAGTGAGTAGAAACGCAATCAAGTTCAGCATAGCGGCGAGAGATAGGATCAGGAAGATGTAAAACTGGGAAGGTGATGTATGCTGGGCTAAGTACCTAGGAACAGGAATCACGGTCGCCCCGCAGCCTTTCTAAGCAGCCTTGAATTTAGCTGAAAACGTGGATCTCATTCCCAGAAAATGGCGTGATAATAGAGATGAGTTATGGGTCTGGTTAACGCGGATAGCGATATGCAGTTCCTTTTGACCACGAGGTTTACACTCTGCACTGCCCCGCACTGGAAGGCTGAAGAGGTGGGTTCAGCCGTAAAATCGCAGACGAATATTATGCTATACTGCTTCGGTATGGTGGTGTGGGCGAATTTCGGTTGTGCACAGAGCACGCAGGAGCCTGGCTAAGGGGATGAGGGTAGAGGGTGGGGACCTATGACTTTACTTTGTTTTTCTATTTGGATCTTCATTGGAATAGGTAGGGTGTTAAAGAATATGTATGTCATAGCCGCAAGCGGCTGAATACAAAATCATTACAAACAAACGAACAAACGCAGGAGCGTGGTGATAACGATGAGATTGGGTTCCCTCGAAAGCCAAGGTATTTGTATCACTCAATACGTAAGCTTTGTAGGTTTCAGGGTTCATACCGAACAAACAATTACGGGCCACCCGCAACTACTTGGATCTACAGCGGGTATCTGGCAACCCTAACCACTAATCTCTGATCTAACTACTATTTCACACGCGCTGAAATCTGGATGGATACGTGCAACCAATATGCAAACATTTAATGATCTCCGGGCTCATCACTACATTCAAAAGTTTGCAATGCTGCCACGAGTCTATAAGATAAGCTAGCGGATGGAAGGTAAACCCCGCAATTATTCTTGTTTCGCGCACAATGGTGCCGGCCGTGATCGGTAAATCCCACCAGGATGACAAAAGAGCGAGTGGTTTTGAAATATTCCATTTCAAAAAATCCCACGTTCTTTAGAATAATACTAATTAAACAGAGAAACGAGAAAGATACATCGATTATTATACGTGTCCAAGCCAATGAAAAAATCGGACAATCTCAACTTTGATAAGGACCAACTGACTGCTGCGGAATATGCCCAGAATACGGAGCTGGAGAGACAGGAGATTTTATTACTTCCATTGAACCAACGTGTGGTTGCGGAGATTGCCGGCTCTGTCGGAGTATGAACGCGAGCCCCACCGCTCCCGCAACAAGAATAAACAGACCTCCAAAAACTGAGCCTACGATAGTACCCACTGGGACGGGCTTGCAAATGCGATTCGGGTAAGCAGATGCAGTCGAGGTCCCACTGACACCTGCTGCGTTGGCGGTAGTGGTTGGACTAGTGGAGGTTGGGTTTTGTGTATTCGAATTGGAGGAGAAAAACGTCATGGATGCGGAGTCAACGGTGGGGAATATGCCACAACCATAAACGCTGTATCCACTTTGCGTATACCGGTGACAGTAGGGTGCGTCAGAAGATGAGCTTTTTCTCCCCGTCAGCCAGTCTTCGCCTCGCAGTAGTAATTACCTACCAAATCCGTGTCATGCCCTTTGGCGGGCATCTAGTGGAGCTGTTTACACATAATGCGACATATTCGTAGGAGTTGATGCAGTCGGTGAAGACGTAGCATTCGTTTCCACCCCACTCCTTGCAGCAGCCTATGGCAGAGACACTCGAGAACGTAGTGCAAACCGGGGTTGATACATCTCCGCAGGAAATCGGAGACTCTGCATTGAAATATCAAACACTGCCGCCGTGTGGAGTGAATGGGACATACCCATATCGCCATTTTTATAGCCGCAAAGACCGCTGTGAGCCTGTCGTCGCCTAAGGTCGTTAGAGTGTAGTAGTGCACTGTCGCCACCTAACAGGGGCGCTGGAGTTGGGTTCAGATTCCAGATTGCGGATGAACTGAGAGATGTTGTTTGAGCTCCATCCCACGACACGGCTTGGATGAATGTGATGGCGCAAAATATAGTGAGAAGATAGGTGGTGAAGCTCATGATGGCGATGTAAGTTATCGGCTAAGTCTAACAGAAGTGCACACACGGAGGTGGTGGGTTAACTATGTACTAAGATTCGAAATTACATTCTGCTCACTGCGTTGTGTATTTATGTAACCCATAAGTGTAGCTGTATGTAGAGTAGATAACCGAAGCTGCAGGGTTTAATTATCTCCCAGTCGACCGGATTCAGCTGGTTACACGGAAGAAGGTCCTCCTGCAGTAATCCTCCCTCGCTCAAGCTGTCGTCTCTGGTGCGGGGTGTTACGTAAAATATAGCCTTGTGTCACGGTGCCAGATGAGGGATGCTGCATATGATAGTGAGATTTCCTTTCTTTGTTTGTTTTGATTTCGAGTGAGATTTCGTTAATGGCGTTGATACATCGGCTGGCACTGTTTCTCCTTGATTACCAAGGGATATCTGGATCGTATGTTGGTAAGGTGGGCTTAACTGAGCAACGGCCTTTAAATTAGCTATCCTCAAAAATATCCCACGGACGATAGTTTAGTTTATAGCCCATACGTGAGTCCATGCTATCACGTTGCCAGAGGCTCTGCCCTAGCTCGCACAGAAGTTAGCGTAGCGCATGAGTTGAAAATCCGAGTTTGTGAGTATTTAAGGCTCAACAGGCGCGCACGCTTCCTAAGTCTAGGCACGAGAAAAGAATAGATCAATTCCTCTTAGTAACCAAAATTTTTAGACTAAGGTCTTCTGCGGTTATGTGTTATTGTAAGTTTGCATCTAGTAGCTATTATTATGAATATTTAGTCAGACAGTGAGGTCGCTTCAGACGTTGAACACTGAAATTTTCTATTTCCGGCGCCAGAGGAACTGCTTCCTGGAGTCGATCAAACCACGACATGTGAAACGACTTACTTAGTAAGTATCCTGCTACATGGAACAGCCCAGTGAAACTCACGGGATGCCGAGCTCCGACCACCACAGCAAACCCGAAACAAGTAAATTTTAACCTTACCCTACCCACTCCCGAAGGATGAGATCATCATATCCGCGGAATGTGGCTTCGTACTATTTGTATTCCAGGCTAACCCACATTTATTTTTCATTACCCACGTCTAGATAAGCATAATTTTGACAGCCTCTATGTAGGGAATTGATACACCCATCTTTCAATTACTTTAAAAATGAAATTATCCACTTCGAAAAGATTTAACGATCATATCTAGGCACAGAGACCCTTAATCGGAATATTTGAAGTGCGTATTCCTTGATATAATAATTAAACATCATATCTGCAAGCAAACCTTCCCCCTTTTATCTCTGCTGGTCAACTCGGGGGATCTTCGTCTCGTCTGCTCACTCCTCTGTCCGCCGGATCAACGATAAGAATGAGTAAACCTTCATCATCAAGCCCACATTCCTGCAGTGAAAAAACCGTCAAGGATTGGCGCTGTATACACTGCGAAGTAAACTTACTGCAGCTCAGGAAATACTGGGACAGTGCAAACCATGTCTTTTTCAGTTCGTTCGGCGGACGCATGCTAGGTTTTCCGTATGTGGGAGTTGACATAGTTTGACTAGACGAAGCTGGGTTACAACATCCTAGATTGATACCGGCGAGTAGAATGTGGAGTGCAGGTCTTGGACTTCCTGGGAGAAATATCTTTTAACACATGAACGACACACCACTAAACTAGAAACTTACCATTTGCTGCACTGTAAACCCGACGGATGATTCAAATATATATTGCAGCCGATGTTCAGGTGGCCAGGCTGGGGATGGGAATACTGAGGAAGGATGACTTCGAAAGGAAACGAGATACTAACCGTAAAGTTCAGGGGGTTCCATTTTGCCGGGACGAGCTTGCATCTCAATTTTCTTCGTTAACGCGGCTCACAAATCAGTGGTAGAGTGTGGTGCGCGGGAGCTGTAGAGCTATCTGTACCTGGTAACAACCACGAGAACTAGAATGTAGGTTATAACCCATCGTATGTTGCCTGATACGAACCTATGGTACGAACCTGTTTCTACACAGGCCATCACTCAGTCACAGTATCATTACTTGTATCATTCAAAGCATCACTCGGAAGACCAGAGGCACTTATAGACCTTATGTCCTAAAAATCTCAGCAAGACTGATCATAGAGCGATGCAGAGTAAGGTCTTGCTTCGACAGGACGGACTATTCCCACCCCTGTGTCACTATATATACTTTATCCGCAAGCTTCCACCTTTTATTCTTTACACAACGTATTAAAATCATTGCCATACTTCGACTATTGCTGTTATAAATATACTGAAATATGTGCTACTAGAAATTGGCAAAAATCAGCGTACCGGACAGGGGCCTCGCAAACCTTACTATCGACTAGTACACATAACATTACGATGTTACTCTGGATGCCACTGGGAGTCGGTTAGAAGCTGAACAACTGGACGGCTGGGAGGATGCAGGGGGTGCCGTTCGGGATCATGTTGGCAAACCAGTGTACTTGTGTAAACTTAGCGAAGCAGGGTTCTCAATAGTCCGTCTTTGGGTGTGCGGAGGTGTGGACGATCCTGGACTGTTGCGACTATGATGGGAGAACCGTGTGCATTGGCTATGGTACGATGGCTGTCTAGGTATAGGTCTAAAGGTCCAAGATGCGTAGGGAAGGGACGACTAAAGTGTGAAGTCTAATGACCAGTCACGAACCTTAGGGCTCTATCAATATAGATGATACTTATTTAGGCAGGGACTTCTTGGACTAGGGGACGGCGGGGCCAGCATATATGCTGAATAATCGGCACATAATGCAATTTTCAGCTTGCTAAATTAGCTACAGCCCATCCATCGCGTGATTAAACTCATCAAGAGGTCTCAGAGGTCGGTGATGCCTAGATGCGTTATATCCTTTAGTAGGGAATCATTTTGAGAGGAAAAACTAGTAGCAACAGTGCGGCAATCTCCGCTAAGTCCCGACAGACACCCAATCTGGGCTGTAAATGTGCTGCCCACGTTCCGCGCTGGACTAGGTGCCTAGGTCCGAGAGGACAGGCTAGTTCTCAGACTGCTGAGAACCTCAGTGTTGCTCTCAACCCGAGAATTAGAAGTGTTGACTAGGGGTTTGGCCCGGTGGCTTACGGCCCCCGTTGGCCTCGCCTGCCCCCACCAGCCTCGCTTGCCCCCATCGGCCTCGCTTGCCCCCATGGCCAGGAGGAGGTTCGGAACTGGTACTCGGCATTGGGCTCCGGCTTTGGCAGTTGGCATTGAGTTTTCCTTCTCTCTCTTTCATATATAAGTCCATAGTTTTCCTTCTCTTTGGATCGACAGACAATTGAGCTTCTTCATCCTTTCTCTTTTGCTTTCAACAGGTTATGAGCCCGGCGTTTCCCTCCTAATCGATCTCTTCGAGCAGTTGATACGCCCTGCGACTTTTCCGTGGGTTGACTTGGTGTCCCCTCCCTTTTTCCGTGGGTTGACTTGGTGTCCCCTCTCTCTCCGTGGGTTGACTTGGTGTCCCCTCCCCTTTTTCTGTGGGTTGACTTGGTGTCCCCCCCCCCTTTTTCCATGGGTTGACTTGGTGTCCCCGCTCCTGGGTTGACTTGGTGTCCCCGCTCCTGGGTTGACTTGGTGTCCCCGCTCCTTCGGTCGACTGTGTGACGACCTCTTGTCGACTTGGTGACGACATCCCATTCTTGCCGACTTGGTGACGGCAACCCCATTGGTCGACTGTGTGATGACCTTCTGCTGACTTGGTGACGGCAACCCCTTCGGTCGACTGTGTGACGACCATTTGTCGACTTGGTGACGACAACCCTTTCGGTCAACTGTGTGGCGATCACTTGTCGACTTAGTGACGACAACCCTGTTCGGTCGACTGTGTGACGACCTTCCGTCGACTTGGTGACGACGACCCATCTTTGGTAGACTCTGTGACGACTTCCACCAGTCGACTGTGCGACGACTACCCACCATGATGACTGGCACGGTTAGCAAACTCAATCAGCGGAATTATCATCAGTGGGCCATCGAAGCAGAAACCGTCCTATTCCGGCAGGGGCTTTGGAAGTTTGTTACCGGTGAGATGCGTGTTCCGAGGCCTCCGATTATACCATCGACACCTGGCGAAACTCCAACTACTCCCAAAGTGGCTCATGACCCCCGAGACTCTGACTATCACTTTGAACCCGAATTAACTGAACCGGCATACCTATCACGATTCGATAGCTTTCTCAGGGACCGGGAGCGGTCGCTGATGAACAACGACAAAGCATCTGGACAGATCACTGACATGATGGAACCAACTATGCAACTGCGATACCGAGAATACAAGAAACCGAAAGAGCTCTGGGATAAAATCAAAGCAGATATTGAGAAGATGGTCAAGCTCGATGGCCAGCACGAGCTAGAGAAGCTGGTATTGTGCAACCTTGAATCTTACTCGTCAGTCGCAGAGTCGATATCAGCTCAGGATGCGATCATCAGAGATCTGGCGATTTGCGATGTTAAGATTGATGACAATTTGCGAAAATTCTATATCCTATCGAACCTCCCGAAATCACATGAATGGAAGATGTTCAAGACCTCCTTGGAGCTCAGTGGGAAAACAGACACTACAGCAAATATCATCACGCACTTGCAATCGTTCGAGGTGACCCTCCGCCGAGACAGTGGTATCGATCCCGACTGTGCCTTATTTGTGACAAAAAAGGGCCGCGGTCGGCAACCTGGTCAGACCAGCCAGAGGACGGGTATTGTGTGCTATGGGTGCGGCGAGAATGGACATAAGATTGTGAACTGCATGAATAGGGACAAGTGGGCATCATATGCGGATCAGAAGGTTAAAAGTGAGGCTAACCTGACCTCATCTTCGGCAATTGACTCCGAGTCGTACCTATTCTAGATCGCCAAGTCTGTGGACACACTACTAATGCCCATGGGGGAGTTAAACTCGGCGAATTTGGGAAAGACATTGGACTCGGATAGGATCACGGGCAGGACTTTTGGATTTCCTTTGTTTCAGATTGTTTATTTGGATTTGCACTGTTTATTTTGGATTCCGGTTGAATCTATATTGTATGCTTGGATTTTCTTTGGATTTGGGATTTGGAACTTGGAGGAGGATCTTAGACTTTCGTTTGTTTCTTTGGTTTTGTTTTACTTCGTTTGGAAAGCCTTGGGCCAAAGGGGGAGTGTTGACTAGGGGTTTGGCCCGGTGGCTTACGGCCCCAGTTGGCCTCGCCTGCCCCCACCAGCCTCGCTTGCCCCCATCGGCCTTGCTTGCCCCCATGGCCAGGAGGAGGTTCGGCACTGGTACTCGGCATTGGGCTCCGGCTTTGGCAGTCGGCATTGAGTTTTCCTTCTGTCTCTTTCATATATAAGTCCATAGTTTTCCTTCTCTTTGGATCGACAGACAATTGAGCTTCTTCATCCTTTCTCTTTTGCTTTCAACAAGAAGCACAACTGTCAAGACCAATTCACAGATCCACCATCCACAGAATCAGCTAACAGGGTGGTATCCGTACCACAATAAGTACTCCCACCACCCACCACCACCAATATCGTCCGTACAATTCCTATTACCTGCTTCCAGCCCGACTATAAAGCTAGATTAAACCTTAATATAAAAATATATGCAGTGGTATTGGCGATGGGTGTCAACGAGCCACACCGAAACTGAAGTTTCTTCGCCCTATTCACGGATTTGCCATATCCGGGGATAGGTTTTCTTATCCGCGGCCGGAGTGTCCCATCCACCGATGGGGTATATCTGCGAGTGGGGCTGAACACCTCCAGGGTCGTTGTTGTTGTTTATTCATGCTGTATGCACTCTAATTAGAGTATGACAGGACCTAATACCCCCTCCGCTGACAAATGAAAGTAAAAGTTGAGAATGGAGAGTTGAGAGATAGAACAGAAATGAAAAGAAGGAAAGGAAAGGACAAGAAACAAAAAGAACAAGAGAACGGATATAAACCCCGCCGCCGCTGCCCCCTGCACCTGAGTCGGCCTCTGCGCCTGCTTCATACCGTACCGTCATTCATTTGGGCGGGAACTTCCAGACTGCTGTAGCCGTCAGCAAGTCCATCATCACCTGATCGCAAGCTTCAACGGAACACAGCTCAGGGACATGCACGTGTCGGCATCTGCCCACTTTCCAGCCCGTCCCCTTTCCCACTGCCTTCCAGAGTGCTTGCTGCTGGTGTCTCCACCGACTGCAATCACGGAAGAGGTGCTCCTGCGTCTTGGCTGCTGTCCTTAAACACCGCCAGCACCTATCATGCTCTCGGTGGGGGGATCGTTTTTGTTAGACACCAGTTCGTTCGTGCCCGAACTCTAGTATGTAGAACCTGGGAGCGAGAGACTTCACGATTGTCATCGGAACAGGTCTCGCGGTCCCTGTCCCGCCGTTGGGTGCGTAACTGAGGTGCTTGCTCCACATGTGGGCATCCCAGTGAGCCTTGCCTGGTGACCTCCACTTGGAGATTCGACTAGCCTTATTCCAGACTGAGGTGTATGGCCTCTCTATCACCGTGTCTGCGGTTGAGTCTTGGGGGAGGATTGCCTGACAGTTAGCAACATTGTTTACAGGGATGCAGGATGGTTCTGTGACCCAGTGAATCGTAGTTGCCATGCCGTGGGTGAAGAGAACCTGCGCTCCTCGATTGACCTGCGGCGCTAATCCCTGCACTGGGCGTGGCTCTTGCTGTGCCGCTCGTCGAAATGGGGATTGTGAGTCCCTACAGACTGCCACCATCCTCACTCCATGCCTTTGCAATTGTTCATTATGCTCGATTGTAACATAAACCATGAGTCCAATCACGAAAAGCTCAGCGTGGAAGTCCTCAAGTTGCCTAGTTTCCAGATAGCTGCAGCGGAACCACCTTTCGGTTCCATCAGCGTACACTGCTGCGGATCCCACTCGGCCTTTGTGTTAGCATGATCCATCTGTCCGCCATAGCGAGACCCCTATTCTGATTATGGCTTCTGTCTCTCTCGCCAAGTAATGGCTGGTTCTCTTGGCAGCAGTGGTGTCATCCAGTATGGTGGGTCTGACCCCTGATTATTCACCCGGGGCGGGCCAATTGATGCCTTTTGTTGTCCAGCCATTCTGATGCTCGTCCTTGAATGCTCTGCAAAATGGTGCACCGGAACCGGGGTTTCGGTGTAATTCTTATTACTGGCTACAGCACTAGTCTGCTAGTCTCAATGCGAATCGCCATTGTGTAGAGTGTAAGAATGCATGCGCAGGTGTATACCGTGGCTGTCTCCTAAGTGCACCCCAGGGGTTGGGGGGAGCGCGCCCAGAATGGACCAGGCTTGTCGATTGAGGAGGAGTTGGAGGTCATCTCGTCTGCCTACTTCTTTGGGATACCCCCAGAGCACGCATCCATGTAATGCAACAGCTTGGACACATACCCCTTGTGTTTTTGTAAGGGTTCGGAGTATGGCTTCTGCTACTCTGGCCATTTTTATGCATCGGTTGTACTACTCATTGAACGTCAGGTATGAGTCAAGCCAGACGACCAGTCAGCTTCTTGGCTGTTATTTACAATGCATGACCGTGTTTGGGACTCATATCTTCGCTGTCAGTTTTTGGCGAAAGTAGTGTGAGCAACGGTGCTTGACCACCACTTGGGGGCCCGCTCCTGGTAGGAATCAAACCATCGCCAAATTCGCGGTCTGGGTTCTCAGTTCATCCGAGATGTCAATTTGTGTATGGTTCGATGGACATCTTCCAACCGGTTCAAATTGAGTGGATCATCAGCTCGCTGCCGAGCGGGTCTGTCTATACATTCATATAACGCTCTTGCTTTTGCTGTTTGGTAAATGGATTTCATCAAAATTGCTTAATAAATATCCAGAAATATCATTTTGATCACGGCACACGTCGTGACATCGGATATTTTGGAATCAATGTTTTCCTTTTGTGATTGGATTTTGTAGTAGTAAGGCGGTCAATAGTTCTATGATAATCTCGTATCTCTGCGCGATGCCTTGAGTAGTGTTAGGAATGGTTCAGGACCGTCACTTTCGGTCCGGGTCCGGGCTCAAACGGAACCATTGCCAGACTGGCAGTGCGCATAGTCAATGAACCGGAACCGTCCACTCGTGAACAGTTCAATGGTAAACTGCTATCCTGTCTGGATTCGGCGGGTTGTGAGTGGGTCGCGCAGCTGGTCGATCTATATATTCATATGAGGATCTTGTATTTGTAGTTTCTTAATGGTATCTTATCAAAATCGCGTTTTCAGCAACCGATAATGCACTTTTGCATGTTGTGCAGTTTGCAATATCAATTGATTTGGTATCTGTGTTTCACCTTTGATATATGGTATTTTTGCTTATCAAGGCAGTCAATAATAGAGTTATGCGCGCGATGATACATGCATTGCCTTGATTACAAAATATGCAACACCAATAACTGTTGACAGTCCGTTGACACTCGTTTTCAGGAAGCGGTAGGCAGCATGTCGCTGTTGTTTTCCCCAGTTAAGGCTCCCAATATCTGATCGATGGATGACTGCAACCAATTGGAATATAAATTACCCAAGATGGGGAGCTACAAATTGTTGACGCTACGTTGACGCTTATTCTAAGAATGAGGCGGTGACAGTGTTGCTATCTCTTTCGCCTATAACAGCTGCCAATCTGTCCATTATGAATGAAAATGACCAAATCACTGGTGAATTACTGTACTTGCAAGACCACAAGTGGTTGACTCTCTGTTGACGCTCATTTCGATGTACTGTCCATTCAACATGTGCAGACGTCAATAATTGTTTTCATCATGAGTGGACCTTATTGAGTGTCCTTCGGTCAGATTGAGACTTGGCCCTGTGGCAAAGTCGAGCGGTGTAATATTCTTGCCCTGTTCACTGTCACATGACTAAAAATAATGTACCTCGCCAAACCAGTCATTGCGCCTGCTATCCAGCTGTTTATCAGCCGATATTCACGAGTTAGGTCTCACAATTTGCCAATAACATATCTCTAACTGAAACTCTCGGCGAAGCTACATAAATAAACTAACGAATCATTGACGCATTTTGTCCAACTGTTTCTTCACTCCTTTGAGTCTCCTCGATTCTATTGCATTGACCGTCACCAACACTTTTTCAGCCTATCTTGATTGCTTCGGTATTGCCCTAACCTATCTGGGAGGATTTGCGGTGGTATTCACACCATGCAGCACTGGGCTTTCCGGATCCTCGAAGCGATTGATGTGCTCAATATCAGATTCATAGTCTGCTGCACAATGGTCTTCACAGTGATTTGGATTATCCAAGTCACCATCTCAGTTTACGCAAATTTCGATTCCGAATGAAATTGATGTGAACTATCATGATCATTTCCGACTGAATGACGGGTGATTCTCTGGATTTGGCAGACATTTACGATTTGAGTTCTTCCTCCAGGCAGGTCCTTTGCAGAAAAACCTGGTGGCAAAGGTGATCTTTCTGACAATTCAAATGCAGCTGCACCATTATGTTGAAAGAGTGAGCAGGAGGCTTTTACAATGTCTTCAGGGTCCGAAATGAATCCAACGGCTGTCATCTGGTTGTTTTGACTGCAAGATTCCTTCTGTGTAGCACATAGGTTCTTGCTGCCCTGCCCCATCTCCAAAAAGTTTTGGACCTTGGCCATTCTGTGCAATTGCATTGCCTCCGCCTCGTGCTTCATTTCGGAGTCATTTATTATGTTTGTCGAATCTGATACTGCGTTACCGCCCACCAAAATTCTCTCATTAGCCCCAGTACACTACATTACAATGACTTCCTCGTGAAGTGTCTGGCATGTGGTTTTTGACTGCCTTCAGCCTATCTTATCTTGCCCAAGGCAAAAAGTAGACTCCACTCCAGCACCGTGTGGCAAGGTAGAGACTATGTCACGTGTCACTTTGGAGAGGTCGGGGTACTTTCAGTGCATTTCATCGTGTTGTTGGCACCAGTCGGTTATGTCTGGTATCTGATATGTACTGCTAATCTCCATTGGGTTGGAGTGGCAATCATTGAGATTTGGATTCATTTGCCCCCAGGTCTCTGGGGCCTCAGGCGGGGAATTGAAATAGAGCCTGGCAGCGGTCAATACGTGTGCTGCGGGATCGCTTGATCTGGGTGGTGTCTCGGCCACAATCGTATGTGTTAAGAATTCATCATCATCGATGGATAAGTCGTATGGATCAAAGGATGATTGAAAGGATCCAGAAGCCATTGCAGAGGGGATGTGATTGCTGGTCAGTAAGCTTTCTTGTTCATTGACCGGCACACATCAATGTTTAGGACAGTAGTCATTCTCCAGGTGCTTTATAAAGTCCTCTTGTTATTGGGTAGTATAGGATGTCTCGCTATCAGGATGTATATCCATTCCCTTGTCCCACTTTCTGATCAATTGCAACTTCTGGAATGGATCAAGCATAAATGGAGAAATGTGAAGCATGCCAGTCGTTCTAGTTACTTCAGCGTACTAAATGGACAGCTACTGTCGAGCTAACTTCACAGTGAAGAACAATTCTCCCTTCCATTGTTTCTTCCTCTTAGCCAAAGCTCCTATCACGCACTCAATATAATTAAACATGTCATTGTACACGGTGATAACGTGATGCAATGTGACTGTATGCCTCTTCGATATCCACTGGGTCCAATATCGAAATCGCTTCAATACTTCTGTGATATACTTCACAATGGTCCATTCATCTTGAGTTGTGAAAAGTGGCCGGTAATTACTGGATTCTGGATTGTGGAGCCACTCGTGTGTGAATTCCCATAATCGGTAGACGCGCTCAAACAACTCCAGTGTTGAGTTCCACTGTGTCTTAACATCCATAATCGGTAGTACTGCAATGCAGACTGGGCGGTTTTGACAGTCGATTAACTCATTTCGGCGACCAGGTGTCAGTGTACACAATGCCGCGATCATTCTCTGCTATATGAAGATCAGTTTCATGACGCTCAAAATATCATGAAATAAGTACGTTCTCAATTATCTTTGTTACACCTGGTGTCATGGCCAACACGTTGATGATTCTAGCATTGCCCTCTTTTCGAAGTCTTTGACACTTCCCGATGTCTATGCTTTCATTCTCTTCAAATGGCTGATCACGCTCATGCGCTTCCCAACAGATGGTGCGGCCTTTTATACCGAGACCGCTCAGGAATGCACTCAACGCCAGCGGTAACAGGTGCGCAATGAATGGTATATGGTTCCCCAATGCAGGCCACTCGATTCCCGAAGCCTCAGGTGTAAATTGCAGCTCGCGTGCAATTGAGTAATTTAGGTAAGCAGTAACTGTCACAACTTCAAGCAAATGGCCGTCGGTAAGCTCAAAACGACTAAAGATATCCTTCAAATGCCTGGCTTTCCTTACTCCGGGATGGTGGCCCTTGACCTATCATCCTGAATTAGCATTCGAAAGGTGAAGAGAATAGGCGATCAACCTCATCGCACGGGAGTTGAACTTCCTGCAGATGCCCAATTTTGATCCATATAGTATCCAATGGCCGACGCTATGGCTGGTTTGGTCGTTGATGTTCATCTGTCCAAAGCTGGACTAACGGTATCCCGTGACGGCAACTGCTTCTCAATTGCATCCACAGTCAGTGCGTATTCCATCCGCCACATGTGACTAAGGGTTGCAGAGGGCAGCACCACTGGGTCATTGCATAATGCCTTATGTGACAGTTGTGGCTACAGATTTGAGATAGTGTTCTATGGAATATGAGCTGAAACGAATCTTAATATGAGGTAGCGGTTCCACGTGTCAGGGTGAATTCGGAACTTTCAAAGTCCTTTGCTGCCTGTTTGGAATGTTTAGTCTGTCATTTTGCTCAATATGGAATTACCTTGGTGTCAAATATGATTTGATTCTGCGAACTTACTATTGTGATTCCTCGACCTCATTGCCTCGTCAGGATGGCCAATGCAGTTTCATCAACTATCGAACTCATCAATTCGGTAACCTCTGACTCTGTTGAATCATTCAACTTTGTGATGGGAGCTTTTGTCAGGAAGTGTTTCCACATTGAGCTGGTCCCATGTTCTGATGGATGGTGCAGAACTTGATGACAAATGATACATATGATGCCGGGGTGACTGGTCTCCTCAATTCCACAGTTTAAACAAAATCGCCACGAGGACGCATGTCTAGAATCATCCCAGGCAATATGCCGCTTTGAGCCTACATTCATTGAAACCCACCAAGCATCTAAGAATATTGGTAAAGTAAGGTCAATCAAATGACAAATAGAGACACTTGCATTTTTGGAAGAATTCATAAGCTCGAAAAAAGAGGTGTTGAAAGATTGTGAATACGACATGGCTGTAAGACTTACAAATCTGGGGAATCCAACTAGGAAGAAGGCCAGAATTTCTCGTTACAGTATAGCAGACTGTGGGTTCTGAAATAATGACTCTTCAGCTAGAAGCATAAAAATCAGATCTGTAAGACATTGCATGCATCTTTGTAAAGGTGTATACAATGACAGATTGCAAAGACTGACCGTGTAAAACTGGATTTAGGAACAGCACAATGCGGTTCATTACTGTGTAGCGTTCTGAGCCAGCACAAGAATTGTTGACGGTCCATGTGTGCTCAATTGTATGAGGCGGAGGCGCTATAGTGAGTAGAATTTTTGCCCATAAAAACTGCCGTTATGATCATTGTGGGTTATCTGCATTCTATTCACGTTAGATTATCCAAGATGGAAAATGAAAAATTGTTGACTCTCCATTGATGCTCTGTCGACGCTCTGTTGACGCTCGTGTAGCGACATGATTACTATCCCATCGGAAGCATTTTTGCCCAGTCAGGCCGCCAATAGTTCAATTATAGATCAATTGAGTTGCACAGTGCCTTGATTTTTCAAGATGCAAGGCCTGGAATTGTTGACCCTCTATTGACTCGCATTTATAAAGCATAATCATGATGTCACCGAAACGATTTTTGCATATAAAAGCTGCCAATCGTTCGATTATGGCTGAATGTTGCCCCACAGCCCTGGCATTTTCCAGAATGCAAGTTCAAATGTTGTTGCCGATCTGCTGATGCTGATTGATTGGACATAGTAGCAATGGTCTCGGAGGTATTTTCTTCTCGAAACGCGGCCGATAGTTTGATTATGGCTTAATGTCACCACACAGCCGTTGCATTTTCCAGGATGCAAGGCCTAAAATCATTGACACTCCATTGAGGCACAGTTTCAGGACATCTTAGCCATGTTGTTGCAACAATTTTCGCCTAGAAAGACAACCGCTTGTATGAATATGGCTTACTGTCACCATTCAGTCATGGGATCTACTAAGATGCCTGGGCAAAAGTTGTTGACACTGCGTTGACACTCAGTTTTAAAACATACTAGCGATGTCGATGGGAGAAATTTTCTATACAACGGCGGCAGATTGTTCGATTATGGATTGATGTTGCTGCATAGCCCATGAATTGTCTAAGAAGTATGGCCAACTGTCGTTGACACTGATTTTCGGAATATAGAAGGGATGTCGCCTTAATTATGATTGCATAGAAAGGCAGCCTCTAATTCAATTCTGAGTTAATGTCACCGCATCGCACTCTGTATTTTACTGGATGGAATGCCGATCATCTTCGACGCTCCATTGGCATTCCGGTGGCACTCGTTGTTTGTGTGTGGTACCGAGCATGTCATGTGCCTATTTCGCTATAATGCTGACCAATACATTCACTGTAGTGGGATGTGACAATGCAGCCCATTGATTGCCGAATGTGTGAAACTAAAAATTGTTGACACTCGGTTGACGCTAACATTGATCACATCGACACAGCCTTCGCACACTCAATTATTGTATGCAACCAATCTTATACAGATTATTACCATCCAATATTGCGTTTGTATGTATTAATGTTTCCATCCAGGAGTTTTGTTACCTGTCAATTTCTAATCAACTGCTATCCCCGCTATCTGGGTGAGAGATGATGTGGCCCTATCACATTCCCACGCTGACGGCCAGCATTTTGAGGCATGTAGATTATTTCACTAGTTTTGGTAAATATAGCTCTACTTCTTCACCATTCCTTATGGAGCTCCTTCTCCTCGATTTCCATGACATACCATAAGCAGTTTCAAATTTCGCAAACATGTGCACTTAGTGTGTGGGGAGAGTTATGTAGTTAGATACATGGATGACTGCAGCATGATGGTCATCATTCAGACAGATTTGTCATGAGCACTGACCGATCTTTCTATGACATGTTTGACATCACTTACTTGAACTTGGTTAATATATTGTGTCACTGATATATCTGCTGCTTTATCGCTTAACAGTAATTAGCCGATCGAAATTGAAACTGTTGGCTATTCCGCCACGTGAATTGGATTCTAGAACTTTCACATTGCGTGTTCGACCCTTGCACATACACAGACAAATTATCATATCTTATAATTTAGTCACCAAAATCAAGAAAACGCTGATACGTAGCAAAATTGGAAAACAAATTGCTTTCTACCAGGATATGCTGTCAAAAATCAAACTTTGCCTATCTATTCCTCCACTGACGCAGGAGATGGCACCATGTCCTCCTGCTAATCCGAAATCTATATGGTGATCAGCTCGTTGCTACATGCAGGGGTAAAAGCATACCGCTTCAGCAGGGTTCGCATTCAGCAAAGGTAACAGATAGTGCTCTGCGAATGGCTGAAGACCAGATATGCTTGTTTCCGACTTGCGGCTTCACCGAACTCTGTGTAATATAACTACTTCCTGGTCGAGAAGTTGCTTGCGGCATTTGCCATACTCTGGGGACGATCACAAGACACTCCATATACTCTCCGAATGTTGTTGGTGAAGGTGCAGCAGAGTCATTATCCGTGTATAGTTGAACAACGGCCTGAACCCTCAATTCGGATGTGCCATACTTCCCATCTCTTTCATGCAAGTTGTCGGCTGCATCCTCCCATCCCGATTGAATCCCTTCATCATGCTTCATCTACTTCTGCTGGAACCACTTCATGCCCTGCTGTATTGTTTTGATGATTGTGTCCATCACCCCGCTGGGTTCTTCATCCTCACTCAGCTTGCCCTGCTCTGTCCCTTCATCATCCTCATCTTCCCCATCCTCCCCATTGATGGAACTTGCAAGATCAGTCAGACTCTCTCCGACAGCAACCATCATCTCTTCAACAGTCATTTTGGACTCTCTGTTGGTCAATCCCGCGATTTGAGCATGCTTCATATCTTCTGGCTCTTGCTGAGCTGCTGCCACTGCGTCACCAACTCGCTTTCTTGCGCCAGCGGTTTCTCTCTCAACAGAATCCTCAATCCATTGCTCTCCCTCTTCATTGCTTAGGAAGTGCGTTTATCATCATTTCTCCCCCCAAGCTTCATTTTGGATCCCAAGCTGCGCAATGCCCCAAGGGCTCCGACATTTTCCGCCTCCATGCCGAGGTTGCCTTCATGCAGTCAAAGACGTCGTTGGGTAGACCGCTTTGTCAATTTTCCGAATATGTCTGCTGGACATTGTGAGCAGTTCATTTTCGGATCATTGACCATTGTAGTATCCGTTGCCTTTGTTGTTGGGCGAGATGTTGGATGTGACGACATATGGTCAATATGGAGGCAATCTGCATCTTTCATGTTAAGGTTAGTACATTTACTCATCCAGATCAAAGCAAAACCTCCCTTTTGACTGTCAATAAAACAGGACTAATTAGGCTAAACATACAACATGACTTCATTGTCAGTGTCAGTTTCATGTAATATCCTGGGGATTCTTTAAGACGAAGATCAGCATACATCCTTTCCCTCGAACAATGCCCTCTTTATACCTGGTAATCCTGCGATTTCGGCTAGCATACAAGGAGATTTATCCCAGTTATGAAACAAACAACATTGGACCAACATATTGCACATCTCCGGGCTGTGGGATACCGCTGCTACTTGCAGCTATACACAGCAGGATTCATCTTGAGTCTAAGCAACATGTTGGCAGCTAATCATTTCATTCTGACATGAAACTAACTATATAATCCTGAGGACTTCCCACATCTTTTCATTATCATCTTCTTCTCCTATTCAACCCAAGCAAATCATGGATACAACACCACCTCAGCCAGGTCCGAGTGGATCCAAATCAAGCCGATTGGCTGGTAATCCATCAAATACATAACTTATCAGCCCACAGCAAGAACCCAGACAACAGTTAGTCCACCCCAACTCTGCCAATGCAGCCACCAAAAATGCGATCCTGGATGCACATTTGAAAATTGTGCGTAAGACTGAAAGCAGCACTAATGAGAAGCAACCTGCAGTTGGATGTGAGTATATCCATACAATCTTCAACGGCCGTCAATTTACAGTATACCATACTGCGGGCATATGCTGAGAGCTTTGCGATCAATATATCACTACCTGTAACAGGAAACATCCATGGTCAACAAAGGCATCTGTCAGCAACGTCCGCACAATCTAACATAATGATGTTGTAAGCTGTGGGATTTTCATGGGCAAATTTCGTGATAAGCATCCCCGGGACTGGATAGAACAGAGTTTAATCACATTTAAGGAGGCTACGGAAGTGTATATGGTGAAGGTAATAGCCGCATCTCACGGTTTGAGGTCGCAACTACTGTCTTGTAATTATGCAACACGTCTGCTACTATGGCTAGGAAAGAAGGTCGTGAACAGCTGGAACAGTCCGTCATGTGCCTGGCCTTGAACATGGCCAAACAGTCCAAAGGTGGGATTTCGCGAGCCGCAATGAAGGAAAAGCAATATCCGATGAAGAGACCTCACGCCGATGTCCGGGAACAGATCAAGCTGGGTGTTTACTTTCTTGGATATATAAATGTGAAGGCTACGATGGAAAGAGACCGAGCAATGCTTCATCAAAACCACACTCTCGGATGCCATCAGTGCCAAAATGCTACGCCAAAGAATCTGCAGACACACTGGAGACACACACTGACAGGTGCACCTCTGCCCAACCAACCGAGATATCAGACTCCAGAGCCGACCCTGAACCCTAAACCACCACTGCCCGGAATGCCACCCACATCAACCGCCAACATGTCTCGACATCAATGTCCCGAAATCGCCAATTTGCCGGTTCGATATGCATATTCAGATACATCTTTGCCCTCCGCTGATTTGTCTACCCTCGAAACATCTGACCAGGATAGCGAGCATGATATGGATTATGATCCCCATATGCTGCCTGATGAAGCAACATCCACCGGATAGGACACTCTCTGCTGTGTGGTAATTCAGCTAACATTCAGTATAAAGACGAGAGCAGCCGATTGAGTGAACCTGGCCGTGATGACTAGCATTGATCGAATGGCATGGCATTTTGGAGATTATTATTATCCTGAATTTGTGGATACTGTAAAGTATATTTTAAAGGATATATCTATACGTCTTATTGAAGAACAATGTAGTGACCAAGCAGAAAGTAAAAGAGAACGCTAGAAGGGCTGCAAAGTCAATGTGAATGATGGACTACGCCAAATCAGAGGATTACATATTGTGGATACACCCATAGGAAAATTTACATCAACAGAGCGTCATTCTGCCAGGGTCCTTTATCTTCGTTGAGATTCTGGGCGATAAGTTGGATATTCACCTAAACGAAGTATTTGCTCCCTCTTCACGCACAAGACAAAGTGAAACGCTCCCTGCCCCATCATGAAAATGAGCGTCAAGGGAGAATCAACGATTCTTGGTCACGTAACTTGGGCAATCTGAGGGTTGATTGGTTGAAAATTGTCTGAAACGAAGTATTGGCTGCCTTTATAGATGAAAGAGAAAGTGAAACACTCCCTGCCCCATCATGAAAATGAGCGTTAATGGAGCATCAACAATTGTTGGTCACATATCTTGGGTAATCTGCGGAGTAATAGATTGCACATAGGCATAAACGAATTATTGGCTGCCTTTATAGACAACAGAGAAAGTGAAATGCTCCTTGCCCCATCACGAAAATGAGCGTCAATGGAGTCTCAAAGATTGTTCGCCTACCACTGTGGTTAATTACAGCGCGATGTGGCCGTTATTGTCTTTATACGTGGTTTCGACTGTTGTCGTATGCTAAAAGGCTCACGAATACATATTGGTAGCTTTGTAAATACAATCTGTTGTTACTGTCCCGGAGAATGTGGCGGGAATATTCCGCACCAATCTCTCCATAACTGCTGCCTTATTCTTGCCTATGGATGCTTGTGATCAAGCGCCACGCCTATTGCCGAAGATGGAAGACCCAAAAGCATTGACGCTCCGTTGATGCTCATTATCAAGATGAGGTAAGGAGTGTTTCGCATGCTTTTTGCAATCAAGGGGGCCAATACTTTGTTTATGACTGTTTTTGACCTGTCCCCAAGATACACGACCAACAATTGTTGAAGCCCCACTGACGCTGAGTTACAGGACATGGTAGGACGGGTGTCTCTATTCATTTTGATCATACAGGTGCCCAATGAATCGACAATGGACTGTGAAGTACAAATGCCCGTAATTCATGATCAACAGTAGTATATCGCAATGCGATCATAAAGGTCAAACCCGCTACACGGAACCAGACATTGGAACCAACGGGTGTAGCCAACCCCATCAAAACCTCCAGGTTGATGGTTACGGTTCCGCATTTGGCCCAACCAGAGATAGCAGGTCGGGTTGCTGGACTGGTCTGGAACCGAACCGGCCTGTCTTGGAGGTCCAAAACCAGGCCATGGGCGGGTTACCTCGACCCATTGCTAACAGTAGCCTTGAGTACCCAATCCACAAGGCAATTCATCCTGGACGCTCCGTTGATGCTGATTTTCCAGATGGGGTAACAACGATATCCTGTCCTGTTTAAATTTTGAAGGCCGTCATTATGTGATATATGGAGTATTGCCATACAGCTACACTTAGATTACCAAAGATGCAAGACCAAAAATCATTCCGGCTCTGTTAACAATGATTTGCAGGCTGGGCCACGTAGTGTACCACTGGTGCCTTTCACGCTGAAGGTAGCGAATACCTTTTTTATTGTTCTCTGCAAATATTCGCCACATCGATCACAGAAGATGGCAAGCCAAAAATCATGGACACCCAATTGATGCTCATTTGTGGAATGGGGCAATGACCATGTCGCTTTCTCTTTCGCCTATAATGGCTAACATTACATCCATTATACCTAACCACTACCAGATCTCATTGTAATCGCCTGACTTAGAAGACCAATAATCAGGGAAGCTCTGTTGACGCTCATTTTCATGCTGTGGTATTGGATATCTCAGGCTTTGGTTTTCCTGAAAAGGCTGCCAATATATGTATATGAATTATTACCACAGATCAACCGTTACATAACCAATGATGCGGAGTCAACAATTGTTGACGGTTGGATGACATTCATTTTCAGAATGGTGCAACTACCATGTCACTTGCTGTTTTGCCTGTAAAGGCAGCCAATAGAATGGTTATGCTATACAGCGATTAAATCACATTGCAATTACCTTGCTTACCCAAGCAAAAATCCTGCCTGCTCCAGTGATGGTCATTTTCATGTATTGTCTAGTTAATATCTGCTGGCATCAATAATTGAATCAATATTTATTTGGCCATAGTGGTTGCCTTTGTGACTGATCAAGACAAAGCCCTTTGGCAAAGCCGAGCCCAGTTATATTCTTGCACAGGTCTTTCTCATTCTACCATAATTGATATATCTTACTGAATATTACATTTTGCCAGCTACACTTATGTTTATGAGCATATATTCACATGTGTCAGCTCACTATTCTCCCCTAATAAATCTGTACAGGAAATTCTTGGTCAAGCAACATATAGAACCTGGTGAAAACATATTGACCCATTCTGTTCTAAGTTATCTTGTTTTCTTTATTAATCCTAGTTTACATTGCAGTGACAGTTATCAATCCGTCTTCAGCCATGTTCATTAACCTGCATATTGGCCAAATCGAACCAGGAATAGTTGGTGCGGCATTTACAACAAGGTTCTTTGCGCTTTCCCAATCCTTAATGTCATTGCATACCTCTACATCAGATCCAGAGTCAGAATCGCTGTCATCTTCCCTCTCATTGGGATCGTCTAGGTCACCATTCCCGTCACGCCAATTCTTGGTTTTGGATATGCTTTCAGGTGCCCTGTCCTCATCACTTTTGCCTTGATGATGGTCAATTTTTATGATTCAGCAGACATTTAATACTCAAGCTTATTGTCCATGGAGGTCTCTACACATACAGCCAGTGGCAATGGTGATCTTTCTAACCATTTAAATGCCATCGCAGCATCATGTTGATAGTTTAACCAAGAATACTATGAAGATCTCTTCAGTATTTGAGATGTAATCTATGGCTGTCATTTCATTTTTTTGAGTGCATGGTTCCTTCTGTGCTGCACAGAGGTTTTAGCTGCCCTGCCACATGTCCAAAATGTCGTGGACCTGGGCAATTCTGTGCAATATCCTTTCCACCACCATATCTTCAATTCCAAATTGTTCACAGTTCCCATGGGATCCAATGCCACGCAATTGCCCTGCTCTTAGTGGTGGTTGGCTTTATCAAACCGCCTCACTACGTCATTTTCCTGAATCATTACTCTCGTTGGGTTAGACTCTGCCCGCCCATTTACGTCTGGCCCAAGGTGAAAAATGGCCTTCACTCCGAGACCATTCAGTATAATACAGAAAATGTCACGTGCCATATCAGAGAGTGCAGCGTTAATTGAGTCTGTTTTCTCCTGCTGGTGCCACCAGTCTGTGATGTCCGGTAATCACAATGTATAGCTAATCGTGATGGTGTTCGAATTGTACTCATCAATCTTTGGATTCATTTTCCCCCAGTACTTTGGTGCTTCAGGCAGCGAATTCAAAAGGAGCCTTGCCGCTGGCAATCAGTGTGCTGTGCAATCACTTCATCTGGGTGTCATTTAAGCCATGCTGTTGGGTGTTAAGTATTCTTCAACATGGCGGGACAAATCATGTGGATCAAAAGACGATTGTCCAAATCTTGAAGTCTTTGCAGAGACGAAGATATTGCCGTGAGGTATATTGTTGGGTTTCATGATAGACATTCTTCAATATTTGGAACAGTATTCGTTCTCCACATACTTCAGAATGGTCTACAGGTATTGAGTAGTGTAAGAAGTCTCGTCCTAAGGCTAAATGTCCACCGCCTTGCGCACTTCAGAATTGATCGCAATTTCTGGAAAGGATCGACATCAGCAAAATGTATTTTAGTCCCGGGGAGCCTGCAGGAGTTAATCAGAGGATGCGTAGTATAAACTTAGATGCGTCAATTGCAGGAGAGTATCAGACCCTAGGAGGGCATTGTAGCTGGCCTTCAGAGTAACTGGGATCTCTGATGACTGGTACAGGAGTACCATGGGAGTGATTGTGATAAGTTTGGGAGCACCTTGGGGCGCCAGAGAACTTTAGGTGCACCTGGAAGCACCTGGGAGTGACGGCAACAAGCCTGGGAGCGCCAATGACAAGCCTGGGAGCGCCGACGACAAGCCTGGAATCCCAGGCGACAAACCTGGGAGCACATCGAATCACACTAGAGTAGTCTGGGAAAAGCAATGTCTTCTTTGGGAGCGCAGCCAGGGCGCCTGCAAATCATAGGTACTACTTATCGTTCAATGATTTTTAAAACTCGTGTATTCAGTTTGTATTCTCATCTATGTATCTATATAGGTACCCATCTACACACGGTATATATCTGGACTGGCTGCAGGCGGCGCTTCAGAGGATTTCGAGGTGCGCCTGAAAATGACGATCGAGATCGTGATCGAGCAAGTTTGGCGATGCACTTGGAGGCCTTGCTCGTGCGAACTTGGAGGCCGTAATCGAGCGAGTTTGGAGATACATCTGGAGGCTGTGATCGAGCGAATTTGAAGATATGCTCTTGGTGGCGATGATCGTGCAAACATGGAGGCCGTAATCGAGCTAGTTTGGAGATGCACTTGGAGGACATGATCGTGCTACCTCGCAGGCCGTAATCGCGTGAGTTTGGAGACCCACTTGGAGGTCGTAATCGACTGAGTTTGGAGATGCACTTTGAGGCCATGATCATGCGAACTTGCAGGCCGTGATCAAGTCAGTCTCTAGATACACTTGGAGGCCCTAATCTAGCGAGATTGGATATACACATGGAGGCCGTGATCGAGCGAGATTGGAGAAGTACTTGGAGGCAGTCGATGGACGCCGCCGGGTGTTGAGACTCCAATCATCAGTTTGGTAACTCGCAACTGTGGGAATGTGACAAGGTGACTCTACCTTTGAGCTCTCATCGAGAGCTCGGTAATCCCGGTCAATCGTGTAGAGAGGTACGCCGGAAGCTGAAGCTACATTCAGCGGTCAAGTCATGAGAATGAGAATGAAGGGAAGAAAAACAATCCTGGGTAGATGCTGTACTCGGTGTATGCTGTACTTTGTGTATGCTTGTACTCAGTGTATGCTTGTACTCGGTGTATGCTTGGACTCGGTGTAAGTTTGTACTCGGCGTAAACTCATGACCATGGCATGGAGATATTGGGAGGGATGACTGAATTTTGTGTTCTGCGATGATGGTTGAGTCGTGGAGGGGAAAGAGAGAGTTGGGGGATGATGATGAGAATGATGTGGAGGATACAAGCGGATATGTGATATCAGGGGTACGACTTGCCTGATTGGGTTGAGGAGACCTCATATTGGTGCAATTACACGCCAGATCGGGACTTGTACCCGCCGTATTGGGCATGCTTACTTCACTTGCAGACTAAATCCTCTCAGGTACCAGTTTCTGATGACGATTTCCCCCATCTGCTCTCATCATTCTCTTTCTCGTCCTCAACTCTACCATCACCTAGGAACACCAAGTTAAGTCATCCCTCTCTATCACTTCATGAAATGATCAATTGTTAACACCGAGTAAAGCGTACACCGAATACAGCATACACCGTGTACAGCGTACACCATGTACAGCATACACTGAGTACAGCATACACCGAATACAGCATACACCGTGTACGGCATACACCGTGTACAGCATACACCGAGTACAGCATACACCGAATACAGCATACACCGTGTACACCATACACCGTGTACAGCACACACCGTGTACAGCATACACCGAGTACAGCATACACCGCGTACTGTATCATCCCATGATCAACTCTCTCCCGCTCCCAGCCAGTCTCTCATCTCTCGGTAGACCATGTTGTACTCGATTCTCTACATTCCCACAGTCACGAGTTAACCAATCAATACAGTCTCAGCTCCCGTCTCGCCTCCCTACCGAACTACCGCCTCCAGATTGACCGCCTCCATCCCGAACTACCGCCTCCAATCTCGATACTCGAGAGATGCGCAGCAAAGAGCATCGAGTGGACAAGCAGACGAGGGCTACAGTTCGACACTACAAAGACGGAGGCGGCGCTGTTCACGCGCAGACAGGGCCACAGGAAACACCTCTGGCCAAAACTGACGGCAAAGATAGGAGTCGGAAACGGGTCCATACGATTCCAAGCGCAGGCGACACACCGGCTGCACGTCTGGATGGTCGCGCATCTGACGTTTAAGGAGCACCATAACCGATAGATGGAAAAAGGCAGGGTAGCAGAGGCCAGACTCCGATCGCTTACCAAGACATATGGCGTTGTCCCTGAGAGCGTACACGCCGTCCAAGTGGCGTCCTTCCAAGCGGTCGCACTATACGGGAAGCGAGCTCTGGTGGGACCCCAGGGAAGTGGGCAGGTGAGACGACCTCCAACTCCTCCTCAATCGCCAAGCCAGGTCCATCCTGGGCGCGCTGCCAACGACCCCGCGAGGCTCATCAATGAGAGAGTCAGGGCTTACACCGGCGCTGGTGACCTTAGACTCCAGACAACAGGGATTTGCAGCGAGACAGGAAAACGCATGCAGCAGCAAGCTAATAGAGCTAGACAGCAACCCCTCTTCCGGGGCGCCAATATGCCAAGAAGTCAGGAAAGAGCATGTGCATGGCCGGACAACCGAAGGCATGACCTGGCCGGCCCCGGGCGAAGAACCAGCGGTCAGGACCACCATACTGGACGACACAGCTGCAGCCAAAAGCGCTGTGCAGTCCTGGGCAAGGGAGAAAGAAGCCAAAATCGGAGCAGGGGTCTGGATGTGGTGGACAGATGGATCGCGCTCAGACGATGGCCGAGTGGGAGCCACAGCGGTGTCCAATCACAGAAATCAATCAAGGTCTTGCCCCAGCTTTCTGGGGACCGGACGTATGGAAGTCTTCGATGCCGAACTGTGGGCGATTGGGCTTGCGCTTGGTGTGGCAATCAAGAAGAGAGAATAAATGCAGGTGCATAGAGTGAAGACGGTGGCAGTCATCAGCAACTAACATGCCCCAATTCGACGAGTGGTACACCTGAAGCTGGGCCCAGGGTGGCGACTGGCCAGGAGGATCAATAGATGGGCGCGATGTCTCCTCGCCCACGGCATCGCAACCGTGATCCACTGGGTCCCGGGACACTCTGGCATCCCCGGAAATGAAGAAGCACACCCCCAGGCCAATTTGGCCCGTGACGCAAGCGCAATCACTGTGATAGAGCGGCAATACACCTTGTCCTCGAACAGGGCTAGACGAATCTCCGAGGGATGTTTGTCAGCGAAGGCGGGCTGGGAGGCTGACTAGTGCAACAAGCACTTCAGCTACAGACACAAGGGAAAGGCGGGGACCAAGAGACCTATCACGATGACAAGCATGAAATCGCTGGCCATCAGGTTCTCCCGACTGAATTCCGGGCAGGCGCCCACTGGAGTTTATCTAATGCGGTTCGGCCACCGAGACGACGACAAATGCTGGTGGTGTGGAGGGACTGTGGCCCAGCTGCGGAAGCACCTCTTCCACCACTGCAGCAGATGGAAAGACCAGCAGAAGACACTGTCGAAAACAGTGGGACAGACAACAGGCTGGAAAGCGGGAGATGCCGGCACATCCAGATCTCTGAGCTTTTCACCATAGAGGAGGGCAACCAGGCGGAGATGGACTTTTTGGCTACCACCGAGGTCGGGAAATCTCCGCGGAAATGAAGCAGCGGTATGGAGCGGGCTGAGGGCTTGGAGTCTTGGGGGCGGCGCCGGCGGCAACGGGATTATACTATTCTCTATCTCTTTCTTTCTTTCTTGTCTGTTTCGTCTTTCTCTTGTCTTTCATGTGTCAGTGGGGACGAAGGGTAGCGGGGGGGGAGCTCTGCCATCCAGCCGGCTCGCCCGGAGGCTGAGGGGAAATCAGGGTCCTGTCATACTCTAATCAGAGTCAACACAGGATGATTAAACAACAACACACTGCCGCCTCCAAATTGACCGGCCCAAGAACTCCTCCAATTACGCTCGATCGTGGTCTCCAAGTGCATCTCCAAACTCACTCAATCTTGGCCTCCAAGTGCATCCCTGGACTTGCTAGATCACAGCCTCCAAGTTCGCATTCTCATCGCATCCAAGTGCATATCTACAAACTCGCTTGATCACGGCATCCAAGTGCATCTCCAAACTCGGTCGATTATGGCCTCGAAGTTCGCACGATCATGGCCTCAGAGTGCATCACCAATCTCGCCAGATTATGGCCTGGAAGTATACACGATGATGGCCTCCAATTGCATCGTCAATCGCGTTCGAATACGACCTGTAAGTGTATCTCCAAACTACCTCGAATACAGCCTCCAAGTTCGCATTATATCGGCCTCCAAGTGCATCTCCAAACTTGCTGGATCACAGCTTCCAAGTGTATCTCCAAGCTCGCTCGCTAAGGGCCTCGGAGTTGGCATGCTGATGGCCACGGAGTGCATTTCTAAGTTCACTCGATCACAGTGTGGTGACATGGTGAAGCTAGATGGCCGCCAGCCCATCTTCAACACTGCGCCACACCTCGGATAGCATCCGAAGAGAATTATGGACACAGAGCCTTTCTGGCTCGAGGAGCTTAGGTAGAGGGTGAGAGGATATGAAGGGATACCTGGCCATGATGGACCACACGAATTGCATGGATCGATGAACGCTCGGCCAGGGTGCATGGGATCAAGTGCTGGGAAAGAAAGAGTCAATTTCGTATAATGCCATGATGTCTATCTACCCCGTGGTCTCCCAAATACATACTGACTGTCACTACACTCACCTTCAACAACCACACTCAACGCCTGGTTTTGCCAAGCCCCACTCCTTCTGGGGGGGAGCGGGGTATTACTTTAGCTTCACGATATCCCATTGTCTGTGTCCGCTTGCTTTTGCAAGTGTATCTCGTTGTTTCAAGGCTCCCTTTACTACTCAGCATTGATGTTGACTGGTAGTCTACCCAGCAACTCGCCAGTCAACTTTTTACGCCAGTTAACGAAGCTTATGACATGCCTGTGGATACCCCAGTACTTGAGGACCAGAAGCGTTAACGCCATGGCCTATCAGCGCGGTATCAGTGAAGTTCTGTCAAGCAGCTGCCTGAAAAACCCCGCGAGACGTGAGTGCTCGGATACACGCTCCGGACAAGCTCTTCGATCCGACCACCATGGATCAAAGACCCGCTTCGGGCATCATTTTAGGCTGAACTACAAGAGTGGCCTTATGGTAACATCACCCTTCCATCAACCCATCCACATCATAGCACGAATGGTCAGCGCGCCGTGTATGACATAGGGAGTTATCATTTCCGGGCCTTAGAAGTCCTGCCTTCCGGGGTGGTTGGGCTTTTCCACTGCGAGAATAGCAATGAGACCCTGGACTGTCCGCGTGCGAGGATTTTCAATTGGCGGTTGTCTGAGATGGGTTTGCAGGTTATACTCTTGGACAGGGGGGCCTAATTCGGGAGGGATAGAGAGGTATCCCTCCTTGGTATTGATCTTATGCTCCCTTGCAGAGCTACGATACCCAGGGAGTGGTCGATGTTATGGTGGAGGGTGCGGTTTTCTCGGGGAGCGGGGCTTTTGCACTTTTGTTGTGTGGGAGTTAATTTCGGGGCTTTGGGTTTTGTCAGATTCTCTGTGGTCTTTGCGTTTTCATTTCCGTGGAAGGGGAAGCGGAGGAAGAAACTGTAGTATAATATGCCATGGCCACCAGTGGCCGAATTCAAAATGATTACAACAACAACAACTCTCTGTCACTGGGTCCATCTCCGTTATCCTTGTATCTCCATATGTATATATATAGAGAGACTTAGAAAATACATCCAATATTATGATATAGCGAATCTTGAGACTGTAACAAAGACGAATATGATAAATGAAATACCTTGTAGTTGTGGAACCCTAGGAACCACTGCTGTTTAAGAACCACTGCGGTGCGAATATGGCACCACGTCTCCTGCAGAGCTGGTGCAGAGGTCTCCGCTGCACTCGAAGTGTCCTGCCAACCTGTGCAGAGGTCTGAGCTGCTCCAAATTTCGACTATCCTAATAGTCAATCTCATAGCATCCTGCGAATGCTCTTGCAGGGTGCGAGAGCACATTGCTATGCTCCACGGGGGCCTGGGAGCATCTGGAAGTACTTAGAAGAACTGGTGAGGGCTACCATAGTGACTGGGAGGTTTGGGTGTGGCTTCCGGACCAAATTACATTGTGCTGATCGAGGATATTTGCCGAATTGTAAAGCACACCAGTCAGTGGAGTAATTACAGCAGATTATTCAAACAGCTTCAGTCGTGCAACCTTCCTGCTGATGTACATATGTTTCTTCCAATGTGTCTTCTTCTTGGCCCCAGCTCGCATAATGCCACCCATATGATGGAACTTATTATTGTAAATGGTGATCATGTGATGCGGAGTAACTGTATGCCTTTTTGACATGCGTGGGGTCCAGTACTGGAATGGCCTGAAATCTTCCAAACCATACTGAATGATGGCGCATTCATCCTGTTTTGTGGAGAGTGGCCAGCAATCGATGTATTGTGGATTCTTGAGCCACTCCCGCCTGAATTCTCATAATGGTTAAGCCGACTCACACAACTCTGCTGTTGAACTCGACCGGGTTGTCAAATCTATTATCTGTTGTACTGCAATTCGTAGTCTGGCTTCATGACAGTGAATGGTCTCGTTTTGATGACCAAGTCTCAGTATAATCAATCTGGCAAGAATTCTATCTTCTCCAAAGGTCAGTTTCAGGTCTTCAAAAATGTGTTGACATATCTCCTTTCTCAATTGTCTTTGCCAACCTGGTCTTACAGCTGACACCTTGTTGATTCTAGCATTGCCATCTGTTTGTAGTCTTTGACTCTTGCCAATGTCTGTGCATTCAATCTCTCCAAATTGCGGATTATGCTCATGTGCCTCCCATGACTTCATGCAGTCTTGTACGCCAAGACTGCTCTTGAACGCACACAAAGCAAGCTGCACGATGTGTGGGATGCATGCTATGTGGTTTGTGATTGCGGGCCATCCGATTCTGGAGGCCACAAGGGTTGATAGTAGCTCCTATGTCATGCGGTATTTTGAAGTACCAATCTCAATGGTAATTCCTAGTCAATGGCCATCGGTATCCTTGGAACAATCAAGAACCTCCTTCAAATGTGTGGCTAGCCATGCTCCAGTACATTGACCCTTGATGTATTATTGTTGAGTAGCATTCAGAAGAGGAATAGCAAAGGTCTTCAACCTGGTTGAATGCGAGTTGTAGTGCTCACAATGCATAATTTTCATCAAGATGGACAGCGACCACCCACGTTATCGCCAATTGGTTCATCAATGCCCACTTATCTAAAAGTAATCTACCTTCATTTCTTGACCGCAACTGCTTCTCAATTGTATCCACTGTCAGTGATCATTCCCTGTGGCAAATGTTGCTTAGCGTGCTGGTAGATGGTCGAACCAGTTCACCACATGATGTATAAAAACACTGTCATAGCTTGAGGTTTGATCCAGTGTTCCATGCAATGTTACCCAAAACATAATCTAACCTGACATTGAGATTCCAGGTATCTTGGTGAAATTCGGCAGTTAGATTGTCCTTTGCTGCAAGTTCAGAGCATTGTGTCCATCAATTGGATTGATATGTATAAGTTCTAACTGTTCAATATAAATGTCTTTTGCGAAATTACTATTGTTTTTCCTTCACTACCTTGAGTGTTTATTATTTGCACAGCGGTTTAATCAACCATTGTACTTGTCAATTCTGAAACTTTACACTCAGTGAATTCATCTGACTGTGCAATGAGCGTACTTGCCAGTGAGTTTTTCCCCATGCAGCTGGGCTCACATTCTGATGGATGGTGAAGAACTTGATGACAAAAAATACATATGATGGCAGGGCTGCCAGTCTTGCCAATGCTGCAGTGCAGATAGAATCGCCATGAAAGCGCATGTCTTGAAATATTTCAAGCAATGGGACACTTCAAGGCCCCATTCATTGAAGCCCACCAAGCATCAATTATGATTTGTCAACAATTGTCGCTCATTTAATGAATACAGACACAGCTCACTTTTAGTCGATATCATAACCTCTCGCAACAAAGTATTTCTAGAATGGGAATACAACATGGTTGTTGGAATTTGAAAGTTGTGTAATTCCAGTTCAGAAACATTCAAAAGTTATATTATTATTGAATTGAACACTAGTACTTATATATTGACTCTTGCGCTACCGGATGACAAAAGTAAAACCTGTGAGACATTGGATGCACAGTTGTGAAGTTGCACACAGGGTAATGTTAACAAGACTGACCATGAAGAACACCATAGGAACGAAGCAAGGCATTTCGTTCATTTGATACTTACTTAGCCCTACAAAACCTGTGGCAACTTCTCTGATTCTAATTTTGACGAGGCGGTAGCAGAATTCTTTCTGCCATCTTGGGAGTCAAATGTGACCAATACCTTGATTATGGGTTTATGTCAATGCACAGCCCTTGGATTATGCCAATTGCATAAACAAAAATCGTTGACACTGCATTGACACTTCGTTGACTCTAAGTTTCAGGACACCAAAGTGATGTTAGTGTACACAACATTGCCTAGACTGGCGGCTGATAGTTACATTATGGGTTAATCCCACCGCACAACCCTTGGATTTTCCAAAATTCATGCCAAAAAGTCATGGACGCTCCTTGATGTTCAATTTTAGGACATTATACTGATGTTGTTGCAAACATTTTTGCCTACACAGGCGGCCGATTGTTCTATTATGTGTTCATGTCCCCACACAGCCCCTTGATTCTCCAAGATGCTAGTCCAAAAGTTGTTGACACCCAGTTGACAATCATTTTTGCGACATAGTAGTGATGATGTTGATACTAGGTTTTGCCTAGAAAGGTGGCCCATAGTCTGAATACGAGTTAGGAATGCCGCACTGCTCTTCGATTTGCACCGATCCAAGGCCAAAAAAATGTTGACACTCAATTGACACTGACTGTTTGGATGGTGCAACGACTGAGTCATTTACCTGTCTCTCTACAACACCGACCAATACAGTTGTTTCCAAAGGTCATGACATTGTAGCCCATCGATTGTGGATTGTGTAAGACTGTAAACAGTTCATGCTCCGTTGAGACTGATTCGCACAATGGGGCAACAAGCGTGTTGTTGGCCGTTTTCACCTTAATGCCAACCAATGCATTTACTTCAGAATGATGTGACAATACAGCGGTTTGATTGTCAAATGTGTAAGACAAGAAATTGTTAACGCTCTGTTGATGCTAACATCAATCACATTGAAACAGCCTTTGTACAGTCCACAATTAAATCCAATGAGTCGTAAACTGATGATTGATATCTGGCATTGCATTTCTATGTATTATCATTTGCTTCCAGAAGCTGTGTTCACCCTCAATTTTTGATCAATCTCAATCCACATTGTCTGAGTGCAAGATGATGTGCCCCTATCACATTCATGGAATCTCAGCGGGCAATGTACGGCATATGGATGATTTCACCAGTGTTTGGTTCAATTAGCTCGACCTCCTCACGGTTCCTCATCCAGCTACTTGTCTTTCGTTCTCATGACGTACTGTAAACAATTTTGAACATCGTAGCCATGTGCAAAAGGTCTGTGTGGAGCGCTGTGTAGTTGGATACATGGATGAATGAAGCATGAAGGTCGTCATTCAGACATATTCGTATTGACCACTGACCAATCATTCTACGACTCATATGACATCACTCACCTAAATGTTGTTAGTATATTTGCAGACTAATATACCTTTTGCTTTCACACTTGACAGTAATTGGCGAACAGAAATCGCGCGTATTGGGCATCTTAAAGTCCCATTTGGATTCTAGAATTTTCACAGGGTGAGTTAGACACTTGTACATATACGGACAAATTATCATGTCTGACAATATGGTGAATGAAATCAAGAAAAAGTTGATGCACTGCAAAATTAGTTCACAAATTGCAGTTCACCGCAATATGACATTCGAAATCACAATTTGCCGCTCGATCCCTCCAATGATGTAGGAGTTGTCACGATGACTTAGTCAAGATCCGACTTCTATATAGTGATTTGCTGGGGAGGCAATATGCAGGGATCGAACGCTACGAGTTCGACAGGCTTCATTATCTAAATATCCGATGAATTGCGCCCCTCAACAGGCTCAAGACCCGCTATATCCGGATTCGACTGCTACTGTCTGGTACTTTGGCTTCTAAGACCACTTCCTGGTCGAGAAGTCGCCCAAGGCATCTGTGATATTCAGGCGGCACAATGGAAATACTCCAAAAGCTCTCGAAATGTTCCCGGCACAGGTGCAGCTGCATCATTATCCATATCCAGTTCCGCGACTGCTGGTACCCTCAATTTCGATGCTCACTACTTGTTATCTCTCTCATTGAAGTAGTCGACTGTGTCCTCCCATCCCAGTTATATCAATTCCTCACACTTAATCTGATTCTGCCTAAACCTCCCCAAGCACAGCTGTATCGCTTTGGAGATTATGCCCATCACACAGCTCTGTTCGTCATCTTTGCTCAGGTGGCCTTGATCCGTCGCTTTATCATCCTCTACTACCTGATCCTCTCCATGGTCCGAACTTGTAAAATCAAGCAGATTTTCTCTGATTGCAATGATCTTCTCCTGCCATTTCATTTCGGGCTCTCTGGTCATCAATCCCGCATTTCCAACATTCCATATATCTTTCTGCTCCTGCTGAACTGCTACCTCAGCATCTTCAACTTGCTTTCTTGCCCCAGTGGTTTCTCTCTCAACATAATCCTCAAGCCATGGTTCTTGCTGATCATTGCTGAAGAAGTGTGTTTCACATTGATTCTCGGCCGTAATCGGCATTTTGGATTGCGAGCTGTGAGATGCATGAATGGATCGAACTCTGTCTGCTTCAAAACCGTTTTTGCCTTCACCCGGTTGATGTAGAAGTAGGTTGGACCGCTGTGTCGATTTGGCATATTTGCCCACCGGAAATGGCGAAAAGTTCATTTTCAGAGCATTGACCCTTTTTGGGGGTGTCAACTTCAATGTTGGGTGAGATATTTGATGTTGCAATATATGGGCCCTATACTGGAGATCATGTGACACAGACATCAGGAGATATTCTTTCCCTCAAACCATGTACCATTAATATCAGACAATGATGAAATTTCTGCTGTGGTACACCTCATTCTATGATTGGAAACAAACACACAAGATTGGACAGACTTAATGCCAATCGAGGGATAGCAGAATACCACTCCAACCTGCCAATATTCGCAGCAGGATACATCTTGAGTATAACGAACATGTTGGCTGCTAGATGTTCCTTTCTGTCGTGAAGCTCACTCTATATTCCATTGGACTTCCGACATCTGTTTGTTATCATCTTTCTCTCCTAATCTACACCACAAAATCATGGATACATAACTGCCCTCAGCCTGGTGGGAGCGGATCTGAATTGGGCCGATTGACAGGTGCTTGATCAAAAACCTCACCCAACGTCTCACAGCATGATCACAGACACCAGTTTGTCCTCCATGACACTGCCAATGCCACCACCATAAATATGACCCTGGATGCACATCTAAATATTGTCCATAAGACTGGAAGCTGCACGGATAAGAAGCAGCATGCAGTTGGATGTGACTATAGCCATATTGTGGTAAATGGCCGTTCATTGAATGTATAATGTACAGCGGGAGTACCCAAAGCTTTTCTTGACCAATGCACATCAGAAGATATATTTCTGTCCAGGCGGACTGGCTCCGTCAGAGTGGACGCGCTCCGCCAGAGCCGTCGGAGACACCCCAGTGGCGGATTACTCCGTGCCCGGCATCAACTCACCGCATCGCGTTCCATATGGCCCTCTGATCGCGGTTTCACCGTTTCTTCTGGTTCTGTCCGTCTCCTATTTTGAACAATCACTCTGGCGTTGTGGCCAACTGTGACCATACGGCGGAATGGGTTCATGATGTACGCGCTTGCATCGTGATTGCAATGCGATGGGTGACGCTGCGAAAATCTCTCCTCACGTTGCTTCTAGCCGTGCGCAAAATGGAATTCTCTGTTAACAAATGATTGGCGATTGCAAGGCGGTGGGTGACGCTGGGAAAATCTCTCGTCTCATTTCATTCTACCTGCGCGCAATGCAATTCCCTCTTTACTAATTATACACATCATTCCAAGTTGCCAGATCGATGTGGCTATTGACAATCCATCTCTCGTTCTGTACGTCTCCTGTCTTACATCTAATAGCTATCTCTGGAATGACGTGGGCACAGCCGACAAAATTTCCCACGCTGAAAACTTGAAAAGCAACGGCTGCCGGTGCTCTTCTCACTTGTACAAATTTTGAGACAGGATACAAGATACCGGAGTTTTCAGGTATTGTGGTGAGCGCCAGGGCGAACCAGTACTCAACGAAAGCTCCATCCTCGTGTAGAAGTTTGATATTGAATAGTCATTGCAGTTGGCACGGGAGACGCCCATTCAGCGCACTATATTGCCTCCCCGGGCGTTGCTTTACCCATACTCAGTCAGTCAGTCGATCCCCTTCGCACCAGCTCTGGCTTCCTGTGCATCAACAAATCTGAGATATGCATTCACCATCTTAACCCTTGACTTGAACATCAATACCATTGAAATATAGAGCTCCATTGCGTGCAGTTGTTCATCCGATATATACGTCCTATTACGACTGTTATGCTTGATAAACTCCCACATACCGCTGTATATTGCCACGCGGTGTGTCGCGTCTTGTGGATTTTTGAGTAATGCTCTGAAGTCCTTGATCATAGTGTCAGGATGCTTTTCATCACCGCAGTGTTGGGGCCCCATGAATTTGGGCTGGGCATATGACTGGGAGCCAAAGGGGGCAGCCAGATCAGCACCGGAAGGGACAACTTTGCAGGCGGCAGCGGTGTTCTCCCGACACTGAGCGAGGGCTTGGAGATTGAGCTCTCTGATTTCGAAGCAGAGAATGCGACGCTGAAAGGTAATTACGTGAGGCAGGTAGTTGAGATTGTAATTGGAGGTGTTCCAACCGTCCTTGAGGTTTGTGGTATGTGCTTATCCATGTCTCTCAGCGGAATACTGTTGCAAGGCTCCGTATTGACCAATCTGGTCGACCCAATGAGACATTGAGTGGATCTTCTGAAAATTGAAGTCAGCATCCAACTCCTTGGAAACATCTATCTCGTGGCTCATATAATCCCACCAAGCTTTCATTTTGCGCCATTTCTTGGACAGCGTCCAAGTTTCAGCATTTGATACCTCATCTACCTTTCACTTCTTCACGAGTTCGGTTCTTAGGGCATTGGCTTTTGGCCTTCGCCTTTTTCCCGGCTTGCCCGATTAAGGAACCATCTTTGAAGGTGCGAACACAATGCAAGGGCGTCCTCAACGTAGCTCAATGTTGCATCATCATGAGATTTATATCGAGCATACATATAGAATTCTAACAACACCCTTGTGCACTCAATTGCGCGATTGTATATAGGATGCTGAGTGGGGCTTCTGCCTCGTAGAGACTCGGTTACAAGTCCAAGCGGCTACCGGCTCATTTCCCTCATCTCCTTCCAATTGCATTGAGAAACGTCTTCATATGACTCATTCTTTGGTGTGAGGTCGTGGTAAGCAGGCACGGATAACCAGATATCATTGTAGTTGTCGAGGCATTCCTGCGTCTTCATGGAGTGGAAAATCCACTTCAGGTGGTGGTCAAGCATGCCAATCTGCATTGTATAGAGGACGTCGGGCTTCGGGAAGTCGCTGAGGGTACAGCGTATATGTCGAGACACGTTGTATCCTCGGTGGACATGTCGCGACAAGAGTTTGGCATCGGCAGGCTTGGTGTAGGCATCGCTCAGTGTTCAATATAGGTTGTGATCCCGCCGGGGGTGTTGCTTGTCAGAAGGGACATAATCTCCAAGTTCATTCTTTGGACACTCGCGACAAAAACAGACATGCCGCTCGAGATGATGTAACTCGCTATACTCAGGGCAATCTGCAAGCCATGCTGCTAAAACTGGTTTGCAACGCCTGAAGTTGCCATTTGCACGGAGAACGTTGAAATTCCCGCTCTCGGAGTTTGGATTGTGATGACAGGTGAGAGGCAGGAGTACTCTCCGGAGTCCTTCATTCCACACCTGTCGGTTTGTTTGCCCCTCCTCTTCCAGCCGCTTCTGAGGAATATTGCGGTTCGTGATTGGAATGGGCAGAAGAGCGACCATTAAGACGCTGTTCGTTGAGGGCATCTGACGGATCTTCGAAGATAGATTGCCAATTGTCATATATACAGGGCACTCTTTCTTGTCGCCAGCAAAATTCGAGAGATGTGTTCCGTTGGACATGAACATCAAGGGAAGCAATGTATCCCCCTGTCTGAGGTTTGGTTTAACCTCGAATAGCACGGTATTATCCTCGAGTATCTCTCCTTACCTGTGTCTCCTACCATCAGTCGGCAGTGTGCATTTTAGTATAGAGGTGATTCGGTGGCATAGTGCTTGTAAAGAAATGCTGAGGGGCGTAAATGAGATGCTCAGCGTAGTCTGGCTGCAGCATCAACCATCTCATGCTTTTGATGATGTCTCGACTCCAGTATTTGATAGGCCGTTGGTGATTGTCATTCTATCTCATATCCTCAAGAGTGTGTAGTTCCTACTCCCTGAGAGCCAGATCATCTGGCATGCTAACCATGAGCTTCTGGACGCCATCCCCATTTTTGAAGCTTGGGAAATGCAGAGCTGTGTTTTCTTCCTTCAGCATGTTGACATAGTAGGTCTTCATACCCTTGTTCTTGATCCCACAATGGATATATTTGTACTTTTCAAGGGTCGCAAATGGGTAGTAGGGATTGTTTTGTAGGTTCCTCTCAAGGCAACCCTCAGCGTCGCGATCCCATGGCTCAGCAATGTAATCGCTCAGGGCAGCTCTGGAGCTGGGGTACGTTTTGGTCCGCAGCAGAGAAGGTGGCAGTGGTTGAGAGACCGAGCCTGCGGTGTTTTCAACGTGTTCGAGGTAGGGAAACGCGTCCAGGTCTCCGACTGAATCATTGTTAGCGTTAAGTTCACAATGCTGAACGGGTTCAACGCGTCGGGGTGTGCTGCGAATAGTCAGATCCTTCTGGGGTGTAACTTGAAGGTGTCCAGGAAGGTGTAATTTGATATGTTTTAGTTGCCAGCTGTCTGAGGGGAACGTTGTTCGGCATGAAAATTCAGGGAAACGGAATGGGGTCTTCTCTGGCATTGTCGACGACACGCGAGGAGTGGAGTATTCAGTGTAGAAAGGGTCGAAAGTTGGTGCTGGGCCTGAGCAGCCTGGTGTGTAAGCTCACGATACTTTCAGCTAACTTGAGAAATTCATTGAGCCTCAACACCATCACAGGGAGGTTCCTTACACGCCAGGAGTTGCAAAAACGCTGCATGCGCGATGTCCCATAATACTGTGAATGAAATGAAACCTGAGCGATCCAAAAACCTCGCAACGCATGTAATAATCAATGCCTGAGATACATAGATTGGAACGATGGAAACAAACAAGGCAAGAACGCGACCCTAACCCGAACGCAACAACCATCATCTCCTCAGCCACGCGAGGAATGGATCACTCCTTGCCTACAGAGCCATCGGGGCATGTCTCTGGGATGAGGATATCTTGGAGAGGGACGTCGGGGAGAGGGACATCATGGAGACTGTCGCCACCTGCTGATTCGCCAAGCAGCTGCTGATCCACATCCACAATCGAGGGGTTTCGGGCTGCCTCAGCTTGTCGCAGACTTGGCACCACTGGGCGAGATTTGAGTGCAGTCACAAGCCTCAAATCCTGCCGCCCACTGACAGGATGAGTTTCTGGCGTTTGTGGTCATGGGTGAGGCTCCGGGGTGTGTGGCAGTGGTGCAGGCGCCGGTGGTGGTGGCCATTGGGTATGCTCGCGCATCTCCTGGCCTTGCTCAGGTAGCACGATTGGCTGATCCTCTAGCATGGTATCTACATTGTCAGCTGATGTATTTACCATCTCTCCATGGCCAATCGTCCGAGGTTCTTTGCAATCATCCTCATCATTATCCTCCTCCTCATCCTTATACTTCTTCTCCTCCTCCTTCTCATCTTCCTCCTCTTCATCTTCCTCCTCTTCATCAACAACGTCCCATTCCATGTGCACATTGCAGTCCGAATCAACGCCGTTGGGTGCATCCACATCATCCTCCATGCGCATATCCACATCAGGATCAAGTTCTGAGTCATATTCGCCATCCGACTTGGTAGATTTGGTATCATCATCTGAGGAAATTGACACAGCGGGCGACGCTTCCACCTCTGAATATTCCCGCCCTAGTTAGCCCTCCGTGTCCGAGTCTGCCTCATGCATTTCCTTCTGCAATTGCAAAGCAACTGCACGAGAGATATCATCTCCCCCTGGGGTTTGTTTAACAATACATTTCCCTTTAACGTTTCCCTTCCCCTTCCCCTTCCTTTTCCCCTTCCCGTCCTTTGTTCCCTTCCCTTTCCCAGTCCCTTTCTCACCGCCCTGTGTGTCCTCCTTACCCTCGCCATCGTGATTGTCATTGCCATCGCAAGGACGGACGGCTACTTCCACCGCTCGGCGCTCCGGGATCCGCCCTGTTCTCATCATCATCATCGTCGTCCATTATCTCATCCCAATTCAATTGTCAAACTGACAGGAAGTCGCCTGGCTTGTACTGCCGGCAGATTGGCAGCTCAATCTTTGCCCTGTGATCATCGCTACCGTACCAAGAGAAACGCTCGCTGGTGAGTGTAACCTTTCCCGAGCTGGTTGTCTGCGGATTGGAGCGATCGACTTGATCCCTGAAGGCACGGGGGTTGTCCCACCTCCAATTGATCATGTGTTCCTGGGTTTGTCTTCCATTTGCCCCATATATGAACGGAAGGCTGCCCACCGCTCCCGAAAAGGTGAACTCCTGCTCCTGTGGTCCTGCCACAGGGCTGAAATTGTGAAAACTGGCGAGTCATGACTGGATCAAGAAACATTATATCTTAAAAGAGGTCCCAGGCCCTCTCATCATTAATGCCGCAAACATTGTGTATCGGCATGAGTCCACGGATGTGATCGAAGATGAATCTCTCAATACTGTCCCGATCCAACGACAGGAGTCGATTTATAACCGATGTCGGCATTGTTGCCATAGCGGTTGCCTTCCCGTTTCCTTTGCGGCTGCCCTTTGGTGCGATTGCTGCAAGTTGAAAATGAATCTACATCCGAGGCATTAGCATTATGATACAGTTGAATGTGGCGGAAGGAAGACCAGAGTGAACGTACAATGATGTGTAGGTTATCGGGTGTGTTTCGGAATGAGAAGAGTTGTTTTGTGTAAGTCACGTGATGTCAAGATAGTTCACGATGTTGGCGGTGTGTTGATTTGCTGGCGGTGTGTTTAATACGGGAGGAACAAAGAATGGATGTGTAGGCGGGAAGAAGGGATATATATACTTGAGTTCCTGCGATTTGGTTCATATCCTGCGTTTTGTAGGTTATTGAATGCAACACAGCCCAACGTTGATCTTGCACAACTGCCAGGCACCTCATGAATGAGGAGCCTCGAGATGAGATTTAGTACGTGAGGTGAGGACAGTTTACGACGCTGGGCGTTGTTTTGCCATCACATACCACGTTTACCGCTCAGACCTCATGCATCTCGGAGCAAACTGAGTAGTTCTCAAGTTGTCCCAACTGTGCAACCATCCAATCCGGCTACCAATGCCTAGCAGTAGAAAAAGCATACGCAACTGATGTCGTCGGATAGAGAATACGTCATTGTTCGCTTTCTGATGCTTTTAGCTCTGCCAAAGGGGGATTTCCAACAGGTAGCTGAAGATATACACAATCGATGGTTCGAAGTATTGTGCCAAGACCAAGTGCAATACGACCAGACTCGCGGCAGGAAGGCACAAACACCCTTCAAGCGGTGCATATAGACCTTCAGACATTGCTGCAACAGTGAATATCGATGCTGAGTTTAATCTGAGTTCAATCTGAGTGTAATCTGATGGCAGTTAACCCAATAATTGAATGCTTTGGAAGGGATCTCGTCCCCGAGTATTGTCAGGGTTTGGAGTCAAGCGCGGTCTACACTATGTCTCCCGGTTTTGTCGAATCATATCACGGTCGATCAATTAGGAGTCTATTTCGGCTGCCATTGCATATGCATGCAGATGAAATGATTCCTACCTTCTTAATGTCGAACATGTATATCGGACTATGCCATCCGAAAGCTCTCACCCTGACACGACTCCAGTTGTACGAAATGTTTGAAGTTATGCTAAGTCTCAGAATCAACATAAGCGTGGGCCTTCGAGGAATTCTCAACTTCCGCCGGCTAAGAGACGTGTTTCTGTACCGGCTGGCGGGAGGGATTCCACTCCAGCAGGGATTTCCGTACCCTCTACAATCCAAGGTCAGAACTCCACCCCCTCATCTTCGCTGAACAATGCTTGCGTTGCAGATATCACTCAACGCGTGACTTCCAACCCATCTGCCATACTGCGACGGTCAATAAATACTCCAACCGCCACACCGGGTACAAGCAGTCGTAGCACATCTCCACCCGGAAGAACGTTACAGACAGACTCTACGCGTCGCGTTGCATCCAGCGCCGCATCTGGCATTGCGAACACTCCCACTCCTCTCTGCACTCTTGAAAACTTGCCTACCCCCATTCCTAATCGAGAAGCCCGCGCAATGATTACTAATCCACAGCGAACACGAGCTACCATCATTAATAATCAGAGACACAGGCAATGGCAATTGTAACTGCAGGCGGTGTCTACACCTCAATGAAAGGTCTCCGGCTGTCACAGCGTCCATTGATTCAATCACTCTGACATGACGTGTCTTGTATTTGCAACGGGCAGACTCCTGGAGTTCTACATGTCGAACAGAGGGCTGTTTATGAGTGCAAGCGACTTGGAGATAGTAAGTTTTGCAACGCGACGTGTTGCGAAAGCATTAGCTGAAGCCCCACACCTGCAGATAATAGAGACATTCTGGAACACTGCTATGCAGCAAAACAACATTTGGTACATAGCATTCGAGGCACGCACAAAGCAGATCATGAAAGCGGTATGCTGAATCAACGGCCCCCGTTGGATATTCCATGCTCAAACCGGTACCAGGTTCACGCACAAGTCGATAAGGTTAAATCCCATTCTATTCAATCAGCAAGGGACAACTTTGCAGAGCTTTATGATCTCCACCGCTTTGAATCCGCCGCAGTGCGTTTGGAATTCATTGATTCCCTTCTGGCAGACAATAAGTATCTTTTTCCGGTAGCAGACCGTGTGGAAGGTGGTGTACGTGGTCCAAATCCAATGCAGAGAGAGTCGAAAGCTGATAATGAATGGCTAGCAACCACTGCACTTCCTGGTGGAAGCAATTCCGCCGTTGATCTACATCAAATTTCATCATCTGGCGAATAACCGTGGTAAGTATGGTGACGGATTATATAATTCCATGATTGAGGACAAGGACGGTTATATACCCTCGCCACTGATCATGTTTACATGCACCGCATTGCGCCATGCTCTCCTGGAGTGCCAAAAGAACAAAGAACTTTATCCGAAAGCTTCCAAGTCAAAGCTGAAAGCGGACAGACCTGATAGCTCGAACTACTTCAACTACAAGAATGAAGTATCGCTGCCCCTAACACAAATCTCCAGGGTCAACCATGGCCTTTGTCCACGCAGTCCTCAGCATAGTTCGTCATGATGTAGTTAGCTCTCGGAGTTTCTGAGAGGAATTTCCTGATAATCATCCCCGTGAGTGGAACAATCAGACTTTAATCACCTTTGTTGATTCTACAGGTGCCTATATGGTTGAGTGAATATCCGATTCTCATTGTTACAAGCAGTAAGTAATTTCGTGTTGGATATCAACGTGTCTGCTACTATGGCAAGTCATGGAGGTCGGGTATAGGTGGAACAGTCCGACATGCGGTTGGATTTCAGTATGGACAAACAGGCTGGAGGAGGGTTGTCGCGTAGCGCAATAGCGGAAACGCAATATCTGATCACGATACCTTGCAACAAAGTTTGAGTATAGAAGATACAGGAAGTTGAGTTTCCTAAGAATAATCACTTGAAGGCTGCCATAGAAAGACACCCCGCTATGCTTGGTCAAACCCACGCTGCCGGATGCTGGTCTTGCCCAAATGGCACAGGAAAGAATTCGTAGACATACTTGAGACGCATCTGAACAGGCACACCTCCACCCGGCTTCTGCTGACTGCCAACTCCAGAGAAAACGTCACCACTGCCCGGTATGCCACCCGCCCCACCCAGTAACACTGGCTGAGCTCAAAGTTCATAAATCCACCATTTGCTGGCCTGTTATATGTACTCATATACCTCTCTTCCTTGCGCTGAATTGTTTACTCCTGGTGTGTCAGCCCAGAATAGTCAGTAAGATACAGATTGTGATCCAGTGACACTGACTGTTGAAAGAACATCCACTGGTTAGTACACTATCTACAATGTGGTAGTGCAGCTAACATCAATTTTGAAGACAAGAGCAGCCTGTTGAGTGCAACTGCAAGTGATCATGAGAATTGATGGAATGGAATGGGACTTTGGAGATTCATATTATCAACAATTAGCGGACACTGTAAAGTTTATTTTGAAGAATATATTTATATGTATTACTAAAGCACAATGAAGTGATCAAGGAGAGAGTGAATGAAAACGCTAGAAAGGCTGCCGACACAATGTGAACGATAGATGACGCCAAATCAAATGATTGCATGTTGTGGATACACCTATGGCAACATGAGCGTCACTGCAGCGTCAACCGTTTTAGGTCATATAAGTCTGGTAATCGAACAGTGATGGGGACATGGTTATATATAATCGAACTATTGGCCGGCTTTATTCCCAAGAATAATACTGAAACGCATCCTACCTCATCTTTAAAATGAGCATCAATGTAGCGTTAATGATTTTTGGTCATGTGTCTTGGGTAATCAGACTGCCGATAAGTTGCAGACATTCATAAACGACTTATTGGCCACTTTTATAGATAAACCAGATTGTGAGACCCTCCCTGCACCATGTTGAAAATGAGTGTCAACGGAGTTGGTCTTATATCTTGGGCAATCTGGGGGGTGATAGGTTGCAGATAGTCATTATGTATTGGCGACACGTGACCCGACGCCTGGTAAGCACCACTGTATATAGGTCACTGCTACGGCACTTAGATCTGTATTGAATATCTTACCACTCCATTGTACATTTATACTCACGCGCTGTCGTGTGCCACCGTATTATCATATCATACGTCTGCGGCCAGACGCAGGTGTACGTACCTTTACACATCAATGACATATTGGCTGCCTATATAGAGAACAGAGACAGCGAAACGCTTCCTGCCCTATCTTGACTATGAGCATCAACAGAGAGAGTCAATGATTGTTGAGCTTGAATAATGGTTAGTCACAGTGCGATGTGGCCGTATTTGTCTATAGACATCATTTTCACTGTTCATGTATGCTAAAAGGCTTCGGAATACTGAGTGGGAGCTCCGTAAATGAAATACGTTGTAACTGTCCCGGAGGATGTGGCAGGAATATCCTGTACATATCTGCGTATAATGGCTGCCATGTTGTTGTTGAGCGTTGCTATTGATCAAGTGCAACCCATATTACCGAAAGTGCAAGACGAAAAATCATTGATACTCCATTGACACTAATTTCTAAGCAGGGGTACGGAGCCTTTCACTTTGTTTGTTTGCCATCAAGGCGGTCGATAATTTGTAGGGACTGTTTGTAACCTGTCGCCTTCCAGAGAAACCAAGATATGCAACAAACAATTGTTGACACTCTGTAGACCCTCATTTTGAGGATATGGCACCACGCGTGTCACTGTCGGTTTTGATCATTCAGGTCGCCATTGCATCTAAGAAACACAGTGACATTCGAATGTTAATATAATCCGATTGCCAGTAGCATAGCTGAATACCAGGACAAATGTGAAACCCGAAACCCAGAACCGGAGATTGACACCGACAGGTCTAGCCACCGCCAACAAATCCCAGAGGTCGACACGTATGGGTCTCCGTTTGGCCCACAAAAAGTCAGCCGGGCAGGAGTTGGGACAGGTCTATAACCGAACTGACATGTTTCTGCGGTTCAAAACGGGACTGTTGGCAGGTTACCCGGACCAGTTGCCAACACTACCACTGTACTGGTAATGAAGCAGATAACAATCTGACTGATACTGACAACCATCGAAGTCTCCCTATGAGAAAATATGAGAAATCACATCCACCTGATGGGAAGGGTACACCACCACCGGCCAGAGAAATTGTTGTCGAAATTCATTTAATCCTCTGCCCAACTGTCAAAGCCCGCTTGACAGCGGCCATGCCCAAGCAATCATGGCAACCACCATCAATGAACTGTATCAGAAGAAGTTATGTTGACATCTCCCCAGATGCACTAAGCAGCATCACCAAGGCCTTGGCATCAATGGCCATCAACAGTGATCCACACATCTACGCCGATGCAATAGTCATTTCTTAACACAAGCACTGGAAACATGCAATTGATGCCGAGTCAACATTGTGTCTGCTCAAGCACACATTCACAACTGGCATAACCCAGTATGCAAGGTAATTTCGAGTGAATCTACTTCCCACCAAATAGGTGTTCAAGAGGATCCAGAATCCTGACAGCAACGTAGAGTACAACGCACAGGTATTAAATAATTGCTGCAAACAAACATATTTTGGAGAAACATATGTACCTGTCAGAAAGCTCACCAGTTTTTGGTATCTCATATCCATGATTGGAATACATGGCTTGAACATTGATCATCTAGATGTGGTTACAGTTGTTCTCTATTCTGAGGTCAATCATGAAGTTATCCATGTGATGCTGCCCACCAACATGCAAGATGGCTTTCAAGCTTCTGTAATCGCTGTTAGACTAAAGGAAGCACTCTATGGGCTCAAACAAACACAATGACTTTGCCACACCATTATAAACACTTCCTTGCTCTATTCTAAGTTCACGAAGTCCCTTGCCCGCCCCAACGTGTAACACTCCAGCGAATAGTTTAAAATGGTTTCATACATTAACTATACCCTGATGTCCTTCCCAGATGACACAACCAAAGCCGCAATTGATGTTGATGCCAAGCTCTTGAAATGACCGAAGATCGATAACCTCCTCCTGGCAGCACAATTCCTTGTCATCGAAATCTACAGTAAGGAAAGCAAAACCACTATCAGTCCCGGCCAGAAGGCCTTCATCACCATTATTCTGGAACAATGCAATATGCAGAATGCTCAAGATGTATCAACCGGAATGGATTGGAATTCATCTGGCCGAGGATCGGAGTGAGAGGGACCTTAAATAGATGCAAGGCTACGAGGCAATTGATGGCTCATGGATGCACACAGTGCTTGCAACCCAACCCGATATCTCATCCTCAGTTGCTGCTCTTTGTCGAATCCATTCCCAACCTTGCACCAGCGATCTCACTGCAGCCAAGCTTTCTGGAGTTTCTCAAATCCAGCACCGACTTTGAAATGCATTTTCGCAGCAGCAGCAGCACTGGGAGCCATGATCAACTCCCAAGCTTCACGGACTCTGATTGCTGCAATGCTAGTGCCAACTTATTAATCTCAAGGTGGTCATGTCTTCCTGTTCAGCAACGGAACCATTTAAACGCAGTTTGGCAAACAAGATCCCGTGGCCATGTCAACTCTCGAAGAAAAATTGATTCTGTTTTCTTACTTTTCCTGTGCGGTGAAGTGGCTAGTCTTGCTCCACTGCGACATACACAGCAAAGACTTATAACCACTCCCAAACAATTATAATGTTCCGCGTACACTTGGTCATATCACTGGTGGGATCTTAAAAGCGCAAACAATGCGTATGGTCATTTTGTATTACAATAGTTAAGTTCTTCATGCCTGAAAGATAGTTGACTACTCTTACATGTCTACCAATGAGAATATGGCAGATATACTAACCGAGGTTTTGAGAAACGATAAGCACTAGAAATTCACAAAGGTTAATGGGCTATGGTAATAGAGGTGCATCTTAGGTTCGGTTGAAGGTTGTTTTATTTTTCTTTTGGGCACTCTGAGTTCATTGTCTCTCTATTGATGGCTGTCCTCAGCCTGGCGTATTTTACATGGTGACCGCTGATGACGGGGAAACTAACCACCTGTCAGAGGTATTTATTGTACTGAAAGACCTGTCTTAACCACTCTCCTTGACCTAGTCACTACTGGGGGTTGACTACTAACCCCTTTTCTCCCATTTCCAAGCTCCATAGCATTCTCTCAGTGTTCCTAAGCGGCCAGGCCGGGCCGCCCTTAGCGGCGGCTTTTGAATGAGTGCCGGGCCTGCAGGCTTTTCCGTCGGGAAAACCTTCGGTGCAACGGTAACCGACATATATTATCCCTGTTACCACTGTGTTACGGTTGCTTCCCATAGATTATGACTGCCTACCCTGTACTTTGGCCATTAGAGAGGAGTTATGAGAATGTTATGTGGGTGTTACTGTATGTAATATCGAATTACAGAATGAAGCAAATTTCTCATACTGCATGCATTCCAT
>Ga0307515_10000736_pt1 | contig 75689 bp, 74 predicted proteins | sample 17_EM_MG_FD_194513 | JGI IMG/M metagenome (GOLD analysis project Ga0307515, IMG submission 194513) | Populus trichocarpa ectomycorrhiza microbial communities from riparian zone in the Pacific Northwest, United States - 17_EM | ecosystem: Host-associated > Plants > Roots > Unclassified | place...
GGCGGCGGCGATGATCTTCGAGGTCTTCATTTTCAATGTCCTTCAAATGGCTTTGGATGATGTCGAACCGGTCTTGGGTGGGGCGCCGTCCCTTCGGGGGCGGCCACCTCGCTCGGTGCCCTGTTCACCCAGAACAGTGAATGGCTGCTCTGTGGGATGAAGTTTGCACCCGAAACCTAGGTAATAACCCTAGGCAAAGCGAATCGCGGCGTTTGCGTATCGGAAACAATCCGAGGCTTTTGAAGTCCGCCGCTGAGGTTCGAAGGGCCGGCAGCACGGAACACCCAGGGATTGGGATGGCGGATGGGATCGGGATAGCCCGGACTGTTGAGCGGCACGTCGCGAATCCACAGTGCGTCGAAGCCATGGCGCTCGGCGAGCCGGGCATGCGCGAGTTGCTCGGCCATGTCGACATCGCGTTGACCGGGGGCGGTCAGGGGCAGGTTCAGGCCGACACTCAGATGGCTGTTGCGAAAGAGTCGCTGGGCCGCGCTGCTGTGGGTGCCGGGAGCATCATTGACATCGGCCATGCGAGCGATTCTGCATGGGCGAGATTGAAACTCATCAGGCGCCGCCGCCCGGCTTGCCAGCCACGGGTTTGCGCCCGAGCAGCCGGGTCAGGGCATCCAGTTCGCGCGCGAGCCGTATCGCTTCAACCCGCGCACGTTCGTCACCTTGCTTCATGTGCAAGAGGTGCTGCTCGTAGGCATCCGACAGTTGCGTCCATCGCTCGAAGGATGTGTCGGTAGACGTCAACGAATCCTGCATGGCTGTCTCCATTTCACGGCACGCCGGCCATTTCGATGGTTATCTCCTGCTCTACGAAAGACTACACAAAGCCGGGGACCATTGCCATGGCAGGGCTTGGTGCTGGGCGCCGGATTCGGCACTACTTCATGTTTTCGACCGCAGCCGTTCGGCGAAAAGGGGCATTTCCCTGCCGCCGCCTCGGTCAATGCGCGACTTTCGTGAAATCAATCACGAGGTAGTTAACCTGTAAGTACTACATGTAATTACAATTCGCTACATGGATGCACATTCCGAGACGAATTGCGGTCGGTCCCCTTGCCGGGCTCGCGCGGTGGCACATGTCCTATAGGGTGCTTCAACGCGTGGCCAAGGGGCCGCTGCCGATGGTCTTCGATGCCGCGGAGGACATCGAGAGCCTGCGCATCCTGAAGGACGGAGGCTGGGTCAAGGTCTCGTTCTCGGCGCCGCCGGGGCGGGAGGGCACCGCCACCGTGACGGAACTGACCCCGCTGGGCCGGTTCGCGATGCAGTTCGTGCAAGCCGACAAGGACAAGCCATGAGAGTCATCGTCTGCATTCTCGCCAGCATTTCCGTCTTTGCCGTCTGCCTCGGCGGCTGGTGGTTCTACTGGCCGATCTGGCAGGTCGAGTCGCAGGTGAAGAACAGGCTGCCGGAAGCCCGTTTTGCCGTGTTCTCCGGCGTGACCTTCAACAAGAGCACGCGCACCGGCTGCGGCTACGTGCGCGCCGACGATCGCAGCGGCCGCTTTGCCGATGGCACCCATTTCATCCTGCTGCCGGACGGGGATGTGAAGTTCGACCCCAAGGACCGGATCCGAGGAACGACGCTGCAGCAGCTGGAGAGCCTGCGCAATCACACCGACTACCTGGCGCTCGTCTACGACCGCTGTGCGCCGGGCTGAGCTTCGAATTCGACGGACGATGCACAGGCCTGGACGGGTATCGGATCGCGCAGGCCCGAGGCCTGCCGCAGCGCATCGGCCAATTGCTCGAGACTGAAGGGTTTGCCGAGCCAGACGGTGCCCGGTACCGGCACTTTGGGCACCTGCGTGCCGGTGGCGAAGATGATGGGGAGCCCGCACCGCGCCTGCAGCTTCCCGGCCAGCTCCAGGCCTGAGAGGGCCGGCAGGCCGACATCGGCCACCACCAGGTCGAAGGCCCCTTCGAGGAAGCGGGCGAGGGCGCTTTCCGCACTCTTGACGCCCGTTGCCCAGTGGCCGAGCAACTCCAGGGCCTCGAGCGTTGCTTCCAGCACGTCGGGGTCATCCTCGACCACCAGCACGCGCAAGCTGCAACCGTGGGACGAGCGTGCGGTATCGGTGTCCATCGGGGTTTTTCTGCGGATTTCGGGGACAGTGAGCATCCGCCAGGTGCGGCTGTTCGGGTTGTAGGATCGCGCCGCTAACCCATGAAGATCGCGACCTTCAATGTCAACGGTGTCAACGGCCGGCTTCCACGCCTGCTGGAGTGGTTGGCCGAGTCTAGGCCGGATGTGGCCTGCCTGCAGGAATTGAAATCACCCGACCCCAATTTTCCGGCGGCAGCGATTCGCGAAGCGGGCTACGGCGTGCTGTTCCACGGCCAGCGCTCCTGGAACGGCGTGGCCATCCTCGCGCGCGGCAGGGAGCCGATCGAAACCGGCCGCGGCCTGGATGGCAATGCCGAAGACAATCAAAGCCGCTACCTCGAAGCCGTGGTCGGCGGCGTGATCGTTGGCTGCCTGTATCTGCCCAACGGCAATCCGCAGCCCGGCCCCAAGTTCGACTACAAGCTCGAATGGTTCGAGCGCCTCAATGCCCACGCGCGCAAGCTCTGCGACTGCGGCCTGCCGGTGGTGCTGGCCGGCGACTTCAACGTGGTGCCCACCGATGCGGACATCTACAACCCCGCCTCGTGGCGTGACGATGCGCTGCTGCAGCCGGAGAGCCGCGCTGCCTTCGCGCGCCTGCTGCAGCAGGGCTGGACCGACGCGATCCGCGCGCGCCATCCCGGCGAAGCGATCTACACCTATTGGGACTACTGGCGCAACCGCTGGCCGCGCAACGCGGGCCTGCGCATCGACCACCTGCTGCTCAACGCCGAGCTCGCGCCCCTGCTGAAAGACGCGAACGTGGACCGCGAGGTGCGTGGCCGTGCCGGCGCGAGCGATCACGCGCCGGCCTGGGTCAGGCTCGACCTGCCTTCGATATCGGTCCTCTAGAGGTCATGCGCGGCAAGAAATGTCAAAGCTGAATGCCGCGTTCAGCCTGCTTTCACACCTGCGATCTAGAGTCGCGCCATGTCGACCGCGCGCCTCCGCCGCTTTATCGCAAAACACTGCGTGTGGTGGTGCCTTTTCGGCGTCCTGTTGACTGCGATCCAGCCCTTCATTGCCGCGCACTTTCGCAGCGACGGCTGGGAGGATGAGCCCGGATTCCGCATCCGCAGCGTCGGCGCGTCGACGCAGTTCGAGCCCGACGACCGTGCGGATCATCCCGCCGATCTGGAGACGACGCTGTTCGTGTCGTCGGCCGCGAGCATCGACCTGCCGAACGCGCTGCAGCACGGCATCGACCATCTGAGCGCGCTGGTGCTGCTGCTGCTGCCCTTGACGGTGCTCGTCGTCCTGATCGTCGAGCCGGTCCAGCGTCTTGTTCCCGAACCGGTGCCCAACACCAGCGGGGCACCCCCGCCCACTGCGCTCTGGCGCAGACGACCGCCGGAAACCGCACCGCCTCTCACGACCTGACAAGCGACGCCGCGCGGCGTCGAGCAACCGGCTGTGCATCGCGTGGCCGGCTTCTTGTTTCGCCGAATGCGGGAGGTCGTATGAAGGCACTGAATTTCGCCCTGTTTCAATGGATGGCCGCCGGCCATGAGCCGACGCCGTGGCTGCTGTTCCTGGCATCCGCCGTCGCTCTCGTCGGGCCTTGGGTGTGCATGGGCCTCATGGGATGGGTTGCCTGGCGCAGGCCTGCGGAGCGCGGCCATGTGATGGCTTCGCTGGCGTTCGCGGCGGCGGCCGGGCTGCTGGCGCATGCCATTGCTGCGGCATTGGACGTTCCGCGTCCCTTCATGCTGGGCTTGAGTCCCGCCTACATCGCCCACGGCGCACGCGGGTCGCTGCCAAGTTCGCATGCGTCGGTGATGTTCACGGTCGCCCTGGTGTTCCTTCTGCGTCCCCGACTTCGGGACTTGGGCATCGCCATCGCGGCCATCGCCGCGGTCACCGGCTGGGCGCGCATCTACGTCGGTGTCCATTTCCCGGCCGACATCGCGGCGGGGCTTCTGCTGGCCGTCGGTCTCGCAGGCGTCTTCGTGGGAGTTCGACAGTTCTGCCGGCACTACCTCGTACCGATGATCGCGAGAGACGATCTCCGCGCACAGGTGCAGGCAGCCGAAGCGGACCCACCGATCCATCGAAGGGAGGTGCTATGAACGAAGCGTCTCGGGGTTCTCCGGCGTTCGATGCATCCGTTGCAGTGCAGGGTCGAGCGAGAGTGTCTTGCGCGCCGCGCTCTCCTGTTCCGTGCTCAAGGGCACGAGGATCTCGACCTGGCCCGCGACGATGGTCGCGATCGGCAGGCCGTCCTCGTAGAGCACGCGCGAACCGGCGACGCGCGGAACCTTGATGCCGGCGATCACGGTGCCGAGCAGATTGGCGGGGTCGGCGGCAGAGAGGCAGACGAGACTCCGGTCCGGCGGCCGGCGCCGCATCTGGCGCATCAGCCCGATCGCTTCGGGCAGCGCGAACTGCTCGCCCGACAGGCCGGCGATGAAGCGCCCGCCGCGGATCTCGCCGCGCGCTTCGAGCCGGCGGTAGGCGCGCACCAGGTCGCGCCACGGCGGCAGCCATGCGGCTTCGCGCTCCAGCATGGCCCAGCACACGACGCCGTACCGGCGCAGCAGGATGCGGGCGACCTGCTCGACGGCGTCGGGTGCGGGCGCGCTGTCGGCCGGCCGGGTCAGAAGCCAGCGGCCCGCATCCTCGATGCCGAACAGCGCGGCACGACGCCGGCGCTGCTGCGAATGCGTGGGCGAGCGCTTCGACGCCGGAACCAGCAAGGCGCGCAGGCCGGCATAGCTGTCGCAGCGCACGCGGCCGCGCGCGACCAGTTCGCTGAGCGCGTCTTCCAGCTCGGTGCCCAGCAGGCGTGCGCCCTCGGCGATCTCGTCGAAGAAGGAAGCGCCGTTGGCCGCCAGCCAGGCGGCCACGCGCTGCGCGCGCGAACCCAGGCCCGCCTCGTCTTCGGGTGCCGGCGCGAGTCCGTTCCACAGCGCCGCACTGCGCCGCGGCAACAGCAGGATCGGCGTGGCGCGCAGCGACTGGCCGGCACCGCCCGTGCGGGCATCGCCGGCAGAGGGCCGCAGCCGCGTCCACAGCACGCGCCCCGCGGTGCACAGGTCATCGAGCCAGGCGCTCATGTAGTCGTTGACGCGCGCCGGCAGCAGTTCGGCCTCCCACAGTACGGCCGGGGCCTCGTAGCCCTCCAGTTGCGTCAGCATGCCGGCCAGGGCTTCGGGGCCGCTGACCCGCGCTGCCGCGCCGACGTGCTGCCATTCGAAGAGGAAGCGTGCGAAGTCGCGTGGCTCGACCGGCTCGATCTCGCGCCGCAGGCGCCTGAGCGTGTAGCGATGGATGCGCGCCAGCAGATGCCGTTCGCACCACTCCCCGCCATCGGCCTGGGGCGTGAAGCGGCCCTGCAGCACCTGGCCTTCGCTCCGCAGCCCGAGCAGCGCGGCTTCGACATCGGAGGGCGGCAGCCGAAGCTGCTGCGCCAGTTCGCGCACCGTGGTCGGGCCGAGGCCGCCGAGGCGCGATTGCAACAGCTCGCGCAGCGCTTCGTCGCGGCTGGCCGGCGCCTGCGCGTAGTCGGCCGGCGCTTCGATCTTCGGGTGCATCGACGCTTCGGGATAGAGCACGCGTGCCAGCGAGAGACGCTCGGCCGCCACCCACAATCCCGTGCCCGAGGAGATCGACAGGCGCGTGGCGCGGCCTGCGTCCGCGAGCGCCTGCAGCCAGATCTTCCAGTCCGCACCGCGCGTCAGGTCTTCGTCGGTCACGACGCCAAGGCCGCTCAGTGCCTCATGCATCTCGTCCGGATGGCGCGGTTGCGGCCACGCTTCCTCGCGAACAGCGGCAATCGCCTCCGGGTCCAGCCGGCCCATGTCGTCGGCGCTTTCGGGATCGGTGTAGCGGCGGCTCTGCACGGCCTGTGTGCGGCGCTCTTCCAGCGGCGCATCGTCGAGGAAGGCATAGGGCCTCGCGTTCAGCACTTCCGCGGCGAGCGGGGAGGGGGCAGGAAGATCGCGCGCGACGGCACTCACTTCACCCGCTTCCATGCGGCGCAGCAGGCGCAGCCAGCCGTCGGCATCCATCGCGTCGTGCAGGCAGTCGTCCAGCGTCTGCGCCACCAGCGGATGATCGGGGAGCTCGCGTTCGCCCGCGAGGTTTTCCGCGCACGCGACCTGGTCGGGGAACACATGCGCCAGCAGGTCTTCGGACTTCATGCGCTGCAGTTGCGGCGCGACCTTTCGGCCGCCGACGAAGCGCGGCAGCGCGAGTGCGGTGGTCGCGTTCCAGCGCCAGCGCACGCCGAAGAGCGGCGCGTCCAGCAGGGCCTGGACCAGCACGTCGAGCGCCGTCGCCGAGTGCAGGTAGCGGGCCACCTCTTCCAGCGGAAAACTGTGGCTGGTGGACAGCGACAGCACGATCGCATCCTCGGTGGCCGCGGCCTGCAGTTCGAAGTTGAACTTGCGGCAGAAGCGCTTGCGCAGCGCCAGGCCCCACGCGCGGTTGAGCCGGCTGCCGTAGGGCGAGTGGATGACCAGCTGCATGCCGCCCGACTCGTCGAAGAAGCGCTCGATCACGATCTGCTCCTGCGTGGACACCGCACCCAGTGCAGCCACGGCGCGCGCGAGATGATCGACGAGCTGGCGCGCGGCGTCCTCGCCGAGCCCGATGCTCGCGCGCAGCCAGCGCACCGCGCCGTCGGCGCCCTCTGCGGCGATGCGTTGCGCGATCTCGCCGCGCAGCCGCGAAACGCCGAAGGACAGCTCGTCGCTGCGGCCCGGCGCCTCGCCGAGCCAGAACGGGATGTTGGGCGGCGCGCCATGCGCATCTTCCACGCGCACGCGCCCCGGCTCGATGCGCAGGATGCGGTAGCTGGTGTTGCCGAGCTGGAACACGTCGCCGGCCAGGCTCTCGACCGCGAAGTCCTCGTGCACGGTGCCGATCTTGTGGGCCTGCGGTTCGAGCACCACGCTGTAGTCGCCGGTCTCGGGAATGGTGCCGCCCGAGGTCAGTGCGGTCAGCCGCGCGCCGCGGCGTTCGCGCAGGCGATGGTGCACGGCGTCGCGGTGCACATAGCCGGCGCGCGGGCCGTTGCGGGTGGCGAATCCGTCGGCCAGCATGCGCACCACCGCGTCGAAGCTTTCGCGCGCGAGCTGCGCATAGGGCCAGGCGCGGCGCACCAGCGCGAACAGCGCGTCCTCTTCCCATTCGCGGCTGGCGGTCTCGGCCACGATCTGCTGCGCCAGCACGTCCAGCGGCGCGGGCAGCACGTGCAAGGCGTCGAGTTCGCCGCGGCGGACGCAGTCCAGCAGCGCCGCGCATTCGACCAGCTCGTCGCGCGACTGCGGAAACAGGCGCGCCTTCGGCGTACCGCCGACCGCATGGCCCGAGCGGCCCGCGCGCTGCAGGAAGGTGGCGATGGAGCGCGGCGATCCGAGCTGGCACACCAGGTCGACATCGCCGATGTCCAGGCCCAGTTCGAGCGATGCGGTCGCCACCAGCACCTTCAGTTCGCCGCGCTTGAGGCGCTGCTCCGCATCGAGGCGCGCTTCCTTCGCGAGGCTGCCGTGGTGCGCCGCCACCGCCTCCTTGCCCAGGCGTTCGCCCAGGTGGCGCGCCGCGCGCTCGGCCATGCGCCGCGTGTTGACGAAGACCAGCGTGGTGCGATGCAGGTGCACGAGTTCGGCAACGCGCGAATAGACCTGTTCCCATTGCTCGTTGGACATCACGGCACCCAGCGGCACGGGCGGCAGCTCGAGCGCGAGATCGCGCTCCTTCGCATAGCCGATGTCGACGATCTCGCAATCGGCGACGCCATCGGTGACCGCGCCCGCGCCGACCAGGAAGCGCGCGACCTCGTCGATCGGCTTCTGGGTGGCCGACAGGCCGATGCGGGTCAGGCGATGCTCGGTGAGCGACTGCAGCCTTTCGAGCGACAGCGACAGGTGGCTGCCGCGCTTGGAGTCCGCAATGGCATGGATCTCGTCGACGATGACCGTGCGCACCGTCGCGAGCATCTTGCGGCCGGACACCGAGCCCAGCAGCACGTACAGCGACTCCGGCGTGGTCACGAGGATGTGCGGCGGCTTGCGCAGGTGCTGCTGGCGATCCCTCGGCAGCGTGTCGCCCGTGCGCACGGCCGTGCGGATGTCCACGTCCGCGAGACCCAGCGCCGACAGCTCGGCGCGGATACCGGCGAGCGGCGCTTCGAGATTCAGGCGGATGTCGTTGGACAGCGCCTTCAGCGGCGAGACGTAGACCACCTTGGTTTCGTCGGCCAGGCCCTCGGGCTGCAGGCCCTGGCGCACCAGGCCGTCGAGTGCGGCAAGAAAGGCCGTCAGCGTCTTGCCCGACCCCGTGGGCGCCGCGACCAGCGTGTGGCGGCCTGCGCGAATCGCGGGCCACGCCGCCACCTGCGCCTCGGTGGGCGCGGTGAACGCGCGGCTGAACCAGCCGGCGACGGCGGGGTGGAAGTTGGAGAGCGACACGGGCAAGGAAAGCATCGTACGACCAGCGCAGATCGGGCTGCTGCGCCCGATCACAAGCGCCCGCGTCCGGCTCATGGAAATCCCTAGGAAAAGTAGTTTGACGTCCATCGATATCGGTCTTAAAGTGGTTTGATGTCAAACGATAAAGAGACAAGATGAAAGCATTGAAGTGGGCTGCATGCCTTGCGATCGGTGCGATGGCCATGATCGCGTTTGCGCAGGCAACGCCGGATGCGGGAGCGACCGCCTATCCGTCCAAGCCGATCCGCGTCATCGTCCCGTACGCGCCCGGCGGCGGCGGCGACACGGTGTTCCGCACCCTCACCGAGCCGCTCGCGGTCCGCGTGCGCCAGCCGGTCTTCATGGAACACCACGCCGGCGCCGGCGGCACCATCGGCCTGGACGTGCTCGCGCACGCAGCGCCCGACGGCTACAGCATCGGCGTCGGCAGCAGCGATGCCGTGGCGCTCGCGCCCAACTTCTATCCGAAGCTCGGCTACGACCCGCAGAAAGACCTGGTGCCGATCGCCATCGTGGCGGAGATGCCGCTGGTGCTGATGGTCAAGGCAGAGTCGCCGATCCAGTCGCTGCCGGACCTGCTCGCCAGCGCGCGCGCGAAGCCGGCATCCGTCAGCTACGGCACGCCGGGGCGTGGCTCTTCGCCGCACATCATGGGCGAGCTGCTGGCGCGCGGCGCCAAGGTGGAGCTCAATCACATCCCCTACAAGGGCACGGGGCCGGCGATTCAGGATCTGCTGGGCGGCCACGTCGACGCGGTGGTGGTCTCGGGCTTCGACTCGGTGCCGCTCGAAAAGGCGAAGCGCGTCCGCACGCTCGCCGTCACCGGCACCCAGCGCTATCCGCTGCTGCCGCAGACGCCGACCTTCCGCGAGAGCGGCGTCGACACGCTGGACGACCTGCGCGTGTGGTTCGGCCTGTTCGCGCCGGCCGGCACGCCGCGCGCCGCGGTGGAGCGGCTGTCGGGCGCGATCGACGCCATCGTGGCCACCGAGGAGTTCTCGCGCAAGGCCTCGGAGCTGGGCTTCGTGCCGATCCGCGCGACGCCCGAGCAGGTGCGCGAACGTGTGCGCACCGACATCGCCAAGCTTGCCGAAATGGTCAAGCGAACCGGCGTCAAGCCGGACTGAAACGAGCGCGCAATCCGCCACACCATGAGACCCATTTCATGATCAACGACATCTTCGTCTTCGACAACGTCATCCATCTCTACGACCTCTCGCAGCAGAACGTGCGCACCGACCGGGTCGACGCCCAGGAGGCCCGCGACCACACGCTCGCCGAGGTCTCGCGCCTGCGCTGGAAGGGCTATCCGCTGCACGACGACAAGAACTTCGACTGGGGGCGTCGCTGGGGCGTCGAGGACATGTACGACCTGGTCTTCAAGCAGGCGCCGACCGACATGGCGATGGCGCAGGTGGTGCCCATGTTCGACTGGTTCAAGGACTGGTATGCGCCGGTGCGCTCGCAGCACCAGATGGCGGCCGCCTATCCCAAGCAGGTGATGCTGTGCGGCGGCGTCGATCCCAACTACGAAGGCCTCTCCGCCGCACTGGACCAGATCGACTACCAGGTGCACGAGCTCGGCGCGCGTTCGCTCAAGTTCTACAACGGTCACGTCAAGGTGTCCGAGTGCTGGCGCTGCGACGACGAGAAACTGGCCTACCCGCTCTACGAGCGCGCGCGCAAGGCGGGCATCCGCGTGATCCAGTTCCACAAGGGCAATCCGCACGGCTTGCAGAACATGGAGTTCCTGAGCCCCACCGACCTGCAGGCGCCGATGCGCGACTTTCCGGACCTGGACTTCGTGGTCCATCACTTCGCCTTGCCTTACTTCGACGAGATGGTGTCCATCGCGGCGCGCTTTCCCAACGTCTATCTCTCGCTGGCGGGCTACATGGCCTTCTACCGGATCGCGCCGCGCAGGGTGCAGCACCACATCGGCCGGCTGCTGCAGGTGGCCGGCGCCGGCAAGCTGCTGTGGGGCTCGGAGGCCGCGCTGGCGGGCGGGCCGGCGCCCTACCTGAAGGCCTTCATGGACATGTCGATGCCCGACGACCTGCGCTCGGGCTACGGCTATCCGCAGATCACCGAAGCCGACAAACGCATGATCCTGGGCGAGAACTTCGCGCGGCTGATGGGCGTCGACATCGAGGCCAAGAAAGTCGAGCTCGGCTTGAAGCAGGAGGTCGCCCAATGAGCGTCGATGCAGACCAGCTCGCGCGCCGCGTCAGGGCCATCAACGTGCTCATCGGCTCGCACGCGGGCAGCGTCGAAGTGCTCGGCGTTTCGTCGCAGGGCGCCGTCTCGATTCGCTATGCCGGCATGTGCACCGGCTGCGAGTACCGCCCGGTCACCACGGCCGGCACGGTCGAGCCCGCGCTGCGCGATGTGCCCGGCGTTACCCGCGTGGAGGTTGTCGGCGCGCGGGTGTCCGACGAAGCGCTGGCGCGCATCGGCGCGACGCTGGACCAGGGAGACGCCGCCGCGCGAGCAGTGCGCGTGGTGCGGCGCATCGAAGCGGAAGACGAGCTCGTCGAAGGAGTCCGGCCATGAAGCTGGCGACTTTCGTGCACCCGGTCACGGGCGAACGGCGGGTGGGCGCGCTTCGTGTCGCGGACGGCGTCGAAGCGTTGGTGGACATCGCTGCCGCGCACGCGCTTTTCTTGCGCGAGACGGGGCAGGGCCATCACGCAGAAGTACCGAGCGACATGATCGCGCTGCTCGAAGGCGGCGATGCCGCACTGCAGGCCGCGCGCCGGGCGGTCGAGTTCCTCGGCCACCGGTCGGCCGAAGGGCTCGTGCATCGACGCGATGCCGTGCGCCTGCTGGCGCCGATCCCGCGTCCGCCCAAGATCGTCGCCATCGGCGCGAACTACCAGGACCACATCCAGGAAGGCCGTTCGACCGGCGCGCTCGACCGGCCGCTGCCGCCGTACCCGCCCGCGTTCCTGAAGATGTCCTCGGCAGTGGTCGGACCCGAGGAGGCGATCGTGTATCCGCGCTTCGGCGAAGAGCTCGACTACGAGGTCGAGTTCTCGATCGTGATCGGCAAGCGCTGCAAGGACATCGCACCCGCGCAATGGCTCGACGTGGTCGCCGGCTACACGATCGTGAACGACCTCAGCCTGCGCGACGTCATCCTCGAGGAGAAGGGGACGGGGCTGGTCTTCGTCGGCAAGAACTTCGCCACCTCGTGCCCCTTGGGCCCGTACCTGGTGACGAAGGACGAGCTGCCGAACCCGGACGACCTTCGCCTGCAGCTGCGCGTGAACGGCCAGACGCGGCAGGACGGGCGCACGCGCAGCATGATCCACGACTGTGCGAAGGTGGTGTCCTATTGGTCGAAGCTCGGGCTGGAGCCCGGTGACGTGATCACCACCGGAACGCCCGGCGGCGGCGCCGGCTTCGGCCGCAAGCATCCGGAGCGCCTGTTGAAGATCGGTGACGTGGTCGAAGCCGAGGTCGAGGGCATCGGCGTGCTGCGCAACCGCGTGGTCGCGGACGCGGCGCCTACAGATTGATATGCGCGACCCGCTTGAGCAGGCTGTTGAGGGTCTGGATCTCGCTCTTCGTCATGCCGGCCGTGATGCGCGATTCGCGCTCGAGCACGTAGCTGCGAAGCACGCCCAGCGTCTTGCGGCCCTTGGCCGTGATGCGCAGCTCGTTGGCGCGCCGGTCGACCGCGGAGGCCTTGCGCTCGACCAGGCCCAGCGATTCGAGACGCGCGATGGCGGGCACGAGGCTGGACTTGTCGAGGCCGATCGCCGCCGCGAGGCGCGACTGGCCGAGCCCCGGATTCTTGTCGAGCAGCTCCAGGGTTTCGAAGCTGCCGGGCGTCAGGCTGGTGCCTTCGACCTCCATCGAGAAGTCCTTGAAGGCCAGCAACTGCGCGATGCGCAGCTGGCGGCCGACGAGCTCCGGCAGCATGCCCAAAGAAAGCGGCGCGCCGTCGACGTCCACCACGGCGACCGACCCGCGCCGCGCGACTTCCATGGATTCGTCTCTTTTCATCCACTCATTGTAGTTTGGCATCAAACAGTATGAACACGATCCTCCAACAACCGATCCGTCGCGCGGCCGTCGCCGCATCGCTGCTGCTGTGGGCGTCCATCGGCTGCGCCGGCAGCGCGGACGAGGAAGCCAACAAGCGGCTGGTGCTGGCCTTCCAGGAGCGCGTGCTGAACGGCAAGGATGCCGACGTCGCGGCGCAGTACGTGGCCGAGCACTATGTGCAGCACAACCCGCGTGTGCCCGATGGCCTCGCCGCGCTGCAACGCTTCGTGCGCGAGCTGCGGCAATCGTCGCCGGACGCTTCGTCGAGCGTGAAGCGCGTGGTGGCCGAAGGCGATCTGGTCGTGCTCCACTCGCACCTCAAGCGCAACAAGGACGACCGCGGCATGGCGCTGGTCGACATCTTTCGCGTCGAGAACGGCAAGCTGGTCGAGCACTGGGACGTGATGCAGCCGGTGCCGGAGACAGCGGCGAATGCGAACGGGATGTTCTGACGCGCCTAGCGAAGCGCCTCGAGCTTCCCGCCGCGAACTTGGTACATCGTGACGACGCCGTGCAGGTTGTCGCCGTGTGCGTCGAAGCGGATCGGGCCGATCAAGCCCTTCACCTCGACCTTGGCGAGCTGCGGTCCGTAGACCGATGGATCGGTGGAGCCGCTCTTCGTCATCGCTTCGAACAGCACCATGACCGCGTCGTAGGCGTAGGGCGCGAAGATCACGACCTCGCTGCCGAAGCGCGCCTTGTAGCGGCGATTGAAGTTCGCGAAGGCCGACATCGCCTCGCGCGGCGCGCCGGCCTGCGAGCAATAGGCCCCTTCGTTGGCGCCGGCGGCGAGCTTGCTCCATTCGCCGGTGCAGACGCCGTCGCCGGCCACGAAGTTCGAGGCGATGCCCAACTGCTTCATCTGCCGGTTCATCAGCGCCGCCTGCGCATCGGCCCCGGCGTAGACGATCACGTCGGGCCGGGTGGCGCGGATGGTGGTCAGGATGGCGGAGAAGTCGGTGGCGCGGTCGGTCGTGAATTCGCGCCGCGTGATCCGGATGCCGGCCTTGCCGAGGTCCGCCACGACCTGGTCGGCCAGGCCCTGCCCGTAGGCCGTGCGGTCGTCGACGACGGCAGCCGTCGTGGCCTTGAGCGTGCGCCCGATGAAGCCGGCGATGCCCTCGGCCTGCTGGATATCGGTGGCCATGAGGCGCGCCGCGTAGCGATAGCCGGCGCGCGTGTACTGCGGGTTGGTGGCGGCCGGCGCGACCTGCGGCAGGCCGGCCTCGTTGTAGATGCGGGCCGCCGGAATCGTGGTGCCCGAGTTGAGGTGGCCCACGATGCCGTTGAGCTTCATGTCGGCAAATTTCTGCGCCACGCTGGTGGCGGCCGCGGGGTCGGCGCGGTCGTCCTCGACCACGGCTTCGAAGCGCACGCGACGCCCGCCGATGCTCGGCATGCGCGCGTTGAGGTCCTCGATGGCGAGGCGCGCGCCGTTCTCCATGTCGCGGCCGAGGTGGGCGATGGGGCCGGTCAGCGGCGCGGCGACGCCGATGCGGACCGTGGCGTCCTGCGCCTGGGCCATCGCCGAAGCGCCCGCGAGCAGGGCCAGGCCGATCAGGTGGAATGGGTTCAATTTTTGATGCTCCGTCGTGCTCGGATAGAGTAGACCGTCCGGACGGAATTAATTTCGCTCGATAGCCCGCGAAACGAGGGCAGGGCGAACGAAAGATGCGCAAGGCGCGTCGATTCCGAACGAAAGCTTCTCTCTCTTCAGATCGCGCCCGATGGCCAGAACCAAATCCGAGAACTTCGAAGACATCCGCGCCGAGATCCTCGATGCCGCCGCGGCGGTGTTTGCGAAGAACGGTTTTCGCAACACCAACATCATCGACATTGGCGCCGCCTGCAACGCGTCGAAGTCGCGCATGTACCACTACTTCCCCTCGAAGGAGGCGATGCTGTCGGAGATGCTGAGCGAGCATGTGAGCAGGCTGGTGCACATTGCATCGGACGTGGTCTCCGCGCCGACGGATGCGCGCACGCGCCTGCGGAGCTACTTCTACGCGCACCTCAAGTACTACTACGAAGGCCGCGACCGCCACACGGTGCTGATCGAGGACGTCTACCACCTGCCCGACGACGTGCGCGCGGAGGTCAAGGCGGGCGAACAGAAGCTGGTCGGCTACCTGTGCGTGCTGCTGCGCGAGATCAACCCGCAGAAGTTCAACGAGCGCCAGATGGCCACGTCGCACGCGATGCTGATCTACGGCATGCTGAACTGGACCTACACCTGGTACCAGCCCAAGGGCCGGCTCAATCTCGAATCGCTGGCGGACCAGGCGACGGAGATGTGTTTGCATGGCATCGCGTAGTCCGCGCCGCAGCGCGCCTGGCTGACCGCCCTACGGGGCGTTCATGTAATGCTCGACCTGGCAGGCCTGCCCGCCGGGGTCGGTGGCGCAGGCCGTCTGGGTCGGCACATGAGCCGCGCCCGCACAGCCCGCCAGGATGAGAACAGCAGCGATCGTGAAGATGGCTCGCATCAGGTCTCCTTGGTCGGCAGTCTCGCGGACATGATCAGCCCGCGAGGTCGTTCCACCATACCCCAAGCGCTTCGATCGTGCAGCGGCGCACCGCCACGGCTCGTTTAAGCTTCGCCGATCCATGCTTGTCGAGGTTGCCATGCTTCAAATGCGTCCCGGGTGCGAGTGCTGCGATCGATGCGCGGCGGTCTCGTGAGCTTCCAGCGCCCGACGCGCACCGAGCGCGAGGTCCGCATCGACCTCGCCGCTGCCTATCGCATGGCCGCGCAGAACGGCTGGGACGACACCGTCTACACCCATCTGTCGGCCAGCGTGCCCGGCGAGCCGGGCCACTACCTGCTGAATCCGTTCGGCGCGACCTTCGACGAGATCACCGCGTCGGGCCTGGTCAAGGTGAACGTGCGCGGCGAGGTGGTCGACGGCTCGGGTGCGCGCGTGAACCCGAGCGGCTTCGCGATCCACGGTGCCGTGCATGCGGCGCGGCCCGAGGTCGAATGCGTGATCCACCTGCACACGCCGTGGGGCGTGGCGCTGTCGATGCTGCCGGGCGGCCTGCAGCCGACCTCGCAGTACGCGATGCGGCTGCACCGGCGGCTCGGCCGCCATGCCTACGAAGGCCTGGCGCTCGGTGCCGACGAGCAGCAGCGGCTCGTTGCGGATCTCGGTGCACTCGACGGCCTGATCCTCGACAACCACGGCACGCTGGTGGTCGGCCGCACCGTCGCCGAAGCATGGATGCTGATGCATCTGCTCGAGCGAGCCGCGCAGGCGCAGCTGCGTGCCATGGCGGCCACGGGCGGTGCGGTTCGCGTGGTGAGCGATGAACTCGCCGCGCGCACCCATGGCGAGTGGGTGGGCGACGGCAGCGAATGGGACGGCGACGTCGAGTGGCCCGCGCTGCTGAGGCGGCTCGACCGCGCCTTGCCCGGCTATCGCGAATGATCGATCGAATTTCATCTGGAGAACCCGTATGCCAACCATCCGCGTCGAAATGTTCGAGGGCCGCACGGTCGAGCAGAAGCGCGCGCTCGCGCAAGCCTTGACCGAAGCCACCGTGCGCACGCTGGGCGGCTCGGCGGACGCCGTCGACATCGTGTTCTTCGACATCGCGAAGCACGACTGGGCGACCGGCGGCAAGCTTTGGAGTGACGCTGCGCCACCGCCTGCAGGTGGCTGAGCGACGGGGCAGCCGCAACCTCGGGTAAGTCCTAGCCGTGGGCAAGGCTCGCTCATTATTTAATTATCCGTCTGGAAGGTTAAATATTGATGCAAGAAGACCCGGGCAGCCCAAGCGGATTTCTCCATCGCCACTTCGACCAGTTCGAAGTCGGCGACGGCTTTCGGTCGCGCGGCAGGACGATCACCGAATGCGACATCGTCAGTTGGTGCGCGCTGACGGGCGACCACTACGTGCTGCACACCGATGCGCACTACGCGGCGCAGACCCGTTTCGGCCAGCGCATCGCACCCGGCCTGCTGGTGCTGGCCTATGCGGCGGGGCTTGGCATTCCGCCGGCGGCGCCGGCGATCGTCGCCAACTACGGCAGCGATGTGGTGCGCTTCACCGCGCCGACATTCATCGGCGACACGATCCACCTGCGCGCGCAGGTGCTGGAGAAGACGATCAAGCGAGCAGGGAAAGACGGCGTGGCGCGGTTGCAGTGGAACGTGCACAACCAGAACGGCGTGCTCGTCATGGCGAGCGAATTGAGCATCCTCATGAGTTGTGCGGGAGCGCGTCCATGAGTCCGTCGTCCGATGCGGTCGGTTGGTGCATGGAGGATGCGCTGGCGATCCTCACGCTGAACCGGCCGCAAACTCGCAACAGCCTCCGCGTCGACGAGATGGCGGCCGTGGGAGTCGCCGTCGACGAGATGGTGGCCGCTGGCGCGCGCGCCGTGCTGATCCGTGGTGAGGGCGGCGCCTTCTGCGCGGGGCGCGACCTGAAAGAGACGAACCCGGAGACCGACGACACGCTCTCGATCCTGCGCGACCGCATCAATCCTGCGTTGCAGAAGGTGAGGGACTGTCTGCTGCCGACGATTGCGGCGGTGGACGGCCCGGCCCTCGGCTTCGGCTTCGGCCTGGCGCTCGCGTGCGACATCACGATCGTGGCCGACGACGCCTTGCTCGGCAGTCCGTTCCGCAACATCGGGGCGGTGCTCGATTCCGGCGGCCACTACTACCTGCGCGAGCGAGTCGGGCGCCATCGTGCCGCGGAGATCATCTTCACCGGCCGGCTGTTGTCGGGGCGCGAGGCCGCGGTGATGGGGCTTGTCAATCGAAGCGTCGGCGCGCTGGACCTGGCCGCGATCGCGCAGCGGATGGCGCGGGACATGGCGGCCGGCCCCACTGCCGCCTTCCGCGCGAGCAAGAAGATCCTCGCGCAGGACCGCCCCTATGAAGAGGTGGCCGCGATGGAGGCCGCCTGCCAGGCGGAGGTGCTGGCCGGCGCGGACGGCATGGAAGGCATCCGCGCCTTCCAGGAAAAGCGCCGGCCTCGCTTCGTCGGGCGCTGAGCCAAAGGAGACACCATGAACGCATTCACCGACGCCGCCGCCCTGGGCGACTTCCAGTCGCTCGACCAGCTGCAGGCCACGCAGGACGCCAAGCTTGCCGCGCTGGGGCGCCGCCTCGCGCAGTCGCCGTCGTGGCAGGCGCACTTCGCCGCGGCGGGCCTGTCCGCCGCCGATCTGCGCGACCGCCGCTCGCTCGCCAGGCTGCCCATGCTCGAGAAGAGCACGCTGCGCGCGCTCTACCCGTTTCCGATGCTCACGGTGCCGATGAACGAGGTGATGCGCTTCTGCGCCACCTCGGGCACCACCGGTCTGCCGGTGCTGTTCGGCTTCACGCGCCGCGACTGGGAGGTCACGCTCGTGAAGCAGCTCACGCGCATCCTTCGCACCGTCGGCGTGCGGCCCGGCGACCGGGTCTACCAGGGCTACGGCTACGGCCTGTGGATCGGCGGCAGCTCGATGGACGAGGCCTTGCGCGCCTACGGCGCGATCAACTTCCCCGTCGGCCCCGGCCGCGGCGAGCTCATGGTGCAGTGGCTGCGCGACCACCAGCACACGGTGACGACGATGTCGCCGCTGTGGCTGATGACGCTGATCCAGCAGGCGCGCAAGGCCGGCATCGATCCGCGCAAGGACTGGACGCTGCGCCTGGGCATCTTCGGCGGGCAATCGGTGTCGGCGACCTTCCGCAACGAGATGGAGGCGCAGATGCCGCCGGGCTTCGAGGCGCACAACATCTACGGCACCACGGAGGCGGGCGGTCCGGTGGTGGGCATTTCGTGTCCCGCTTCGCACGAGGCCGACGAGATGCACCTTGTCAACGACGACAGCGTGCTCACCGAGATCCTCGACCCCGACAGCCTGCAGCCCGTCGGGCCGGGGGAGGTCGGCGAGATCGTGATCACCACGCTCGACAAGCAAGCCTCGCCGGTGCTGCGCTGGCGCACGCGCGACCTGGTGCGCAGATCGAAGAACCCCTACCGCTGCGCCTGCGGACGCCATGGCTTCGGCCTCATCGGCCGCATCATCGGCCGCTCCGACGACATGCTCAAGGTGCGCGGCGTGATGGTCTATCCGACGCAGATCGAAGACGTGATCGCCGGCATCGACGGGCTCGCGAAAGACGCCTGGCAGATCTACGTCGACCGCGAAGCCGGCGTGCTCGACCAGATCGAAGTGGCGGTCGAGCGAAGCGATGCCTGCGCCGCCGCGCCCGACGACCTGGTGCGCGAACTCAAGGCGCGCCTGAAGGCCAGGCTGGGCCTGTCCTGCGAAGTCAGCTGCCATCGCGACGGCCAGCTGCCGCGCTACGAAGCGAAGGCGACGCGCGTGCTGCATCGATCTTCGGGATTACCATGACATTTAATTGACCGTCTGGACGGATAATAAAAGAAGCCAACGCAACCGTCCGACTGGAGAGATCGACCAATGAACAGCAGCACCGATTCCGCCGCCGCACTGGCACAGCAGATGCGTCCGCCGCCCGAGGCGGTCGCCGAGATGCCCGATCCGTCCCGCCTTCTGTTCGACCTGGAAGACGCGCCCGGCATCGAGCTCAACAACATCTTCCCGCTCGAATGGCATGTCGACACGCCCAAGCTCTACGACATCTACGACGCGGCGCGCGACCCCGGCTGGTCGCCCGACAAGCTGGCCTGGGACACGCTGCGGGTGGAGGACTACACGCTCGACCAGCGCTACGCGATGGCCTACTGGTTCTCGCTGCTCGCGGTGTTCGACGGCTCGGGCCCGGTCGTGTTCGCGCGCGCCATGATCCACACCTACGAGAGCAAGCAGGAGGACCCGATCCGCAAGTGCTTCTTCTCGGTGGTGCGCGACGAGATGAACCACGAGGAGGTCTGCGGCCGCGCGATCAAGCTGCTGACGCCCGGCGGGCCGCTGGGCTACGCGCCGCAGACGCCGCTCGGCAAGCTGGCGCGCAACAACGTCGAATGGCTCTACTTCAACGGCGCGCGCTACTGGAACGGCTTCAAGAACGGCGTCGACAAGTACCCCCTCGCGATCCTGTTCACTTCCTTCCTGTTCGGCGAGGTGGCGTCGAGCACGCTGTTCCACGGCATGTACCAGCGCACCACGATCCCCGTGTTCAAGGAGGCCTTCAAGCGCATCGGCCAGGACGAAGGCCGCCATCTCGGCATCTGCCTGGCCGTGCTGCAGAAGCTGCTGCCGGTGCTGACCGACGAGGACAGGGAGATGATCAGCATCCAGCTGCGCGCCGGCTTCGTGTTCCTGTCGGGCATCCTCTACGAGCCGCCCGAACAGTTCTGGAAGCTACCGCCGACCTTCATTCCCGCGCAGCGCCATCTCGACGAGGTGGCGCGCGGCGCGGGCCTGGGCATTCTCTCGCTCGAGGAGCGCAAGGAGAACTGGAAGACGGCGGTGCTGCGCATGAAGGCCAACCTCGATCCCTACGGCATCGAGTTCCCGGCATTGCCCGAGGTCGGCATCGTCGGCAAGGAGGTGGTGTTCGACCCCGAGAAGGTCATCCCGATCTTCTGATGCCCGACATGCAGAACGGCTCTCGCACCGTCGTCGTCAACGACGCGCTCAGCTTCTCGGTGCCCGACGGCGAGATCATCCTCGACGCGGCGCTGTCGCAGGGCATCGCGCTGCCGCACCAGTGCCGCGGCGCGAACTGCGGCATGTGCAAGGCGAGGGTGCGCGAGGGCAGCGTGGACAATGGCTGGTCGCTGGGCCTCGCGATCTCCGGCGAAGAGCTGGCCGAGGGCTACTGCCTCATGTGCCAGGCGCGGCCGACCAGCGGCAGCGTGCGGCTGGAGACCGTACAACCGCTGCCGGGCGGCGACGGCTCGCCCGTCATGTCCTTCGATGCGCGGGTGTTGTGCAACACCTCGCTGACGCCGCGCGTCAAGCGCGTGGTGCTCGAAGTGCCGGCCGAGCTGGACTTCGCCGCCGGCGCCGGCGCCTACGTCGAGCTCGAACTGCCCGGCCTCGCGCCGAACCGGCGCTACAGCCTCGCGGCCGGCCCCGCGCGCAGCGGCCACATCGAACTGCTGGTCGCGAAGCACCCGGGCGGCGCCGCCAGCGGCTACATCCACGAGATGCTGAGGCCGGGCGACGTCGTGCCGGTCTCCGGCCCGTATGGCACCTGCCGATTGCCGGAAGGCGAGGGCCCGGTGCTCGGCCTGGCGGGCGGCACCGGGCTGGCGCCGGTGCTCTCGATCATGGAAGACGCGCTGGCCCGCGGCGACGCCAGCCCCATGCGGCTGATGCTCTCGGTGCGCGACGACAGCGAACTGATGCTGCTCGACAGGCTCTCCGGCCTGGCCCGCAGCCACGCCAACTTCAGCTATGCGCTGCTGGTCACGGAGGCGCCGAGCCGCTTCTGCAACCGGCGGCAGTACGCGCCTTCGTGGCTCCGCGAGGAGTACCCCAGGCTCGCGGGCTGGCGCGCCGTCATCGGCGGCTCGCCCGGCTTCGTCGCCGCGTGTTCCGACACCTGCGTCTCGATGGCCATGGCGCAGGAGCACATCTCGTCGGACAGCTTTTCGCCGGTCGCCGCAGCCTGATCGTGCGGCATTTCGACAACTCCAGGAGACAACGATGATTCAGAACAAGAGCTTTCATTCCGCGCTGGCACTGCTGCTGGCACTCGCGATGGGTCCGGCCGCGGCCGACATCAACGTCGGCGTGGTGATCTCCGCCACCGGGCCCGCGGCCTCGGTCGGCTCGACGCAGCAGCGCACCGTGCCCATCCTGCCCACGCAGGTGGGCGGTGAGAAGATCAACTACCTGCTGCTCGACGATGCATCCGACACCTCGACCACCGTGAAGAACGTGCGCAAGCTGCTCTCGGAGTCGAAGATCGACCTGCTCATGGGCCCGAGCCTCACGCCCAACTCGCTGGCCGTGCTGGACCTGCTGGCCGAGACCGGCACGCCGATGATCAGCCTGGCGGGTTCGGGCGCGATCGTCGAGCCGATGGATGCGAAGAAGAAGTGGGCCTTCAAGACGCCGCAGAGCGACACCCACATGGCCACGGCCATCATCAAGCACATGGCCGACAACAACGTGAAGACCGTGGCCTTCATCGGCTTCAACGACGCCTACGGCGAAGGCTGGTGGCGCGAGTTCAGCAAGCTGGCCGAGCTGCGCAAGATCCAGGTGGTGGCGAACGAGCGCTATACGCGCACCGACACCTCGGTGGCCGGCCAGGTGCTGAAGCTGGTCGCCGCCAAGCCCGATGCCGTCTTCATCGCGGCTTCCGGCACGCCGGCGGTGCTGCCGCAGGCGACGCTCGCGGACCGCGGCTACCGCGGCAAGGTCTACCAGACCCATGGCGTGGCCAACAACGACTTCCTGCGCGTCGGCGGCGCCAAGCTCGATGGCACCTTCGTGCCGGCCGGCCCGGTGCTGGTGGCGGAGCAGCTGCCCAACGACCATCCGGCGAAGAAGCCCTCGCTCGAATTCATCAGGAAGTACGAGGCGCTGCCCGACGCGGGTCGGCGCTCGACCTTCGCGGCCTATCTGTGGGACGCTTCGCTCATCCTGCAGGATGCGGCGCCGCAAGCACTGAAGAAGGCCAGGCCCGGCACACCCGAGTTCCGCCTGGCGCTGCGCGATGCGATCGAGGGGACGAAGGATCTGCACGCGACCAACGGCGTCTACAACATCGGGCCCGACGACCACATCGGCCTGGACCAGCGCAGCCGCGTCATGGTGCGCATCGACAAGGGCGAATGGAAGTACATCCCCTGACCGCAGGCAAGGCGGAGCGACTTCCATGGACATGCAGATCTTCGGCCTGCTGATGCAGGACGGCATTGCGAGCGGCGCCGTCTATGCGCTCCTGGCACTGGCGCTCGTGATGGTGTTCACCGTCACGCGCATCGTCTTCGTGCCGCAGGGCGAGTTCGTCAGCTACAGCGTGCTGACCATCGCCGCCGTGCAGCAGGGCCACGCGCCGGGGCTGGTATGGCCGGTCGCTGGCGGCGCGCTGCTGGCCACCGGCATGGAGCTGGCGGAGCGCATCCGGCAGCGCAATCCGGCCGGCCTGGCGAGCCGGCTGCTGGTGCTGTTCATCGCGCCGTTGGCGGCCTGCGCGTTCGCGCGCTTCGGCATCGATGCGAACTCGGCCTATGCGCTGCAGGCGTTGGCGGCCGTGCTGCTCGTCACCGCGATGGGGCCGCTGATCCACAGGATCACATTCAGGCCGCTGGACAGCGCATCGCCGCTGGTGCTGCTGGTCGCGGCGATCGCACTGCATTTCGTGCTCGTTGGGCTCGGGCTCTACTTCTTCGGACCGGAGGGCTCGAGGCTGCCGCAGCAGGAATGGTCGGTTCCGCTGTTGGCCAGCTTGTCGATCGCGCCGCAGACGCTGATGGTGGTGCTCGCCAGCCTCGCGCTGGTGGCGGTCTTCTTCGCCTTCTTCGGCCACACGCTGTCGGGCAAGGCGCTGCGCGCGACGGCGGTCTGCCGCGACGGCGCGCAGCTGGTGGGCATCTCGCCCGACCGCTCCGGTGAACTCGCACTCGGCATCGCGGCCTTCATCGGCGCGGTGTCGGGCGTGCTGATCGGGCCGGTCACGACCATCTACTACGACTCGGGCTTCCTGCTGGCGCTGAAGGGCTTCGTCGGCGCGATCGTCGGCGGCCTGGCGGGCTACGTGCTCGCGGCGGCGGGCTCGCTGGCGGTGGGCCTGCTGGAGGCCTTCGCGTCTTATGGCGCGAGCGCGGCCAAGGAGATCATCGTGTTCGCGCTGATCGTGCCGCTGCTGGTGTGGCGCTCGATGGTCGATCCGCATGCGGGGGAGGTGGAATGAAGCTGTCCTGCTTCGCACCGGCGCTTGTCGCCGCCGCCGCCGTCGCCGCCGTGGCGCTGCTGGCTTCCAGCTACTACCTCACGCTGGCGAGCTTCATCCTGCTGTATGCGCTGGTTGTGCTCGGGCTGGTGCTGATGACCGGCTTTACCGGGCTCATCTCCTTCGGGCAGGCCGCCTTCGTCGGCATCGGCGCCTATGCGGCCGGCTATCTCGCAGCCGTGCACGGCGTGCCGGCCTGGCTGACGCTGCTGGCGAGCCTCTCGCTTGCGGTGCTGTGCGCGGCTTTCATCGGCGCACTGACGCTGTCGATGGGCGGGCACTACCTCTCGCTGGCGACGCTGGCTTGGGGCGTGGTCGTGTATTACGGGCTCGGGCTCATCGCGCCGCTCGGCGGCTTCAACGGGCTCTCTGGCATTCCGCCGCTGCAGCTGTTCGGCGTGAGCTTTGCGTCGGAGCGTTCGATGTTCGTGCTGATCGCGCTCTGCTTCATGCTGGCTTTCAGGCTGATGCGCAATCTGCTGGACTCGCGCATGGGGCGTGCGGTTCGGGCGATCCGCGCGGGCGCGGTCCTGCCCGAGGCCTTCGGTGCCAGCGCCTTCCGGCTCAAGATTGCCGTCTTCTGCACCGCCGCGGGGCTGGCGGCGCTGGCGGGCTGGCTCTACGTCTACATGCAGCGCTTCATCAACCCCACGCCCTTCGGCCTTCACATGAGCATCGAGTATCTGTTCATGGCGGTGATCGGCGGCGTCGGTTCGCTGGGCGGCGCGCTGGCGGGTGCGGCTGTCGTCGTGGTTCTCAAGCAGGTGCTGCAGGACGTGCTGCCGACGCTGCTGGGCCGCACGGGCAACTTCGAGATGGTGGTCTTCGGTGCGCTGATGCTCGGGGTGCTGGCGCGCGCGAACACGGGGCTGTGGCCTTTCGTCGCGCGTTTCGTGCATCGGAAGACGGCGAAGCCTGTCGTGATCGATGCGCCCGCCGATGCCGTGGCCGCGCTGGCGCACGGGCGTCCGCTGGGCGTGGTCGGCGCGACCCTGCTGCAGGTCGATGGCGTGATGAAAAAGTTCGGCGGCCTCGTCGCGGTCGATCGCATGTCCTTCCACGTGTCCACCGGCGAGATCGTCGCGCTGCTCGGGCCCAACGGCGCGGGCAAGAGCACGATGTTCAACCTGATCACCGGCGTGCTGCCGGCGAGCCGGGGCGAGATCTCGTTCAAGGGGCAGCGCATCGACGGCAGGAGCGCGCGCCAGATCGCGGAGCGCGGCGTCGCGCGCACCTTCCAGCATGTGAAGCTGGTGGGCGACATGACCGTGCTCGACAACGCAGCGCTCGGCTGCCACCTGCTCGGCCGCAACGGCTGGTTCAGGGCGATGGCCGGGTTCAACGGGCGCGAGGAGCGTGCGATCCGCGCGATGGCGATGGAGCAGCTGCGCCGCTGCGGCCTGGACGAACTCGCATCGATGCCGGCGGCGAGCCTGCCGCTGGGCAAGCAGCGCATCCTCGAGATCGCGCGTGCGCTGTGCGCGCGGCCGCAACTGCTGCTGCTCGACGAGCCTGCGGCCGGCCTGCGCCACAAGGAAAAGCAGGAGCTCGCCGGCCTGATGAAGCTGTTGCGCGCCGAAGGCGTGACGGTGCTGATCGTCGACCACGACATGGAGTTCATCATGAACATCGCCGATCGCCTGGTCGTGATGCAGTTCGGGCAGAAGATCGCCGAAGGCAGTGCGGAGACAGTGCGCCGCGATCCGCGGGTGCAGCAGGCTTACCTGGGGGTGGGGGTGGCATGAGCGCAGTGCTGTTGCAGGCCAGCAGGCTCTGCGCGTTCCATGGCCGCATCGCCGCGCTGCACGACATCGACCTCAGGCTGCACGCAGGACAGATCGTGACCGTGGTCGGCCCGAACGGTGCCGGCAAGTCGACGCTGCTGGCCGCGCTGATGGGGCGCCTGCCGATCACCGGCAGCGTGGTCATGAACCAGGTCGATCAGCGCCATGTCGCGCCCGAGCGCCGCGTCGCGATGGGCCTGGGCCTGGTGCCGGAAGGGCGCGACCTGTTCGCCGCGATGAGCGTCGAGGACAACCTCGTGCTCGGCGCCTTCACCTGGCGAAGCGAGGGCCGGCGCGCGATCGCAGCGCAGGTGAAGCAGGTGTGTGAATTGTTCCCGCGGCTGCACGAACGCCTGCACCAGCAGGCGCACACGCTGTCCGGCGGCGAGCGGCAGATGCTGGCTCTGGCGCGCGCGCTCATGGGACGGCCGCGCGTGCTGATGCTCGACGAGCCGAGCCTGGGGCTCGCGCCACTGGTCGTGCGCGACATCTTCGCGGTCATCGGGCAGCTGCGGCAGCAGGGCGTGGCGATTCTGCTGGTGGAGCAGAACGCGCGGGCGGCTTTCGCGCTCGCGGACTACGCCTATGTTCTGGAGATGGGCCGCGTGAGCCTGCACGGCCCCGCACACGCGGTGTCGCGCGATGCGCGCGTGGAAGAGAGCTATCTCGGCGCTCCGCGCGATCCGGCCGCATGCGCGAGGGCCGCCTGATGACGGAGATCGTCGAGGCATTGAAGGCGCGCTTCGCGCGGCGCTGCGCCACCGGCCAGGCCGTGCGCGAGCAGCATGGCAAGGACGTGTCCTTCCACCCCGTGCATGCGCCCGACGCGGTGGTGTTCGCCGAATCGACCGCCGACGTCGCCGCCGTCGTGACGCTGTGCCACGCGGCGCGGGTGCCGGTCATCCCCTTCGGCACCGGCACCTCCTGCGAGGGCGGCATCGCCGCGCTGCACGGCGGCGTGTGCATCGACCTGTCGCGCATGAACGCGGTGCTCGACGTTCATGCCGCCGACTTCGACTGCCGCGTGCAGGCGGGCGTCACGCGCAAGCAGCTCAATGCCGAGCTGCGCGCGACCGGCCTGCATTTTCCGATCGACCCCGGCGCCGATGCCTCGCTCGGCGGCATGGTGTCCACGCGCGCCTCCGGCACCAACGCCGTGCGCTACGGCACCATGCGCGAGAACGTGCTCTCGCTCGAAGTGGTGTTGCCCGACGGCCAGGTCGTGAGCACCGGCACCCGCGCGCGCAAGTCCGCCGCAGGCTATGACCTCACGCGCCTCTTCACGGGCGCCGAAGGCACGCTGGGCGTCATCACCGAGGTCACGCTCCGCTTGCATCCGCTGCCCGAAAGCGTGATCGCGGCGCGCTGCGGGTTTCCGGACCTGGCCTCGGCCATCGAGACCGTGATCGAGGTGATGCAGAGCGGCGTACCCATCGGCCGCATCGAGTTCCTCGACGCGCAGCAGATCGTCGCCTGCAACCGCTATTCGAAGCTCGACCTGCCCGCGGTGCCCACGCTGTTCCTCGAGTTCCAGGGCTCGCCGGCCGGCGTGGCGGAGCAGGTGCGCATCGTCGAAGCGATCTCGGCCGGGCGCGGCGGCATCGGCTATGCATGGGCCGACACGCCCGAGGCGCGCAGCCGCCTGTGGCAGGCGCGCCATGACGTCTGGTGGGCCGCGCTGGCCTTGCGGCCCGGCTGCCAGGGCATGCCGACCGATGCCTGCGTGCCGATCTCCAGGCTCGGCGAGGCCGTGCTGGCGGCGCGGCAGGACGTCGAAGAATTGGGACTCACCGCGCCGATGTGCGGCCACGTCGGCGACGGCAACTTCCACCTCTGCGTGGTGGTGGACCCGTCCGATGCCGGCGAGATGGCGCGGGCCGAGGAACTCAATGCCCGCCTGATGCGCCGCGCGATCGCGATGGGCGGCACCTGCACCGGCGAGCACGGCATCGGCTGGGGCAAGCTCGACTTCCTCGAACTCGAGCGCGGCGCTTCGATGCAGGTGATGGCGGCGGTCAAGAAGGCGCTCGATCCGCGCAACATCATGAATCCGGGCAAGGTTTTGCGCGTTGGCGCGTATGCTGCGTTCCGCTGAGTCCGGCCTCGGACCTCAACTTGCGCGGCCGAGGTCCAGCCGCGTTTCGTTTTTGACCTCGCGAAGTGCTACGGAAGTTTTCATCTGGCGGATACCTTGCAGCTTTAGCATGAAGCGATGAAGAAAACGATCGAAGGCGAGCGCGTCGGGCACGACGATTTTCAGCATGTAGTCGCTGTCGCCCGTCGTCACCCAGCATTCGAGGATTTCCGGCGTGGCCTGCACGGCGCGCTCGAAGGCCTCGACCACCGCTTCGGAGTGCCGCTCCAGGCTCACCTGCGTGAACATGCATCCGTCGAGCCCGACCTTGGCGCGGTCCACCAGCGCGACGTAGCGGCGGATCACGCCGCTCTCCTCGAGCTCGCGCAGGCGCCGCCAGCACGGCGCGGAAGAAAGCCCCACTTCGTCGGCAAGCGCCTGCACGGTCTTGCGGCCGTCGTACTGCAGCAGGTCGAGCATGCGTCGCGCGTGGGTATCGGACAGCACGCCGGTATCGATTTTTCCCAAGCTTGGACACTCCGAAATGATTCATGCGGAAAAGGCGTCCGCATGCGCAAGAGATCGCAGTATATATCCTGTCCGGACGGATTATTATTTAACTTCGCACACGATGAACGACACCATGAACTCGAACACCAGGCAGGCGCTCGCGGCGGCCTACCAGCTCACCGACAACAGGACAGCGCGTCATGGGCGCGTGTTCCTGACCGGCACCCAGGCGCTGGTGCGGCTGCTGCTGCTGCAGCGCCAACGGGACGAAGCCCATGGCCTGCACACGGCAGGCTTCGTGAGCGGCTATCGCGGCTCGCCGCTGGCCGGCGTCGACACCGAGCTGTGGCGCGCGCAGGCTGAGCTGTGCGCGCACGACATCAACTTCCTGCCCGCGATCAACGAGGACCTCGCGGCCACCGCGGTGATGGGGAGCCAGCAGGTCGGCGTCGATCCGCAACGCAAGTTCGACGGCGTCTTCGCCATGTGGTACGGCAAGGGGCCGGGCCTCGACCGCGCCGGCGATGCGCTGCGCCACGGCAATGCGGCGGGAACGACCCGCACGGGCGGCGTGCTGATGGTGGTCGGCGACGACCATGCGGCCGTCTCGTCCTCGATCCCGAATGCGAGCGAGTTGTCGCTCATGGGCTGGGGCGTGCCGATCGTCAACCCGGCCTCGGTCGACGAATACGATGCATTCGGCCTCTGGGGCTGGGCCGCGTCGCGGCACGCGGGCACCTGGGTGGCGTTCAAGGCCATCTCGGAGACCGTGGAAAGCGGGCGCTCGATCGAGGTGTCGCCGGTGCCGGAATTCATCACGCCCGACGATGCGCCCGGCGCCGCCGAGGCGCGCAGCTACCGCGCCGACGACTTCCTGACCCCCGCGATCGAAGTGCGCCTGGCCGCCAAGCTCGAAGCCCTGGAGGCCTTCGCACGGCTCAACTCCATCGATCGGCTGGTGGCACCGGCGCCGGGGGCGACCACAGGCATCGTGGCCGTCGGCAAATCATTCCATGACCTGATGGAAGTGCTGCAGCGCGCCGGCATCGGCGAAGATGAACTGCAGCAGCTCGGCCTGCGCATCTACAAGCCGGGCCTGACCTTCCCGCTCGAATCGCGTCGCGCGCAAGCCTTCTGCGACGGCTTGCGTCACGTGCTGGTGATCGAAGAGAAGGCCTCGGTGGTCGAGCAGCAGTTGAAGGAACTGGTGTTCAACCAGGAACGGCGACCGACGATCTGCGGCAAGCACGACCTCTCAGGCAAGCCGCTCCTCACCTGGACCGGCCAGCTCAACCCGCTGTCCATCGCGTCGGCGTTGCGCACCTGGCTCGCAGCGATCGCAGACCCGCTCGCCGAGCGCATCGATGGGTGCGTGTTCGCGAGGCCGGCCTTGCTGTCGAACGCGTCCGACGGCATGCGCCGCCTGCCGTACTTCTGCTCGGGCTGCCCGCACAACTCGTCGACCAAGGTGCCCGACGGAAGCCGCGCACTGGCCGGCGTGGGCTGTCACTACATGGCGAGCTGGATGGACCGCAGCACCGGCGGCCTCACGCAGATGGGCGGCGAGGGCGCCGACTGGCTCGGGCATGCGCCCTTCACCGCGATGCCGCACATCTTCCAGAACATGGGCGAGGGCACCTACTTCCATTCGGGCTACCTCGCGATCCGGCAGGCGATCGCGAGCGGCGCCAACATCACCTACAAGATCCTCTTCAACGACGCGGTCGCCATGACCGGCGGCCAGCCGGTGGACGGCAAGATCTCGGTGCCGCAGATCTGCACGCAGGTCGCGAGCGAAGGCGCCAGGCGCGTCGTGGTGGTCACCGACTACCCCGAGAACTACCGCGGCGTGAACCTGGGCGAGGGCGTGCACGTGCACCATCGCCGCGACCTCGACGCGGTGCAGCGCGAGCTGCGCGACATTCCCGGCGTGACGGCGCTGGTCTACGACCAGACCTGCGCGGCCGAGAAGCGCCGCCGGCGCAAGAAGAAGGCCTTTCCCGATCCGGCCAAGCGCATGTTCATCAACGCTGCGGTGTGCGAGGGTTGCGGCGATTGCGGCGTGCAGTCCAACTGCCTGTCGGTCGCGCCGCTCGAAACCGAGTTCGGGCGCAAGCGGCAGATCGAGCAGTCGAGCTGCAACAAGGACTATTCGTGCGCCGAGGGCTTCTGCCCGAGCTTCGTGACCGTGCTGGGCGGCGAGGTGCGCAAGAGCAGCACGGCCCTTTCGCCCGCACCGGACCTTGCCGCGCTCGCTCGCGACTTGCCGATGCCCAGGCTGCCGGCGCTCGACGAGCCCTTCGACATGCTGGTGGCCGGCGTGGGCGGCACCGGCGTGATCACCGTCGGCGCCATGCTCACGATGGCCGCGCACCTGGAAGGCAAGGGTGCGTCGGTGCTCGACTTCACCGCGCTGGCGCAGAAGGGCGGCTCGGTCGTGAGCCACATCCGCATCGCGGACAAGCCTGGCCTGCTGCATGCGGTGCGGGTGCAGCCGCAGCGCGCGCGCACGCTGATCGTGGCCGACATGGTGGTGGCGAGCCTGCCCGACGTGCTGGGCACGGTGAAGGAGGGCGTCACGCAACTGGTCGTGAACTCGCATCTGCAGACCCTGGCCGAGTTCACGCGCGCGCCCGATCTTCCGTTCCGCAACGATGCGCTGCTCGAGAAGTTCCAGGCCGCCGCTGGCGAGGCGCAGGTGCTGGCGTTCGATGCGCACGATGCGGCCAAGTCGCTGCTCGGCGACGCGATCGGCGGCAACATGCTGCTGCTCGGCTGCGCGTGGCAGCGCGGGCTGGTGCCGGTCGGGCTCGATGCGCTGATGCGCGCGATCGAACTCAACGGCGTCGCGGTCGAGGCCAACAGGAAGGCCTTTGCGGCCGGGCGCCTGGCGGCGCACGACCCGGCCTGGAAAGCCAAGCTCTCGGGTCGCGGCGAGACGGTGGTGCAGCTGGTGCTGCCGCACAGCCTCGATAAGCTCATCGAGAGCCGGGTGCGCTTTCTGGAGGACTACCAGAGCGTGTCGTACGCGAAGCGCTACCTCGACTTCGTGCGGCGCGTCGAAGCCGCCGAGCGCCGCGTCGCGCCCGAGGCGCGCAAGACGCGCCTGGCCGAAACCGTGGCGCGCAACCTCTTCAAGCTGATGGCCTACAAGGACGAGTACGAAGTGGCACGCCTGTATACGCGGCCGGAATTCCTGGCCGGCCTGCAGGCGCAGTTCGAAGGCGACTTCAAGCTCGAATTCAATCTCGCGCCGCCGCTGTTCGCGAAGCGCAACGCGCAGGGCTTGCTGATGAAGCGCGCCTACGGGCCGTGGATGATGACGGCCTTCAAGGGGCTGGGCGCGCTGCGGCGGCTGCGCGGCACACCGCTCGACGTGTTCGGCTACATGGCGGAGCGCAGGCAGGAGCGGCAACTGATCGTCGAGTACCGGCAGCTCGTCGAGCAACTGCTCGAAGGCTTGAGCCCGGATCGACTGGCCGAGGCGGTGCGCGTGGCCAGCCTGGCGGAGAAGATCCGCGGCTACGGCCATGTCAAGGAGGAGAGCATCCGCGCGTATCGGCAGGCGCTGGCCGCGGCCCTGGACGGCGCACCCGAAGGCCGCCATGCGCCGGCATTGAAAATCGCCTGAACGAGGACCCGCGCATGCCCATCGCGATCGACTGCCGCTACCGCCCCGGCGGCGCGGAAGACCGGCTGGCCATCCGCGACATCCACCTCGAATACATGATCGCGAACAAGCCGTGGGTGATCGCCGGCGGCGCGGCGATGCAGGGCCCACAGGTCGTGGGCATGTACCTCCTGCTGGCGACGGGCGAGATGGCCGAGGCAGAGGCCTTTCTCGACCAGGAGCCCTACACGCGCGCCGGGCTGTTCGCCGAAGTCCGCAAGACCTTCTTCGAGGGCTACATCCCGGAGCCGCACGAGGGATTCTTGGCCGGCTTGCTCGAAGCGGCGCGGGCGTCCATCGGGCGATAGCGACTTTCGGGCTCGACTGTCCAGCGGCGTGGGGCGCGCTCCGGTGTGATACATATTTGCTCGACATCTATGTAGGGCTATATGCAAACATCACCGATGAAGCTCGACCCGGACGCGCCGGAGGTCGTGGTGTTCGGCAGCCTCAACATGGACCTGGTGGTCCGTGTGCCGCGCGCGCCCGACGCCGGCGAAACCTTGCAGGCGCATTCCTTCATGAGCAACCCGGGCGGCAAGGGCGCGAACCAGGCCGTGGCGTGTGCGCGCCAGGGTGCCCGCGTGGCGATGGTCGGGCGCGTCGGCGACGATGCGTTCGGACTCGCGCTCAAGGCGGCGCTGGCGGCCGATGGCATTTCGATCGAGGACATCGCGACTGCGCCGGCATCCACCGGCACGGCGCTGATCATGGTCGACGACGACGCGCAGAACCGCATCGCGATCGTGCCCGGTGCCAATGCGTTCATGGGCACCGAAGACGTTCAGCGGCTGAGTGCCCGGATCGCGCCGGCGCGCCTGCTGCTGCTGCAGTTCGAGGTGCCGATGCAGGCGGTGCTCGAGGCCGCGGTCATCGCCCAGGCCGGCGGCTGCAAGGTGGTGCTGAACCCGGCGCCCGCCCAGGCGCTGCCCGACAGGCTGTGGTCGATGGTCGGCATCCTCGTGCTGAACGAGTCGGAGGCCGGCCTGTTGAGCGGCGTGCCGGTCGGCGATCCCGCGAGCGCCGTCCGCGCAGCCGACGCGCTGTACCGGCGCGGGCCGGCACAGGTGATCCTGACGATGGGCGCCGACGGCGTGGTGGTCCGCGATGCCACGGGCTGCCGCCATTTCCGGGCGCTCGCCGTGGATGCCGTCGACACCACGGCCGCAGGCGACACCTTCATCGGTGCGATGTGCGCTGCGCTCGCGAGGAACGAAGGCCTCGATGCAGGCATCGCGCTGGGCATCCAGGCTGCCGCCGTCTGCGTGACCCGGCAGGGCGCCCAGGCTTCGATTCCGCAGCGCCGGGATCTGCTTGCGCTGCCGGCGGTCGAGGCGCCTGTCACGTTGCCTGCGCTCTAGCGGAAAGGCTTCAGGGCGCGACCGGATTTCGTTTCTGCTCTTCGATCAGTTGCTGCCGGCGCACCGCTTCGCACTGCGCGTGCGCTTTGAATTCCGGCTTCAGGCACTGGGCTGCCATGCATCGGGCTGCAGCCACGAAGTTCATTCCCGAGCATGCGTTGCCTGGCGGGCCGAGGGCTGTGGCTGCGGCGCGGGGCGACGGAGATGGCGCGGGCTTCGGCCTGGATGTTTCCGGTGCTGCCCGGGGCGGGTCTGACACCTTCGGCGCTTTCGTCTGGACTGCGATCGGGGTCCGTTGCTCGATTTCGGGCGCAGGCAAGGGCGCTGACGCAGGCACGAGCACAGGTACGGCCACTGGCGCGAGCACTCTGCCGGCCGGCGCTTCGGCCTCGGCCGGGGCGTCCGCTCTCGCGGGATGGACTTGCGCGTTGCCCGCCGCGTAGAAGTACCAGCCGCCGGCACCTGCAACCAGCCAGCCCCCGGCCCCGACGGTCAAAGCGATGCTGAACGCGGCGACGCTGATCCAGAGCCCTTTCGACGAAGGCTGCGCTGCGCGGCTGGCGAGAGGGCTGAGCGCGGTATCTGCGCTGGCAAAGGCAGTCGGCAGCGCGCCGATGCATTCGATGCAGAACTTCGCGACGGATCGATTCTTCGTCTTGCACTGAGGGCAGATCACAGCCATCTCGCTGTCCCTTAGCGGGCGAGGGTACCGTCGGGCTCTGCTTTCCGGACCTGCGCCGTGTGGAGATTCCGCTCGGCCGCCATGATGAGCGCGGCCCGATAGACCGAGCGGCTGGCCGACTTCGTCAGCACGATCAACGTCTGCCATTCGCGCTCCAGATCGTCCGGCGCGCGCTCGTCGGGAGCGCGCAGCAATGACCGGCTGACGTCCAGCAGCGCGGCTGCCGAATTGAGGCAGATGTGGAGGCTCGATTGCGCAGGGCTCATGTGGCCGCCGTCCGCGGGCGCGGACAAGGCCTTGGTCGCGTTGTCGGCGTCGGCATTGGCCAGCAACTGCTCGACGGCTGCCAGGGTGCTTTCGAGAAGGGCGACGTCGGCATGCGTGTGAGTCATGCCGCGAGGTTGGCAGATGACTCCGAATCCGCCGCGTGTAATTCGCACACTTGGATACAAAAGTTCGCCGGATGTGCCGCGAGAAAAAATACGCAAAAGACGGCCGAGACCGCCCGGTCCGATCAAAGCGCGCCGTTGTGTCTACTACTTCACGCGGCGATCGGGCGCTTCGCGCTCACACTACGAACTTCTCTGGGGGATTGCTGTTAGCAATCATTGGGCTCGCTTCGTGCGAGCCCTTTTTTTGCGGCGCTGCACCATGGCCCCCAGTGACATCTGGCAGCAAATTCACACTTTCGTGTTATTGCGGTGCCATTGGCCCTGGGCTATCGTCGCCGTCCCAGCCCGCGTTACTTGGCGTAGCGCGGCAGAGTCGAGAAGGCCGGATGGAGATCCACACATGAGACTTCCCTACCTGGGCGCGGCACGCGTCAAGTACCTCCTCTCCATGTTCGAACATCGTCGCCTGATGAACCGGGGCTCCCAATGGGCGGCGCCCGATTTCTCGGACACGCGGGCGGTCGGCGACACTGCCCCGGAACGCATCGAGACGAAGGCCGCGGACGAGTCTCGTGCTTCCTTCCTGCTGCGAGCGCAACGCGATACTGCCGCCATCGTTCAATAAGGCGCGGCAGCCGGCGGGTCTTCAGGACTTCGCCAAACGGGAAGAATTCACGTTTCGCCTGCGCAGTCCGGGAGCGGACTCGGAAAGTCCGCCGACACTCGACGGGTGTCAATCCTCATGCTTCACAAGTTGGCGTCGCAGGCGCTTCCCGCAACCGTCGTCGGCGGCGCGCCCGTCGATGCGGTTCGCGTGCTCGTCCTGGCCGGATTGGTCAAGGCGACCATTCCCAAGCCGAAACGAACCGCCGACGGCTACGAACGTCCGACTGCATCGGTCACCGAGATCACCTACATGGGTCGTTCGATGCTGAATAGATTTCCCGCTGAATAGCGCGCTTTGCGCGCATCAATCGCATCGAAACAGGATGCCGGTATCCCCTGGCGCCTTTCCGACCATCCGGGCGGTCGAGTCCTGCGATCGGCAGTAGTTCGACGCGTCGACATACGTCGGGGCACGCAGAACGCCATCGCGAAGCCGGATGACATCGTGGGAAGGCGTCGAGCAACCGGTGATTGCGAAAGCGAGCGGGAGGAGGGTACGCAGGTTCATCCGGGCATTGTGTGATATTTCAATCGCCTCGCAGCCGGCGCGAGGCGGCGTCAGGCCAGCATCTTGTCGGCGATCAACCGCCAGTGCGCGGCATCGACCGGCGTGATCGACAGGCGGTTGCCCTTGCGCAGCACGATCATGTCGGCCAGCGCGGGTGTCGCGCGCAGCTCGGGCAGGGCCAGCACGCGGGTCTTGCGCAGCGCCTGCACGTCCAGCAGCAGCCAGCGCGGATTGTCCGGCTTGGAAGCCGCGTCGTAGTAGGGCGACTTCGGATCGAACTGCGTCGGATCGGGCCGCGTGGCGGAAGCGACGCGCGCGATGCCCACGATCCCGGGTTCGGCGCAGCTCGAGTGGTAGAACAGCACGCCATCGCCGACCTGCATCGCGTCGCGCATGAAGTTGCGCGCCTGGTAGTTGCGCACGCCGGTCCACGGCACGGTCGCGCGAGGGGCGGCAAGTGCGTCGTCGATCGAGCACTCGTCGGGCTCGGATTTCATCAGCCAGTAGTGGGTCATGGCGCTTGCAGTGTTTGACGGGAATATAACGAGTTCGACCAGTAGCCGGGCTGCCTGTAGATCGCCTTCAATTCGTCGATGTACAGCCTGATCTTGGCCGGAAGGTAACGCTGCGGTGCATAGACAGCGACGATGTCGTAGTCGGTCGGCTCGAACTCGTCGAGCACCGTGACCAGCTCGCCCGAGTCGAGCAGCCCCTGGATTTCCCATGACGAGCGCCAGGCCAGCCCGAGGCTGCTTCGAGCCCAGTGGGTCAGGAGCTCGCCATCGTTGCAACCCATGTTGCCGCTCACCTTGACGACGCAGGCCTTGCCGTTCACCTGAAAGTGCCAACCCCAGCCCGAGTCGGTGGGCGTTCTCTTGATGAAGCAGTTGTGCCGAAGCAGGTCGTCCGGCGTTTGCGGCACGCCGTGCCTGGCGAAGTACTCGGGCGTGCCGCACACCACGCGCCGGTTGTCCGCGAGTTTCACCGCCACCAGGCTCGGATCGGGATTGCCCTTGATCCGGATGCCGACGTCGTACTTGTCTCGCACCAGATCGATGGCGTCGGTCGTGAGATTGAAGTTGATCATCACGCCGGGATGTGCGGCGACGAAGCTGGCCGCGTGCGCCGCCACATGCTGGCGGCCGAAGGCGGCGGGCGCGAACACGCTCAGGTTGCCGGTCACCTTCTGATGCTCTTCCGAGATGAGCCGCTCGGCATGGTCCAGGTCGGCCAGGATCTTCTGGCCTTGCTCCAGGAAAACGGCGCCCCGTTCGGTCAGCGTGAGGTGGCGCGTCGTGCGGTGCAGCAGCTTCACGCCGAGCCGGCGCTCCAGCGCGTCGATGCGCCTTCCGAGCATGGCGGCAGTCACGCGCTGCTCCTTGGCGGCCCGCGCCAGGCTGCCCAGCCCGACCGCCGAAACGAAGGCTTCGATCTCCTTGATCTTGTTCACGCGGGCAATTGTTCCATACCTGGAGTATCGAAAGAGACGATCAATGGGAGTGTTCTCAGCACTTCGATCTCTGCCTAGGATGGGGAAAACAGGAGACAAGACATGATCAGACAGTGCTTCAGGCTGGCATTCGGCGCCGCCATGGGCATGGCGGCGTTGGCCGCCCCCCTCGCGTTCGCGCAGGCGCCGCAGGTGGTGCGCTTCCTGCACAACGAGACCGATCCGCCGAGCATCGCGTTCTATACCAAGGCGATCGCCGAATTCGAGAAGCTGAACCCCGGCATCAAGATCGAGATGGAGGCCGTCAGCACCGACGGCCGGCTGCAGAAGGTCACGGCGTCCATCAACGCCAAGACCATGCCCGAGGTCTTCAAGCTGCTGTCCGAAGAGAAGGTGCAGTTCGCTCGCAAAGGGTATCTGGTGCCGGTCGACGACCTGGCCGCAGCCATCGGCGCCAACGACTTCGTCGACGGCGCGCTCGACCGCGTGGACGGCAAGCTCTACGACCTGCCTTACTCGTTCAACAACTTCAGCGTGCTGTGGTATCGGGACGACCTGCTCAAGGCCGCGAAGATCGCGCCGCCCAAGAACTGGGACGAGCTGCGCACGGCGGCCAAGGCGCTGACCAAGGGCGACCAGCAGGGCTTCGTTTTCCCGGCGGGACAGAACCGGATGAACAGCCTCTACCTTGCGTCGCTGATCTGGTCGGCCGGCGGCACCTTCTTCGACAAGGACCTGAACGTCAGCTTCAACAACCCCGGCACGATCGAGGCGCTGAAGTTCCTGAAAGACATGGCGCCGTCCTCGCCCAAGGGCATCGTGTCCTATTCGTACAACGACATGATCAACGTGTACCTCACGGGCAAGATCGCGCTGGACATCTACGCGCCGCGTCTCATCGCGACCGGCTACGACAACACGCCTGCACTGGCCGCCCAGACCGGCGCTTCCCTGATGCCGGTCGGCCCGGCCGGCGTCGGCGCCAAGTTCGTGAGCCCCAACAGCCTGGCCATCGCGAGCCCGCAGGTGGGTGCCAAGAACACGGAAGCAGCGAAGAAATTCCTCCAGTTCATCGTCAGCGGCGACCGCCTGCGCGACTTCTCGCTCACCGTGTACCCGCACATGATTCCGCCGCTGAAGAGCGTCCAGCAATCCGTGATCGCGGCGGGCAAGGACAAGGCCGGTGGGCGCACCGAGCTCGCCCGCATCGCGTTCGACCTCTCCAACTCGCTGACCTTCGAGACCGAGGCCGGCGCCAAGGTCGTCGACGGCAAGATCGTCAAGTCGGGCGTCTACAACCCCTACATCGGCGGCATCGTGGCGCGGCACATCCCGGCGCAGGTGGTGCAGCGGGTCGTGGTCAACGGCGAGGACCCGGCCGCGGCGGCCGCCTGGGGGGCCAAGCAGATGCAGCAGGTGGTCGACGATCTGAAACGCACGTCCAAGTAGCCGAGGCACCACCCACCACCATGGCCAGTCTCGAACTCCGGAACATCCACAAATTCTTCCAGGAACAGCATTCGGTCGACGACGTGAACCTGAGCGTCGCGGACGGCGAGCTGCTGGTGCTCCTCGGTCCCTCGGGCTGCGGCAAGTCGACCCTGATGCGCATCATCGCGGGCCTGGAAACGCCGACCAGCGGCGACGTGCTGATCGGCGGCAAGGTGACCACGCACCTGCGGCCGAAGGATCGCAATGTGGCCATGGTCTTCCAGAGCTATGCGCTCTATCCGCATCTGACGCTGTACGAAAACATCGCATTCCCGCTGCGGGTGCGCGGCGTCAAGGACAAGCTGGTCGCGGAGAAAGTCAAATGGGCTGCCCAGCTCGTCGACATCGAACGCCTGCTCGACCGCAAGCCGCGGCAAACCTCCGGCGGCGAGCGGCAGCGCACGGCGCTTGCGCGCTCGCTGGTGCGCGACCCGGCCGTGTTCCTGCTGGACGAGCCGCTCTCCAACCTCGACGCGAAGATGCGCAATTCGGCGCGCGAGGAGCTTCGCGATTTCCAGAAGCGCGTCAACATCACCTGGGTGCATGTCACGCACGACCAGACGGAGGCCATGGGCCTGGGCGACCGCATCGTGGTGATGGACCGCGGCAGCGTGCGCCAGATCGGAACGCCCGAAGAGATCTACCTGCGCCCGGCCGACACATTCGTCGCGACCTTCGTCGGCACGCCGCCGATGAACCTGGTGCCGATGGATTCGCACACCCTCGGATTCAGGCCGGAGAACTTCCTGCACCGCGCATTCTTCGGCAACGAGCCCGACGTGCTCGACGTGCCCTTCCGCCTGAGCCGCATCGAGTACCTCGGCAACGAGCGCCTGCTCTACGGCGTCACGGCCGACCCGCTGCCCGAGGCCAAAGTGGTGGCGCGCATCCCCAGCACGCTGCCGTTGCAGCTCGAGGAAGGCCGCGTCGAAGGCTTCGGCGTGCGCCGCTCGGACCTGCACTGGTTCGACAAGGCCACCAGTCGCGCGATCGCCGCCCCCGCCGGAGCACTGCATGGCTGACAGCGACGGCACCAGCTCCCAGCGCGAAGACCGCGTGCTCGCCTACTCGGCGCTGCTGCCGAGCGTGCTGATCCTGCTGCTGCTGGTGGCGCTGCCGGCCGCGACGGTGGTGAACTTCAGCGTGCGCGAAGTGCAGCTCGGCGAATCGGACAATGCCTTCGTCGGCCTCGACAATTTCGCCTGGGCGCTGCGCGCCGAGCAGTTCTGGTCGGCGCTGGTCAACACGCTGATCTGGGTCTTCGGCAGCGTGGGCCTCGAGATGGTCATCGGGCTCGGCGTTGCGCTGCTGCTCAACCGCAGCTTCGTGGGCCGCGGCGTCGCGCGGGCCATCGTCTTCGCGCCCTACCTCATCCCGACGGTGGTCGCGGTGCTGGTCTGGCGCTACATGTTCCACGACGTGGTGGGCATCCTGAACTTCTTTCTCATGAAGATCGGCGTGATCGACGCGCCGCTGAACTGGCTCAACAGCCCGCGCATGGCGATGCTCTCGGTCATCGTCGTCGGCGTGTGGAAGTTCTTTCCGTTCGTGGTGCTCGCCATCCTCGGCGTGCTGCAGTCGATTCCGCAGGAGCAGTACGAGGCGGCGAAGATCGACGGCGCCAACGGCTGGCAGATGTTCTGGCGCATCACGCTGCCCTACGTGATGCCGATCTTCCTGCTGACGGCCTTGCTGCGCACCATCTGGACCTTCCACAAGTTCGACATCATCTATCTGCTCACCGGCGGCGGGCCGGTCGGCGCCACGACCACCTTGCCGGTGCTGGTCTACCAGAAGGCCTTCGCCGATTTCGAGATGGGACGGGCGTCGGCCCTGGCCATCATCACCGCGGCCATCCTGGCCGTCCTGCTCGGCGTGTACTTCTTTCTGAACAAGCGCGCGGAGGCGAGGCAATGAGACGCCGGGCCGCTCCCAAGTCGAATAGCACCGCAGCGCGCAGCGCGGAGGTTTTTCAATGAGCGCGGCGGAGCCGAACGGCAGCGGCTACGTGGTGCGCATCGCGCAGCTGAACGAGCTCTCGCAGAAGATGACCTATGCCCTGCTGGTGCTGGTCGCCTGCACGGTCGTCGGCTTTCCGTTGTTCTGGATGGTGATCTCGTCGTTCAAGTCGGTCGGCGAGTTCTACATCACGCCGCCCGGCTTCCTGCCGGCGGAGTGGACGCTGCAGAACTACCGCGCCCTGTTCGCGCAGACCAGCTTCGGCACCTACTTCGTCAACAGCCTGATCGTCGCGCTCGGGGCGACCTTCCTGTCGCTGATCGTGGGCGGGTTGGGCGCCTATTCGCTCAGCCGCTTTCGCTACCGCTCGATCGCGATCTTCGCCAAGATCACCTTGCTGAGCTACATGCTGCCTGAAGTGCTGATCGTGATTCCGCTCTACGTGTACATCGTCAAGCTCGGCATGGCGGACACGCTGGCCTCGCTGGTCGTCAGCAACATGGCGTTCACGCTGCCGCTCACGCTCTGGTACATGCGGGCGTACTTCAACGCGATCCCGGTGACGCTGGAAGAGAGCGCGATGGTCGACGGCTGCACCCGGCTGCAGGCGCTGCGCCGCGTGGTGCTGCCGCTCGCGCTGCCCGGACTGATCTCGACTGGCGTCTTCGCCTTCAACCATGCGTGGAACGAATTCCTGTTCGCCCTGGTGTTCACCTCGTCGGAGCGCAACAAGGTGCTCACGCTGGGCCTGGCCACCTGGATCGGCCAGGACAACATTTATTCGTGGGGCATGTTGCTCGCCGCCGCGGTGATGGTCACCTTGCCGGTCCTCGTTTTCTACCTGCTCGTGCAGCGCCAGCTCGTCGTCGGCTTGGCCGGCGGCTCGACCAAAGGCGAATAGACACCATCCGCTCACTCGATTCCTGGCCCGTTGGCCCGGCGGGAATCGCTTTTTCGCAAATTTGCCAACGACCCGTTCAGGAGACCCGATATGAAGATCCAAAGCATCGAAGCCATCGCGATTGAGATTCCGCTCGTCAAGGACTTTGGCGGCAGCACCTACCAGGTGACGAAGCGCAGCACGATCGTCACCCGCATGCGCACCAGCGACGGCCTGGTGAGCGACGTCTACAACGGCGACAACCGGGACGATGCGCTCGAGATCGTCAAGATCATCGAGGAAGAGCTCACGCCCCTGCTGGTCGGCGAAGACCCGACCAACATCGAGCGGCTGTGGGCGAAGATGCAGCTCATCACCAACCGCAACCGCGATCGCAAGCTGGTGATGGAGGCGATCGCCTGCTGCGACACCGCGCTGTGGGACCTGTTCGGCAAGCACTGCAAGGTCAGCGTCTGCAAGCTGCTCGGCGGCTTTCGCACCAGCATGCCCATCATCTCCATCGCCGGCTACTACGAGAAGGACAAGACGCTCGCCGACCTGTCGCGCGAGATGGAGTGGCTGCGCAGCGTGGGCATGGCCGGCTGCAAGGTCAAGGTCGGCGGCCTCACGCCGGAAGAAGATGCCAAGCGCGTGGAAGCCGCGCGCGAGGGCGGTGGCAGCGATTTCATCCTGGTGGTGGATGCGAACCGCGGCTGGAATGTGGACGATGCGATCCGCTTCGCCCGCCTGATCGAGCACCTGGACATCCGCTGGTTCGAGGAGCCCTGCCACTGGTACGACGACGTCGCGATGATGGCGCGCGTCCGGCAGGCCACGCGCATCCCCGTGAATGCGGGCCAGAGCGAATACACCGCCCACGGCGTGCGGCGGCTGGTCGACGGCGGTGCGGTGGACTACGTGAACTTCGATGCCTCGGAGAGCGGAGGCATTACGGCGTGGCGCCGCGCGGCAGCGATGTGCGAGCTCCACAACGTGAAGATGGCGCACCACGAGGAGCCGCAGATCGCGACGCACATGCTGGCCGGCGTGCCGCACGGCAGCTATGTGGAGTGCTTCGCCAATCCGCAGCGCGACCCGCTGTGGGACAGCTTCATCGAGAACCGCGTCGAAGTGAAGGACGGCATCGTCCAGGTGCCGCAGGGCCCGGGCTTCGATCTCGTGCTCGACAACAAGATGATCAAGAAGTACCGGCTCAACTGACATGAGCGACGATCTCTCCACCGCCAGCCGGGTCGAGGAGCCCGGCATCCGGGCGCTCTACACGATCGAGAGCCGCTGGCAGGCCTGGCTCGACGTCGAAGCGGCGCTGGCGCGCGCGCAGGCCGAACTGGCGATCATTCCCGCCGAAGCGGCCGAGGCGATTGCCAAGGCGGCGCGGCTCGAGCGGATGGACCGCGCCCGCATCGACGAAGCCTTCTCCCGCACCGCCCACACGCTCGTGCCACTGGTGTGGGAGCTGGGCCGCGTGGTTGGCGAGCCGCACGGCGGCTGGGTGCACTGGGGCGCGACCACGCAGAACATCACCACCACCGGCGACCTGCTGATCCTGCGCCAGGCCCATGGCGTTTTCCGTCGCCAGCTCGGCCAGGTCCTCGCCGCGATGGCGCTGCTCGCCGACGCCGGTGCCGAGATGCCCATGCCGGGCCGCACGCACGGCCAGCACGCGGTGCCCGTGACCTTCGGCTTCAAGGTCGCCGGCTGGATCGACGAACTGCTGCGGCACCTGGACCGCATGGACCAGGCCGAGCCGCGGATCTTCGCGGCCGTGCTCGGCGGCGCGGCCGGCACCTACGCCTCGCTCGGCCGGCAGGGCCCCGAGGTGCAGGCGCTGATCGCGAAGTACCTCGGCATGACCTCGATGCGCGTGCCTTCGCGTGCGATCGGCGACGGCGGCGCGGAGAACCTCTGCCTGCTCGGCATGCTGGCCGCGACCTGCAGCAAGATCGGGCGCGAGGTCTACACGCTCATGAAGACCGAGTTCGGCGAAGTCGAGGAGCCCGTGCCGCCCGGCACGGTGGGCAGCTCGACGATGCCGCAGAAGCGCAATCCCAAGCTCTGCCAGGACATCGTGGGGCTCGCCGCCGAGATCCGCTCGCTCGTGCCGCTGGCGCTCGAGGCGATGCAGACCGAGCACGAGGCCGACCGCACGACCAGCGTGATGTCCGACGCCGCCGAATCGCGCGCCTGCATCGCGACCGGCGACATGCTGGCGCGGCTGGTCGCCATCATGCGAGGCCTCGATCTCCACCCGCAGCGCATGCGCGCCAACCTCGACCTGGGCAACGGGCTCATCATGGCCGAGGCCGTCATGCTCGAGCTCGGCAAGGCTCTCGGGCGCCAGCATGCCCACGACGTGGTGTACGACGCGGCGCAGCGCGCGGTCGTCGAGAACCTGCAGTTCCCGGCGCTCCTGGCCGCCGATCCGCGCGTGACGCAGCACGTGAAGCCCGAAGCGCTGGCGGCGCTGCTCGACCCGACCGCCTACACCGGCCTGTGCGCGGACATGGCCAGGGACGCCGCCGCCCGGGCGCGCGCCTTCGCCGCGTGAACTCGGCGCTTGTACGCCGCGTGCTTTTGGCACGTGGCCTGCGAGCGTTCGCCGACGGCTACGTCGCGCTGCTGCTGCCGCTGTACCTGCTGCTGCTGGGAATGAGCACCCTGCAGGTCGGCATCATCACCGCCGGCACGCTCTTCGGCTCGGCGCTGCTGACATTGGCCGTCGGCTTGCAGGCCTGGCGATTCAGCCTGCGCAGCCTGCTGCTCGCCGCAGCCGCCCTCATGGGGGTCACGGGCCTCGGATTCGGCGTGCTGACGGACTACTGGCCGCTGCTCCTGGTGGCGGTCGTCGGCACGCTCAACGCCAGCAGCGACGACGTCAGCGTCTTCCTGACGCTGGAGCACACGCTGCTGAGCCGGGCTGCGCCGCCGGCGCAGCGCACGTCGGCTTTCGCGCGCTACAGCCTGGTCGGCGCGACGATCGGCGCGGCCGGTGCGCTGGCTGCCGGACTTCCGTCGCTGGTGGCGAGCGCGCTGGGCATCGGCGTGCGGCCGGTGATGCAGGCCAGCTTCATCGGATACGCGTTGATCGGCGTGTCCATGGCGGCCATCTATCGCCATCTGCCCCGGGAGCCGCAGGCGACGGACACGGCGCGACCGGCCGCGCTGGGCGCCTCCTCTCGACGCACGGTCTACAAGCTGGCCGCGCTGTTCAGCCTCGATGCGTTCGGCGGCGGCCTGGCCATCCAGTCGATGCTGGTGCTGTGGCTGCACCTGCACTTCGGACTGACGCCCGCCGACACCGCGAAGATCTTCTTCTGCAGCGGCCTGCTGAGCGCCTCGTCGTTCTTCTTCGTGCCGCGGCTGGCGCGGCGATTCGGCCTGCTGAACACCATGCTGCTCTTTCATGCGCCGGCCAGCGTGCTGCTGCTGCTGATTCCCCTGATGCCGAACGCCTCGTGGACGATCGCGCTGATCCTGTTGCGCGCGGCCATCGCAAGCCTGGACGTCCCGGCGCGCAGCGCCTACGTGATGTCCGTCGTCACGCCCTCCGAGCGGCCGGCGGCAGCGAGCCTGACTGTCGTGCCGCGCAGCCTGATGTGGGCGGCAGGCCCGCTGTTGACGGGCTACCTGCTGAGCGTGTCGTCGTTCGGATGGCCGCTGATGATCGCGGGGATCGTGAAGCTGGCCTACAACGCGATGCTGTTCGCCGGCTTCGCGAAGGTTCCGCTGCAATCGGAAAGCGATGCTTCGCCGTGGGCCGAGCGTCCTACAACGCGCAATTGACCAGTTTGAAGTCCGGATCTTCGGGGAAGGGCTTGACCGAAAATCCAAGCCGCTTCACGAGCTTCAGCATGTCCTTGTTGTTGGCCAGCACCAGGCCGTCCATCTCCGACAGGCCCTTGTCGCGCGCCACGTCGATGATGCCCTCCATCAGGCGCGAACCCAGGCCCTTGCCGCTGTAGTCGTCTGCCACCACCAACGAGAACTCGCAGCTCGATTGATCGGGGTTGGTGACGTAGCGCGACACGCCCACGATGCGTTCGGTCTCCGGGACGGCGCCGTCGGTCGTGGCGCCGCGCTCCCGGACCACTGCGACCAGCGCCATCTCGCGGTCGTAGTCGATGAGGGTGAAGCGCGAGAGCATGGACGGCGGCAGTTCGTGGAATCGCGACACGAACCGGAACCAGCGACTCTCGGGCGACAGCTGCTGAACCAGGGCTTGAAGCATCTGCGCGTCGTCGGGATGGACGGGTCGCACGGTGTAGACGCCGCCGCCGCGCAGCGGCCACTCGCGCCGGTAGCGCGCAGGGTAGGGCAGGATGGCCAGGTGCTGGTAGCTGCTGCTCTGGCCGCTGACCGCCTGCGGGGTGTTGTCGACGACGATGCGCGCGTCGACCGCAACGGCGCCCGACTCGTCCACGATGATCGGATTGATGTCCATCTCCCGCAGTTCGGGCAGTTCGCACACCATCTCCGAAACGCGCAACAGCACGTGCTCCAGCGCTTCCATGTCCACGGCCTTGGCGCCGCGCCATTCGAGCAGGGTTTCAGCGACCCTCGAGCGTTCGATCAGCCGGCGCGCCAGGAACTGGTTGAGCGGCGGCAGTTCCATGGCGCGATCGTCCAACAGCTCGATCATGGTGCCGCCGGCGCCGAAGACGATGACCGGACCGAAGGGGTCGTCCGTCACCAGGCCGACATAGATCTCGCGACCGCGCCGGGCCTCGGCCATCTTTTGCACCGTCACGCCGTTGATGTGCGCTTCGGGTGCGAGGCGTGCCACGCGTTCCATCAAGTCCTGGTACGTGTCGCGCGCGCCGGCACCGTTCACGACGTTCAGCGCCACGCCCTCCACGTCCGACTTGTGGCTGATATCGGGCGAATCGATCTTGAGCGCGACGGGGAAACCCAGTTGGGTCGCGATCATCATCGCTTCGTTGGCGCTGCGTGCCAGCAGGGTCCGGGTGATCGGGATGTGGAAGGAGGACAGCAGCGTCTTCGACTCCATTTCGGTCAACACCGTGCGGCGCTCCGCCAGCACGCTCTCGATCACCAGCCGCGCGCCTTCGATATCGGGCTTGGCGAGTGCCGACAGCGGAGGCGGGGTCTGCTGCAGCAGCAGCTGATTCTGGTAGAACGCCGCGATATTGCCGAACGCGCCGACAGCGGCTTCGGGTGTGCGGAAGCTGGGAATCGCGGCCTCCGCCAGCACCGCACGCGCGGTGCTGACCGAGGCGTCACCCATCCAGCACGACAGCAGCGGCTTGTTCATCGACCGTGGAATATCGGCCAGCACCTGCGCCGTCGCGGCCGCGTCGGCGCCGGGCTTGGGAGAGAAGATCGCGAGCACGCCGTCGATCTGGGGGTCGGCCGAGGCCGCCTCGATCGCTGCCCTGTAATGCGCGGGCGCGGCATCCTCGGAGATGTCGATCAGGTCGGCGAGCGACGCCAGCGCGGGCAACTGCGGCTGGAGCGCCTTGACGGAGTCGGGCGACAGTTTGCCGAGGTGCAAGCCGATCTCGTTCATCCAGTCCGCGGCCAGAACACCGGGACCGCCGCCATTCGTGACGATCGCCAGGCGCCGCCCGACGGGGCGGTAGCGCGAGGCCAGGCACTTCGCGGCCGAGAACAGTTCGACGAACGATCGCACCCGCACGGCACCGGCGCGCCGCAGGGCGGCGTCGAAGACGTCGTTGCTGCCGACGATCGAGGCACTGTGGGTGTGCGCGGCTTCATTGCCGGCCGGCTTGCGACCTGCCTTCAGTACGACCACCGGCTTGGCGTGGGAGGCGGACCGCAGCGCGCTCATGAAGCGGCGCGCGCTGGAAATGCCTTCCAGGTAAACAATGATGCTGTGCGTCGCCGCGTCGTTGGCAAGAAAGTCCAGCACCTGGGCGATATCGACCGACGTGTGCGGGCCGAGCGAAACCACGCTCGAGAAGCCGACCGCATTCTGGCGGGCCCAATCGAGCATCGATGCGGTCAGGGCGCCGGATTGCGATACCAGCGCAAGCGGACCCGCCTTGGCGAGCGGCCCGGCGGCGCTGGCATTGAGCTGCAGCGAGGGACGCTGGAAGCCCAGGGAATTCGGACCGAGGAGGTGAACGCCGTCGCGGCGCGCGATCTTGCGCAGTTGCGCGGCCAGGTCCGCGGCAATGCCATTGGAAACGACCAGCGCGGCGCGGCAGCCGATGCGGCCGGCGACCTCCAGCGCGGAGGCGACCTCCTCGGGCGGCAGCGCAATGATCGCGAGGTCGGCGCGCGTCTGTGCCAGCTCTGCCAGCGTGCCGCTGGTGCGGACGTCCAGGAACTGAAGCGTCCCGTCAAAACGGTCCGCGCGCAGCGCTTCGCGCACGGCCCGTGCATGCGCGGTCTGGCCTTCCGGCTCGTCGGTCTGACCGGCGAAAACCACGATGGAGCCCGGCGCGAGCAGCGGGGTGAGGTAATGCTTGTCCATAGTCCAGGGCCTGTTGACGGGCCCTAGTCTGCACCCATCAGAACCTTGACGTGAACAGCGGCGCTGCGAGCCAGCGAGCTCAGTGCGTAGCCGCCTTCCAGGCAGGAGATGACCCGGCCCCCGCAGTGGCGCTGTGCGACGGCCATGATCTGCTGCGTCACCCACATGTAATCGCCTTCCAGCAGCCCGAGATTTCCCATGTCGTCTTCCCGATGGCCGTCGAAGCCGGCGGAGATGTACACGAGTTCGGGTGCGAAGGCATCGAGCGCCGGCAGCCAGCGGCCGGTGACCGCCGCGCGGAACGCCTTGCTGCCGGAGCGCGCGGGAAGGCCGACGTTGACCATGTTGGACCCGTCGTCTGCCTCACCCGAAAACGGGTAGATCCCTTGCTCGAAGATGGAGCACATGAGCACCCGTTCGTCGCCTCTGAAGATGTCGGCGCTGCCGTTGCCATGGTGCACGTCGAAGTCGATCAGCGCCACGCGTTGCAGACCGTGCACGTCGAGCGCGTGCCGAATGCCGACTGCCACGTTGTTGAAGAAGCAGAAGCCCATGGCGGCATCGCGTTCGGCGTGATGGCCCGGGGGCCGGATGCAACAGAACGCCGCGGACGCTTCGTCGGACAGAACGAGATCGGTGGCCAGAACCAAGGCGCCCGCGGCGCGCCGTGCGGCCTGCACGGTATGACGATTCATGCTGGTATCCGGATCGACGAGGCAATACCCTTCGGCCGGAGAGGCAGCGACGAGCTCGCGCACGTGCGCGAGCGAGTGCGCTCGCCCCAGCTGGTCGTCCGTGGCGAGCGGCGCGTCGTACGGCACCATGTAGTCGAGCAGGCCCCCGATCAGGAGTCGGTCGTGGATGGCCGACAGCCGCTGCGGGCATTCCGGATGGTCGGCACCCATCTCATGGCGCGCGCAGTCGGGGTGGGTGATGTAGGCGGCCGGCAGAATCGGCTCCTGCTATCGAAGCACCAGCACCGGCAGTTCGGAGTGCGTCAGCACATGCTGCGTCTCGCTGCCCAGCAACAGCCGCTTGATGCCCTTGCGGCCATGCGAGGCCATCACGATCAGGTCGCTCTTGTGCTTCTTCGAGGCTGCGATGACTGCGTCGGCCACGAGGTCCGAGCTGATCGCGGACGTCTTGATCCTGACTCCTGCGGCCTTGGCGCGCGCGCTGACCGCGTCGAGCGTGCCCTGCGCCGATTCGGCCCACTGCTTTTCGATCCGCGCGACGTCCTCGTGCGAGAACACCATCGCGCCGTCGAAGTAGTTCTTCGGGTAGCGGGGCACGACCGTGAGCGCCACCAGATCGGCATCGTTCTGTGCCGCGAGCGCGATGGCGCTCGTCACCGCCTTCTTCGAGAGGGCGGAACCGTCGGTGGCGACGAGGATGCGTTTGAACATGGTCTTCTTCTCCTGAGATGGATGCTGCGAGCGTAGGCATCCGGCGCGGCGCGAGGTTGATCCAGATCAAGCTCGCGATGCAAGCGGGCCTATAGCCTTGCGTCATGCAAGCTGCGCTCCCGTTCGGCCCGGCCGGCCGCCCCAACCCTGCATCCGGCGATTCCGCGGCGCAGGCGGGCTGGGCGCTGCTGGACGATCCGGCCGAATGGCCGTCGTTCGGCCATGCGCTGGATGGCGACCCGGCTGCGGGTCGCTGGGAATCGCAGGTCGTGGTCGAGGGCATGCACTGCGCGGCCTGCGCCTTCACGGTCGAGGCGGCGCTGGCGCAGGTGCCGGGTGTGCAGAAGGTCGAAGTCAACGCCGCGAGCCGGCGCGCGCGCATCGTCTGGTCGGCCGCGGTGGTCAAACCTTCGCGCTGGTTCGAGGCCTCCGCCGCCGCCGGCTACCGGCTCGTGCCGGCCGGCGACATCTTCGCGCGTGCGCGGCGTTCGCGCGAGGCGCGGCTCGCGCTGTGGCGCTGGCTGGTCGCGGGCTTCTGCATGATGCAGGTGATGATGTACGCCTACCCCGCGTACATCGCCCAGCCGGGCGACATGACGCCCGATGCCGCGCAGCTGCTGCGCTGGGCCTCCTGGGTGCTCACGCTGCCGGTGATGCTGTTCTCGTGCGGGCCCTTCTTCCGCAGCGCGCTGCGCGACCTGCGCAGGCGCCGCACCGGCATGGACCTGCCGGTCGCGCTCGGCATGGCGATCACCTTCGTGGTCAGCACCGCGGGCACCTTCGATCCGGACGGACCGCTGGGTCGCGAGGTCTATTTCGACTCGCTCACGATGTTCGTGTTCTTCCTGCTCACCGGCCGCTGGCTGGAGACGCGGCTGCGCGACCGCACCGCGGGCGCGCTCGAGGCGCTGATGAACCGGCTGCCCGACAGCATCGAGCGGCTCGGCGCCGACGGCATGTTCGCGCGCGTCGCCGTGCGGCGGCTCGCGCTCGGCGATGTCGTTCGCGTGCTGCCGGGCGAGGCCTTTCCGGCGGACGGCATCGTGATCGCCGGCGACACCACGGCCGACGAGGCGCTCCTGACCGGCGAGGCGCGCCCGGTGCCGCGCCCCTGCGGCGCGCGCGTGCTGGCCGGAAGCCACAACCTGTCGTCGGCGGTGCAGGTGCGGATCGAATCGCTGGGGCAGGGCACGCGTTTCGCGCAGATCGTCGCGCTGATGGAGAGCGCCTCGCTGCAGAAGCCCCGGCTCGCGCAACTGGCCGATCGTGCGGCGCGGCCTTTCCTGCTCGCCGTGCTGGCCGCGGCCGCGCTGGCCGCCGCGCTCTGGTGGCACGACGATTCCGGCAAGGCGCTGATGGTGGCGGTCGCGGTGCTGATCGTGACCTGCCCCTGCGCGCTTTCGCTCGCCACACCGGCTGCGATGCTCGCGAGCGCCGGCGTGCTGGCCCGCAGTGGGGTGCTGGTGCGCAACCTGCAGGCGCTGGAGGCGCTCGCGTCGGTCGACACCGTGGTGTTCGACAAGACCGGCACGCTGACGCGCGACGTGCCGCGTCTTGCGCGCGTCTATTGCCGGCAGGGTCTGCGTCCGGGCGATGCGGTGGAACTCGCCGCCGTGATCGGCGCGCAGTCGCTGCACCCGGCCGCGCGCGCGCTCGCGAACGCGTGGAGCGCGCAGTTTCGCTCGGCCCCTGCCTGGGAGCTTCTTCAAGTGACCGAGCACGCGGGGCTGGGGCTCGAAGGAAGGTTGCGCCGCAAGGGCGGCGCGGGCGGCGCCGCGCGCTGCGTGCGCCTGGGTTCGCCCGCCTTCTGCGGCGTGGCGCCGCTGCAGGCGGACGCCGCGCAGGTGCACCTGCGCGACGAGGAGGGCTGGATCGCGAGCTTCATCCTGGCCGAGGACTTGCGCGCCGATGCGGTCGCCACCGTGGCCGCGCTCGAGGCGCAGGGCTTGTCGGTGCATCTTCTTTCCGGCGATCGCGGCGCCGCGGCGTGCGAGCTTGCGGCCCGCGCGGGCATCCGCCATGCGCGGGGCGACTGCATGCCCGAGGAGAAGCTGCGTGCCCTGCAGCAGCTCCAGGCGGACGGCCGGCGCGTCGTGATGGTGGGCGACGGACTCAACGACGGTCCCGTGCTCGCGCACGCGAACGCTTCCTTCGCCTTCGGCAGCGCGGTGCCGCTGGCCCAGGCGCGCGCCGACTTCGTCGTGCTGGGCGGCTCGCTCGCCGTCGTTGCCCAGGCCATCGCACAGGCGCGCCGCACGCTGCGCGTGGTGCGGCAGAACCTCTGGTGGGCCGCCGGCTACAACGCGCTGTGCGTGCCGCTCGCGCTCGCAGGCTGGCTGCCGGCCTGGCTCGCAGGCTTGGGCATGGCCGCGAGTTCGCTGGTGGTGGTGCTCAACGCCGCGCGGCTGGCCCGTCAGCCGGGAGGAGGGCGCTGATGGACATCCTGTTCCTCCTCATCCCGTTCTCGGTCGTGCTCGTGCTGGTGATTCTCGGCGGCCTCTGGTGGGCGGTGGAGCGTGGCCAGTTCGACGACGTCGAGCACGAAGGCGAGCGCATTCTGTCCAACGATTGATCTGCATCAAACCGGCGCGCGCCGCGCGACCGGACACTGGCCGCAACCACGAAACAAGGCCCGACGATGCAAGCACCGAACCTACCCGCAGCGGTCTACAGCGACACCGCCGTGCGGCAATTCGCCCTCATGTCGGTGGTCTGGGGAGTGGTCGGCATGCTGGTCGGCGTGGTCATCGCTTCGCAGCTGGCCTGGCCCCAACTCAACCTCGGCATCTCGTGGCTCAGCTACGGCCGCCTGCGGCCGCTGCACACCAACGCGGTGATCTTCGCCTTCGGCGGCTGTGCGCTGATGGCCACCAGCTTCCACGTGGTGCAGCGCACCTGCCAGGTCCGGCTGTTCGCGCCTGCGCTGGCCTCTTTCGTCTTCTGGGGCTGGCAGGCCGTGATCGTGGCCGCCGCCATCAGCCTGCCGATGGGCTACACGAGCGGCAAGGAATATGCCGAGCTCGAATGGCCGATCGACATCCTCATCGCGCTGGTCTGGGTAGCCTACGCCGTCGTGTTCTTCGGCACCATCGGCATCCGCAAGGTGCGCCACATCTACGTCGCCAACTGGTTCTACGGTGCCTTCATCATCGCGGTCGCGCTGCTGCACATCGTCAACAGCGCGGCGATTCCGGCCGGCTGGATGAAGAGCTATTCGGCCTACGCCGGCGTGCAGGACGCCATGGTGCAGTGGTGGTACGGCCACAACGCGGTCGGCTTCTTCCTCACCGCCGGCTTCCTCGGGATGATGTACTACTACATCCCCAAGCAGGCCGGCCGGCCGGTGTATTCGTACCGACTGTCGATCGTGCACTTCTGGGCGCTGATCTTCACCTACATGTGGGCGGGGCCGCACCACCTGCACTACACCGCGCTGCCCGACTGGACGCAATCGATCGGCATGGTGTTCTCGCTGATCCTGCTGGCGCCGAGCTGGGGCGGGATGATCAACGGCGTCATGACCCTCTCGGGTGCCTGGCACAAGCTGCGCACCGATCCGATCCTGCGCTTCCTGATCGTGGCGCTCTCGTTCTACGGCATGGCGACCTTCGAGGGTCCGATGATGTCGATCAAGACCATCAACGCGCTCTCCCACTACACCGACTGGACCGTGGGCCACGTGCATGCCGGCGCGCTCGGCTGGGTCGGGTTCATCACGATGGGCTCGCTCTACTACCTGATCCCGCGCCTCTACAACCGCACCGAGATGTTCAGCGTGAAGGCGATCGAGCTGCATTTCTGGATGTCGACCATCGGCATCGTGCTCTACATCGCGGCGATGTGGATCGCCGGCGTGATGCAGGGCCTGATGTGGCGCTCGATCCATCCCGACGGCACGCTCACCTACACCTTCGTCGAGAGCGTGAAGGCGACCTATCCCTATTACGTGGTGCGGCTGATCGGCGGTCTGCTCTACCTGGGCGGGATGCTGGTGATGGCGTGGAACGTCTGGATGACCGTGGTCTCCGGGCGCTCGGTGCACGCATCCATTCCCCTGCCCGCACTCGCACCCGCCTGAGGAAAACCCATGAGTTCGATCCCTCCCAAGTCCGGCTTCTCGCACGAGAAGATCGAGACCAACAACTTGCTGATGATCGTGCTGATCCTGGTGGTCATCGCCGTCGGCGGCCTGGTCGAGATCGTGCCGCTGTTCTTCCAGAAGTCGACCACCGAGGCCGTCACGGGCATGCAGCCGCCGACCTCGCTGCAGGTGCTGGGCCGCGATGTCTACGTGCGCGAGGGTTGCTACAACTGCCACTCGCAGATGATCCGGCCGTTCCGTGCCGAGACGCTGCGCTACGGCCACTATTCCGTGGCCGGCGAATTCGTCTACGACCATCCGTTCCAGTGGGGCAGCAAGCGCACCGGCCCCGACCTGCACCGCGTCGGCGGCAAGTACAGCGACGAGTGGCACCGCATCCATCTCAACAATCCGCGCGACGTGGTGCCCGAGTCGAACATGCCGGCCTACGTCTGGCTCGAGAAGGCGCCGGTCGACGGAGCCGAGGCCGCCACCCACATGCGCGCGCTGCGCCGCGTCGGCGTGCCCTTCACCGACGCGCAGATCGCGGCGGCGCCGGCCGACGTGAAGGGAAAGACCGAGATGGACGCCCTGGTGGCCTATCTCCAGTCGCTCGGCCTCGCACTCAAGTAAGGAGCTCGCAGATGGACATCACCACCTTGCGCATCGTGGCCACGCTGGCCTCTTTCGCCACCTTCATCGGCATTCTGGTGTGGGCCTTCTCGCGCCGCCATGCGAAGGCCTTCGAGGAAGCGAGCCGGTTGCCCTTCGAGGACTGAAACATCATGAGCGATTTCTTCAGCGACTTCTGGTCGAACTATGTGGGCATCGTGTCGCTGGGCAGCATCCTGTTCTGCGCACTGCTGCTGTGGCTGACCGCCCGTGCACCGACGCCCTCCGGAACGGACAACACCACCGGCCACGTCTGGGACGAAGACCTGCGCGAGTCGAACAATCCCATGCCGCGCTGGTGGATGGGCCTGTTTGTGCTCACCATCCTGTTCGGGCTGGGCTACCTGGTGGCCTACCCGGGCCTGGGCAGCTACAAGGGCGAGCTCGGGTGGAGCACCGGCAGCGAATACGCGGAGGAGGTAGCCAAGGCCAAGCGCGAACTCGAGCCGGTCTACGCTGCCTACACGGCGATGCCCGTCGAGCGCGTCGCCGCCGAGCCCGGGGCGATCGCGATCGGCGAGCGCCTGTTCCTCAACAACTGCGCCCAGTGCCATGGTTCCGACGCGCGCGGCGGCAAGGGTTTCCCGAACCTGACCGACGGCGACTGGCTGCACGGCGGCGCGCCGGAGAAGATCAAGGAAACGATCGTCCTGGGCCGCATCGGCGTGATGCCGCCGATGGCCGAGGCGGTCGGCACGCCCGAAGAAGTGAAGAACCTTGCCAACTACGTGCTGAGCCTGTCGGGCAGCCCGCACGATTCGGTTCGCGCCGGCCTGGGCAAGAGCAAGTTCAACGCCTGCGTGGCCTGCCACGGCATCGGCGGCGTCGGCAACCCGGCCATGGGCGCGCCCAACCTCGCGGACCGGACCTGGCTGCACGGCTACGGACAGGAAGCGATCATCTCGATCATCAACACCGGCAAGACCAACCAGATGCCGGCGCAGCAGGGCCGCCTGACCGAGGCGCAGATCCATGTGCTGGCCTCGTACGTCTGGGGCCTGTCGAACAAGCCTGCCGTGGCACCCTGAGCCGTCCATGTCCGACGCCGTGCCCGCATCGATCCGCCCCAGGCGCACCGTGATTCCGATCGCGGCCGAGGAGGGTGCCGGTCTTTATGCGGCGCACAGGAAGGTCTATACCCGTACGGTGCAGGGCGTGTTCGCCCGTTGGCGCTGGGCGATGGTGTTCCTCACGCAGATCGTGTTCTACGGGCTGCCCTGGATCGAATGGGGGCAGCGCCAGGCGGTGCTGTTCGACCTCGGCGCGCGGCGCTTCTACATCCTCGGGCTGGTGCTCTATCCGCAGGACCTGATCTACCTCACTGGCCTGCTCGTGGTCTCGGCGCTCCTGCTCTTTCTCTTCACCGCGGTGGCGGGACGGCTGTGGTGCGGCTATGCCTGCCCGCAGACGGTCTACACCGAGATCTTCATGTGGGTCGAGCACAAGATCGAAGGCAGCCGCACCGCGCGCATGCGCCTGGACGGAGGCGCCTTCTCGCTCGAGAAACTGGTCAAGAAGTGGTTCAAGCACATCGTGTGGCTCGGCATCGCGCTGTGGACCGGCTTCACCTTCGTCGGCTACTTCGCGCCGATCCGCGAGCTGGGGCTTGCGTTCCTGCAGACCCGCATGGGTTCGTGGGAGGTGTTCTGGGTCTTCTTCTACGGCTTCGCGACCTACGGCAACGCGGGCTTCATGCGCGAACAGGTCTGCAAGTACATGTGCCCCTATGCGCGCTTCCAGAGCGCGATGTTCGATCGCGACACGCTGGTGGTGAGCTACGACACCGAACGCGGCGAGCCTCGCGGCGTGCATGCCAAGGGCAGCGACGCGCGCGCCCAGGGCCTCGGTGACTGCATCGACTGCACGCTGTGCGTGCAGGTCTGCCCCACAGGCATCGACATCCGCGAGGGCCTGCAGTACGAGTGCATCGGCTGCGGACTCTGCGTCGACGCCTGCAACACCGTGATGGACAAGATGGCTACCCCGCGCGGGCTGATCCGCTATGCGACGCAGAACGGCATGGACGGCCACTGGACGCCGAAGCAGGTGCTGCGCCGCGTGCTGCGCCCGCGCGTGCTGATCTACACCGGCGTGCTGGCGGCGCTGTGCATCGGCCTCCTGGCCAGCCTGGTGATGCGCACGCCGCTCAAGGTCGACGTGGTGCGCGACCGGGGCTCGCTGGCGCGCATCGCCGAGGGCGGCCAGCTCGAGAACGTCTACCGCCTGCAGATCATGAATGCGACCGAACGGCCGCAGCGCTACCGCATCGAAGCCAGCGGACTCGAAGGCCTGCGCGTGTCGCCGGCCGAGCCGGTCGAGGTCGGCTCCGCGCAGTCGCGCTGGATCGCCGTACGCCTGCAGCTGCCCTACGGCGGCGCAGCGGCCGGTTCCCACACAGTGTATTTCGACGTGCGCGCGGCCGACGGCGGCGCGCAGGTTTCGGAGAAGGCCACCTTCATGGTGCCTCGTTGAATTCCAAAGGAGACCCGATGAACGATCTCGCGACAAGCTCGATGGAGAGCCCTCCCTGGTGGCGCTTCCCGCTGCTCTGGATGGTGATCGCCGGTCCCGCCCTGGTGGTCGTCGCCAGCTTCGTGACGCTCTGGCTGGCGCTGCGCACGCCCGACCCGGTGCTGGCGCCGGACTATTACCGCCAGGGCATCGAGATCAACAAGGCACTGGCCGACAAGAAGCTGATGCCGGCCCTGGCCGGACGCAACCATGCAGCGACGCCGGACGCCGACCTGCCTGCGCCGAAACGCTGAAACTCATGAGATTCCAAAGCTGGATGTGGATCCTCTGGCCGGCCTTTCTGCTGGCCTGCGTCGTCGAGCTGCTGGTGTTCGCGCTGGTCGACCCCGGCGACCTGCATTGGCACGGGGAGCCGATCGGCCTGTCCCGGCAGGCCGTCTATACGGCAGGCTTCTTCGCTTTCTGGCTGCTGGCGATCGGTTCAAGCGCCTTGACGCTGCTGCTCACGAGACCCGCTCGCGAGCTCAACAACCTGGAGGATTGACGATGCGCTGGAGCGCTTCGGCATCGACGATGCGCAGGTTTCGCTTCTGCACCTCGACGATCCCGTCCTCCATGAACTTCGAGAGCGTGCGGCTCACCGTTTCGAGCTTGAGCCCGAGGTAGCTGCCGATCTCCTCGCGCGTCATGCGCAGGACGAGTTCGGAACGCGAGAAGCCGCGCGCGTGCAGGCGCTGGACGAGGTTCAGCAGGAAGACCGCGAGCCGTTCTTCGGCCCGCATGCTTCCCAGGAGCAGCATCACGCCGTGCTCGCGCACGATCTCGCGGCTCATGATCTGGTGCACGTGGCGCTGCAGCGCCGTGACTTCGCGCGACAGCTGCTCGATGCGATCGAACGGCAGCACGCAGACCTCGGCATCCTCGAGTGCCACCGCGTCGCAGGTGTGCTGGTCGTTCACGATGCCGTCGAGGCCGATGATCTCGCCGGCCATCTGGAAGCCGGTGACCTGGTCGCGTCCATCCGCGCTCGTCACGCGGGTCTTGAAAACGCCGCTCCGGATTGCGTAGAGCGAGGTGAAGCGCTCGCCGTTTCGAAACAGGGTTTCCCGCCGCCGGACCCGGCGCCGCGTGGCGACGATCTCGTCGATGCGTCGCATTTCGGCCGGCTGCAGGCCCACCGGCATGCAGAGCTCGCGCAGGTTGCAGCTCGAGCAGGCGACCTTGATGTTCTCGGGTTTCATTGATGGCGTCGTGGTTGGTGGCGATTCTGGCGTGTGGCGCGCGCGACAGGCTTGATGCATGTCAAGGATCGCGAGCCGAGCCGGCGGCATAGTGGTTCATTGCCTCCCGCCTCACCGTCCGCGATGAACTCATCTCCTGCCTTGGTCCCCGCCGCTTCGTCGTCCATCCTGCCGTCGCCAGCCGTGCTGCGGCGATTCGACGTCGCGGGCCCGCGCTACACCTCCTATCCCACGGCCGATCGGTTCGTGGAGGCCTTCACCGCCGACGACTATGCCCAGGCCCTGCGGCAGCGCGGCGCGGCCGGCGGGCACGGCCGGCCCTTGTCGCTCTACGTGCATATCCCGTTCTGCGAATCGCTTTGCTACTACTGTGCCTGCAACAAGATTGTGACCGGCCACAGGAGCCGCGCGCGCGAGTACCTGAGCTACCTCGCGCGGGAAGTGGCGCTGCAGGTCGCGCAGCTCGGCCGCGGCGCCGTCGTCAGCCAGTTGCACCTGGGCGGTGGCACGCCCACCTTTCTCGACGACGCGGCATTGGGCGAGCTGATGTCGATGCTCGGCAGCGCGTTCACGCTGTCTTTGGAGCGCGAGCAGTCGATCGAGATCGATCCGCGCACCGTCGATGGCCGGCGCCTCGCGCGGCTGGCCGATCTGGGTTTCGATCGCCTGAGCTTCGGTGTGCAGGATTTCGATCCGGACGTGCAGAAGGCCGTGCATCGCATCCAGCCCGCGAAGCAGGTGTTCGACCTGGTGGCGAGCGCGCGTGGGCTCGGCTTCGGTTCGATCAACATCGATCTCATCTACGGCCTGCCGCGCCAGAGCCCGACGTCCTTCGATCGCACGCTGGCGCAGGTCTGCGAGTTGCGGCCCGACCGCATCGCGCTCTATGCCTATGCACACCTGCCGGAGCGCTTCAAGCCGCAGCGGCGCATCGCGGCCGAGGAACTGCCCGACGCGAGAGCCAAGATCGAGATGCTGGCGCGCTCGATCGCCGCGTTCACCGCGGCCGGCTATGTCTACATCGGCATGGACCACTTCGCGCTGCCCGGGGACCCGCTCGCGATCGCCAAGCGGCAGGGCAGGCTGCACCGCAATTTCCAGGGCTACAGCACGCAGCCGGACTGTGACCTGGTGGCGCTGGGGGTGTCGGCCATCGGCCGCGTCGGTGCCACCTACAGCCAGAACGCCAAGACGCTGGAGGAGTACTACGACCACCTGGACCAGGGGCGCCTGCCGGTGGTCCGTGGACTGGCGCTCACGCGCGACGACGTGCTGCGGCGCGCGGTGATCATGGCACTCATGTGCCAGGGGCATGTGGACTTCGAGTCCATCGGACTGGCCCACCTGGTCGACTTCAAGCGCTATTTCGCCCACGAGCTCGTGGCGCTCGCGCCGCTCGCTGCGCAAGGCCTGGTGCACCTGAGCGATCACGCCATCGAGGTCACGCCTACCGGCTGGTTCTTCGTGCGCGCCATCGCCATGGTGTTCGACCGCGGTCTGCAGGCCGACCGCAACCGGACGCGCTTCTCGCGCATCGTGTGACCATGCAGACGGCGCTCGCCGGCACCGCGCTCCTGATGGGCTTGGTGGGTGGGCCCCATTGCGTCGCGATGTGCGGTGCCGCCTGCGCCGGCGTGATCCGCATCGTGCGGGCGCCCGCGGGCGGAGGTGTTGCGACGCTGTCGGCGAGCCCGCGGACCCTTTCCGCGTCCGTGGCCTTCCATGCGGGCCGCATCGCCGGCTATGCGGCCGCCGGAGCCGTCGCCGCGGCGGCGGTGCAGAGCGTCGCCTTCGCGAGCGAGCAGGTCGCAGTGCTGCGCCCCCTGTGGGTGCTGCTGCATGTGTTCGTGCTCGCGTGGGGGCTGACGCTCGCCGCACTCGGGCGCCAGCCGCCCTGGGCGCACCGCATCGGCCGCTCGCTCGCGGCGCGCCTGCGGCCGCTCACCGGTTCGACGGCCGGCGTGCTCGCGACCGGCGCGCTCTGGGTCTCCATGCCCTGCGGCCTGCTGTATTCCGCATTGATGCTTGCCGGCCTGGCCAATGGACCCGCGCAAGGTGCAGGGGTGATGGCGCTCTTCGCCGTGGGCAGCGGCGCGTCGCTGGTTCTGGCGCCCTGGCTGTGGCAGCGCCTGCGTTCGGGCGCCGGTGCCGCGCGCAAGGAATGGGGAACGCGGCTTGCCGGCGGCCTGCTCGCGGCGGTGGCGCTGCAGGCGCTTTGGATCGACCTGAGCCGCCAGATCGAGATCTGGTGCCGCTGAAGCGAGGGATCATCAGGCCTTGACGATCGTGTCGAGCAGCACCGTCTGCATCACGCAGCGGTGATTCTCCGAACGCCGAGCCTCGTCGAGCGGGCCGCTCGGTGCCTGCAGCGACCAGTGGGGCGTGCGCGTGGCATCGACCACGAAGCTCGCATGGCTCGATGCCGCGCGCGGATGTTTCCCGACGCGCACGTCGAACCCGATCTCGCGGGCGGCCGCGAGAAAGGCGCGATTGCGCAACGTCCGCGGGTCGCCGAGGAACAGGATCGATGCCGACGCCGGCGACTGGTGGTCGCAGAGCGTCATGAGATCCCCCAGCGCCCGCGCCGGATGGTCGTCCTGGCCCAGGCCCTGGTAGACCGGTACGCCCGCCTCCTGCTCGATCCGGCGCACGGTGGCCGCGGCCAGCGTTGCGCAGTCGATCGCGTCGTACATGCGCCCGAGCATCCGCGCAAGGTCGCGAATATCGTCTGCTCCCGAAGCCGACGAGATCGGCTCGGCGAAGCGGACCTCGGCGACCCGGGCTCCGAGATCCTGCGCGGCGCGATGCAGGGCCGACATTTCCCCGCCCGGCGGCGTGCCGAGCAGCAGCGCCAGGTTCTTGCCGCGCAGCGGCTTGCCGACCGTCCCCGCGTGCGCATCCGCCCGCAGGCGGCGGGCCGCGGCAAAGATCGCGAGGATGCGCTCCGCGCCCAGCGCTTCGCCGGAGGACAAACGGTGAGAGGGAATGGCGAAACCGGATTTCACAACAGCGACGGTATTGCGCGCCGCGATCCGGACCTTGATCCCCATCAACAATCCGGCATCCTGCGGCGTCGATACCGACCGGACACAAGGCATTCACCCACTGTTACCGAGGCGCCATCGCCATTGGCGCTCCTGTTGCAGCGACTTTCTAAGCTTCAACCCATCGATCTGCGAGGAGCAAGTGATGAAAGAAGCGACAAGCGTTCCCAAGTGCACCAGGTCTGCCGTTCAGCGCATTACCGACATGTTGCGATTGCTGCAGGACAGCCTGCCGATCCAGCGGCGCATCGTCCGCGCAGGCGACACGGTCTACCAGGTGGGGCAGAAGTTCGGCTGCCTCTACATCGTGAACTCGGGTTTCTTCAAGATGGTCAACCTGTCAGGCGAAGGGCGCGAACAGGTGGTCGGCCTTCACTTCAAGGGCGATTGGATGGGCCTCGACGGCATCGCGGCGGCACAGTACGGTTGCGACGCGGTCGCGATGGACACCGGCGAAGTCTGGGCGATCCGCTACGACGCGCTGCTCCAGGCCGCCGTTCGCACACCGGCGCTGCTGACTGCGCTGCATGAGGCCATGAGCCGCGAACTCACGCGCGATCACGATTCGATGCTGTCGATGTGCACGCTGCCCGCCGATGCGCGCGTGGCCGGTTTCCTGCGCTATTGGGCCGATGCGCTCGCGCAGCGCGGCTTGCGCACCGACCAGATCACGCTGCGCATGACGCGTGCCGAGATCGGCAACTACCTCGGCATGACATTGGAGACGGTGAGCCGGGCGCTGTCGCGGATGGCGCGCGGCGACGTGATCCGTTTCACCGAAAAGGGCCGGCGTGACATCCACATCCCGCAGGTGGAGGCGCTGACGCACTTCATGCGCACCGCCATGCCGCTGAGCGCCGCGGCGCTTCACTGAGCAGCGCTCAGGACCTTCACCATGGCGCGCTCGAGCTCGGTGCGGGTGTAGGGCTTGCGCAGCAGCTCCCAGCCCTGGGGCTCGTCGAGCAGTTCGCTCGAATAACCCGACATCAGCAGCACCGGCAGGCCAGGCAGCTGCGTGCGCACCGCATCCGCCAGCTCGGTGCCGCGCATGCCGGCGCCGAGCAGGATGTCGGTGAGCAGCAGCCCGAAGCCCGGGTCCGATGCGAGCACGCGCAATGCTTCTTCCGCGTCGGCGCAGGCGACGACTTCGCAAGCCATCGAGGCGAGAAACTTCTCCACCACGCTTCGGACCTCGGCGTCGTCCTCGACCAGCAAGACGCGCAGGCCGGTGGGCACGCTGCCCGGTGGCGTGGCGTCGAAGTCTTCGTCGGCGGCGCTTTCCCCTTCGACACGGGGCAGGTAGAGCGTAACCGTGGTACCCGTGCCCTGGGCGCTGCTGAGACTGACGGCGCCGCGCGACTGCTTGGCGAAGCCGTAGACGGTCGAGAGGCCGAGGCCGGTGCCGCGGCCGCTTTCCTTGGTGGTGAAGAAGGGCTCGAAGGCGCGCTCCTTCACGGCCTCGGGCATTCCCTCCCCGTTGTCAGCGATCGAGATCGCCACGTAGCCGTCTTCCTCGGCCAGCCCGCGTTCGGCATCGAGCTGTGCCGGCAGTTTGGGCACCGCGCGACAGGCGAATGCGAGCGTGCCCCCCAGCGGCAGGGCGTCGCGCGCATTGATCGCCACGTTCAGCAGCGCGGACTCGAGTTGCCCCGGGTCCGCCATGCACAGCACCTCTTCCGCATCCAGCGTGATGACGACGCGCTGGTCGAGGGTGCGTCGCAGCATGTCGGTCAGCGAGCGCAGCAGCGCGGCGGTGTCGACGATCGTGGGTTGGAGCACCTGGCGTCGCGAGAACGCGAGCAGCTTGCTCGTCAGTTCGGCGCCGCGCCGGGTTGCGCGGGCGGCGGCACCGACCAGTTGCTGGATGAAGGTGTCGTCGGCGTACGCGGGAGCGTCCTCGAGCACCTGCAGATTGCCCGAGATGACCGTCAGCAGGTTGTTGAAGTCGTGCGCGACGCCCCCCGTGAGCTGGCCGACGGTCTCCATACGCTGGGCATGGTTAAGCGCCTCTTCGCTGCTCGCGCGCTGCAGCACGGTAGCGAGCATGCTCGACAGGGAACCCAGAAAGCGCACTTCGTCGTCGCCGAAGCGCTGGGGGGTTCGCGAGCGCACGGCAAGCGTTCCGATGGTGCGGCCGCGGTCCGAGAGCGGAACGGAGAGCTCGCATACCAGGCCGGCCAGGATGTAGTGGGGCGGGATGGTGAAGCGCCGCTCCGTCGCGTAGTCGCTCATCAGCACCGGCTTGCCCTGCGCGACCACGTAGCCCGACGGTGAGCTGGGCTCGTTCGGGAGTCGATGACCGATGGACTCCTCCGGCAGCAAGCCCACGCCGGCGACAATCTGAAATTCCAGGCCGCTCGGCTCCAGCAGCAGGATCTTTGCCATCTCGACCTGCAATGCTTCTGCCGCGATCGCCGGGACCGCTTCGAGCAGCTTCTGCGACTCGCGCGCATCCACCGCAAGGCGCCCGAACTGCGCAAGGTATTCGGCATAGCGAGCCCGTTGCAGGGCCTGCTTGACGCGGGGATAGGCCCCCACGCTGCGGATTGCGGCGACCACGTAGGGCAGCCCGTGATCCTGCAAGGGACTCAGCGCGATCTCGACCACTACCGTGCTGCCGTCACGCCGCTTGGCCACCAGTTCCATCTGCGTGCCCATCGGTCGGGCGCGGGGATGATCGGAATAGGCGTGGCGGTAGGCCGCATGGCGCGGCCGGATGGTGTCGGGCACCAGTTCGTCGACGGACAGGCCGACCAGTTCGTCGACCTCGTAGCCCAGCAGTTCGATCGCGGCGGGGTTGCCCAGCGCGATCACGCCCTGGAGATCGACCAGCAGCAGCGCGTCCGGATAGGCGGCGAAGAGCGAACGGAACACCGCGCCGTCGTCGAAACCCGGAACGACGGTTTTGACCATCGTCAACCCGCCTCGACCCTGGGAATCAGGATGTAGCCCGCACCGCGGACCGATTTGATGATCTGCGGGTTGTTGGGGTCGTCCTCCAGCTTCTTGCGCAGCCGTCCGATCTGGACATCGATGGTGCGATCGAAGGGCCCACCGTCGCGGCCGCGGGTGCGTTCAAGGAGGAAGTCGCGCGACAGCACGCGGCCCGGGTGGGTTGCCAGCGTGTTCAGGAGGTCGAACTCGCCCGTGGTCAGGGCGACTTCGTCTCCGCGCGGGTTCACAAGGCGCCTGGCCGCGGTGTCGAGTTGCCACTGGGCGAAGCGCAGGAGCGTTGGGGCTGCAGCGTCCTGGGCCGCTGCAGCAGGCGCGTCAGGCCCAATGCGGCGCAGCACGGCCTTGATGCGCGCGACCAGTTCGCGCAGGTCGAAGGGTTTGGTCACATAGTCGTCGGCCCCGAGCTCGAGGCCGACCACCTTGTCGACCGCATCCCCCCTGCCCGTGACGATCACCAGCCCGCAGCGCCAGTGCTCGCGCAGCTGGCGTGCGATCGCGAAGCCGTCTTCGCCCGGCAGGCCCAGATCGAGCAGGACCAGCGCCGGCGCATCGCGCGCCATCAGCGCCATGAGCGAGACGCCCGAATGCAGCTGGCTGACGCGAAAACCGTGGCCTTGCAGGTAGTTCGCGAGCAGCAGCGTGATGTCGACTTCGTCGTCGAGTACGGCAAGATGGATCGAAGTGGTCACTCGGTCATATTAGCCCAGGGGCAGCGCATCGAATGTCAGCGCAGCGCGCGACGGCCATCGGCGAATCACCCATTTGCGCGGTTCGCCGTACCACAGGACGTCCACGTCGACAAGATCGAGGCAGGCTGGTGATACTTCTACTGGAAGGCTGCGCGGATGTCCGAGTGCTCTCTTCTCGGCTCAAGCTCCCGCGAATTCGATGACCACGCGCGACGCCACATCGCCACGCTCGAGCCGGTCGAAGACCCGGTTGATCGACGTCAGAGGCTGCAGCTCGATGTCGGCCTTGACCTTGCCCTCGGCGGCAAAGGCGAGCGCTTCGGCCATGTCCCTTCGCGTGCCGACGAACGAGCCTCGCACGGTGATGCAGTTCGCCACCACATCGAAGAGCGGGACCGGGAACTCGCCTGGCGGCAGTCCGACCAGGACGCAGGTGCCACGCTTGCGGGTCATGCCGACTCCCTGCTTGAATGCGGCCAGCGAGGGCGCCGTGATCAGGACACCATGCGCTCCGCCGCCGGTCTCCTTCTTGACGGCGGCGGCCGGGTCGCCGGTCTTCGCGTTGATCACGATATCGGCGCCGAGTTGCCTGGCGTGGGCGAGCTTGCCCTCGTCGATGTCGACCGCACAGACATGCAGACCCATGACCTTGGCATACTGGATCGCCAGATGCCCGAGCCCGCCGACACCGGAGACGGCGATCCATTCGCCAGGCCTCGCTGCGGTCTCCTTGATCCCCTTGTAGGTGGTGATGCCCGCGCAGATGATCGGCGCGGCATCCCTGGCCGCAAGGCCGGCAGGCACGCGGGCGACGTAGTTCGGGTCGGCCAGGATGTACTCGGCAAAGCCGCCGTTCTTGGTATAGCCGCCGAATTGCGCCTGAGCGCACACCGTCTCCCAGGCCGTCAAGCAGTACTCGCAATGACCGCAGGCCGAGTAGAGCCAGGGCACCCCGACTCGATCACCCTCTTTCACACTCGTCACGCCGGATCCGACGGCCGCCACCCGTCCGATGCCCTCATGGCCGGGAATAAACGGCAGCGTGGGCTTCACGGGCCAGTCGCCATGCGCGGCATGGAGATCGGTGTGGCAGACGCCGCAGGCCTCGGTCTTGACCAGGATCTGGCCTGCCCCGGGCGTGGGAATATCCCATTCCCGAAGCACCAAGGGTTTTCCGAATTCCTCGACGACTGCAGCTTGCATCTTTCGTGTCATGAGCAATTCCTGTTTTCTGGTGGAGGGGCCTATGCCGGCGCGTCGATCGAATCGACGCGAACCAGCTTCTTGTTCACGAACTCCTGGATGCCCATGCTCGAGAGCTCGCGTCCGTAGCCGGAATTCTTGACGCCGCCGAACGGCAGGTCGGGTGTCGTCCAGGTCGGGTGGTTGACGAACACCATGCCGGTGTCGATGCGGCTCGCCACGCGTTTGCCGCGCGCGACATCCTTGGTGAAGACCGAGCCCCCCAGCCCGAATTCCGAGTCATTGGCGAGCGCCACCGCCTCGTCCTCGTTCCTGACCCGGAAGAAGAGCGCGACCGGCCCGAAGAACTCTTCCCTGAAGGCGGGATTGCCGGGCTGGATGTTCGTCAGGATCGTTGGCTGCATGAACGAGCCTGGTCGCTCGATCCGTTTGCCGCCCATCACCAGGGTGGCACCCTTGGCGACGGCGCGTTGGACCTGGTCCAGCAGTTGCACCAGCGCCGCTTCCGTGGACAGCGGCCCGAGCGTCGTCGCCTCGTTCATCGGATCGCCTGGTTCGAGTGCCGACAGTGCGGTCTGGAACTTATCGAGAAAGCGGTCGGCCAGCGCTTCGACGACGATGAAACGCTTGGCCGCGACGCAGCACTGGCCCGTGTTGTTCATCTTGGCCCAGATCGCCCACTGGACCGTCTTGTCGAGGTCGGCATCCTCTAGCACGATGAAGGCGTCGCTGCCGCCGAGCTCCATCGTCGACTTCTTCAGGTTCAGCCCGGCGCGCGCGGCAACGGTCTTTCCGGCTTCCACGCTCCCGGTCAGCGCCACACCCTTGATCCGGGGATCGTCGATCACGCGGTTCACCTGGCCATGCGAGATCAGCAGATTGGTGTAGGCGCCCGCTGGCGCACCCGCTTCCAGCCACAGTTTTTCGAAGGCGATGGCGCATTGCGGTACGCAGCCCGCATGTTTCACCATCACGACATTGCCCGCCATCAGGTTGGGTGCGGCAAAGCGTGCGAGCTGGTAATACGGAAAGTTCCAGGGCTGGACGCCGAAGAGCACCCCGAAGGGGTTGCTTTCGACCACGGCTTCGCCCGAGCCCGGCTCGAGGCGTTGCGGCGCGAGAAAGGTTTCGGCATTGTTGGCGTAGTAGTCGAGGATGTCCGCGCTGAGCGCCACCTCGCCGCGGGCCTGGGCGATGAGCTTGCCCATCTCGAGCGTCACCGGGCGAGCAAACTCGTCGATGCGAGCGCGCAGGATGGCAGCCGCCTTTGCGACCACCGCCGCTCGCGCGGCGAAGCTCGTATGCCGCCAAGTCTCGAAGCAGTCGGCAGCCGTTGCGAGTGCTGTCTCGAGCTGCTTGTCGCTGAGTTCTTCGAAGGTCTTCAGGACCTTGCCGTCGCAAGGGTTGATGCTTTGGTAAGCCATGGTGTCGTCCTCTTTCGATGTCCTTGTGTGGGCGCAAGACGCTGTCGGCGCAAAGCTCGCCAAGCCTCGATGCTCATCCAGCACGGTGCGCGCAGCAGGACGAGCCGTCTGTGCGCTGGCCCACACCCAGGGCGGGCAGCGTCAGCACGAAATACAGCGCGTCCGCGTCCGAGGCGCCTGCGTCCAGAACGAAGCCCAGCGACCGGGCCAGTTCGCGCATGCCTTTGTTCTCTCGCAAGACGTACCCGACCATTCGCTGCGTGCCGCGGCGAGCAAGGAACTCGATCATCTTGTGCATCAGCAATTTGCCGAGCCCATGGCCCTTCAGATCAGAGCGCACGATGATCGCGAATTCCGCGTCGACGTTGTCGGGATCGATCACCGCGCGAACGACGCCCAGCGTCTGCGCCGAGCCGTCGGGCAGCTTGCGCACGGCGATGAACGCCATCTCGCGCGCGTAGTCGATCTGCGTCAAGCGCGCGAGCTCGCTGCGCGGCAGTTCCCTGCGCACGCTGAAGAAGCGCAACCGAAGATCCTGCGGCTGCAGCAGTTCGACAAAGGCCCGGTGCTGCGGCGCGTCTTCAGGCCGGATAGGCCGCAGCATGATCGTTTCGCCATTCCAAGCCACGGCCTGCGCCAGTTCGACCGGATAGGGGGTGATGGCGAAGTGCGCAGCGCCGGCCCGCGCTTCGCGGCTCACTCGCAGGCGGGCGTCGAGTGCGATCACGCCGTCGTGATCGGCCCACAGGGGATTGATGTCGAGTTCAGCCAGTTCGGGGATGTCGGCCAACATCTGCGACAGCGCGATCAGCACGTCGCAGACGGCATCGAGCCTGGCCGGCGGATGGTCGCGATAGCCGGCCAGCAACTTTGCCACGCGCGTGCGCGACACGAGTTCTCGCGCCAGCACCCGGTTCAGCGGCGGCAGCGCGATTGCAAGATCGGCCAGCACTTCGACGGCCGTGCCGCCCTGGCCGAACAACAGCACCGGGCCGAACAGCGGATCGATGCTCGTCCCGACGATCAATTCCTGCGCCATGGGACGCTTCGCCATCGACTGCACGGTGAAGCCGTTGATCCGCGCCTGCGGCTGCCGCGCGCGCACACGCGCCAACATCTCGTCGGCTGCCACGCGCAACTCATTCTCGTTACGCAAGTCGAGGTGCACGCCGCCCACGTCGGATTTGTGGCTGATGTCGGGCGACAGGATCTTCAGCGCCACCGGAAAGCCGATCTCGTGCGCGGCCGCCGCTGCCGCGCTGGCCGTGGGCCCAGTGGCCATGGTCGGCACGACCGGAATACCGTAGGCCTTCAGCACAGCCTTGGCTTCGAACTCGTCGAGCATGTCGCGGCCAGCGGCGAGGGCCGCCTCGATCGGAGCGCGCGCCGCTGCGAGGTCGGGCGGGCCGTTCTCGCTCGCGGTCGGGACCTCCAGCAATAACGCTTGATTGCGGCGGTAAGTCCCGAGCATCGCGAAAGCGCGGACGGCCTCCTCTGGGGTGGCGTAGTCCGCCGCGCCGGAGTCTTCGAAGATGCGCCGTGCGTCCGCCACCGCAGACTCGCCCAGCCAGCAGGCCATCACGCGCCCCGGGAACTCGCGCACGAGCGGCGCGCAAGCGCGCGCGATGTCGTCGCTGCGCACGATCGCGGTCGGCGCATGCATGAACAGCACGGCGCCGCTGTCACGGTCGGCGAGCAGGGCCTTCAGCGTCTCGGTGTAGCGCTGCACCGGCGCGTCGCCGATGATGTCGATCGGGTTGCCATGGGACCAGGTCGGCGGCAGCACCGCATCCAGTCTGACGCGCACGCTGTCGCTCAACTCGCGCAGCGGGACGCCGGCCAGCGCCGAGGCGTCGGCCGCCATCACACCGGCACCACCGCCGTTGGTCATCAGCGTCAACGCGTCGTCGCGGTTGGCACCGAAGCGGGCCAGCGTCTCGGCGGCCATGAAGAGGTCTTGCAGGGTGTCCACGCGCAGCATGCCGGCGCGACGGATGGCGGCATCGAACACGATGTCCGAGCCGGCCAGCGCGCCGGTGTGGGACGCGGCGGCCTTCAGGCCGTTGCCGGCGCGGCCGGCCTTCACGACGATGACGGGCTTGTTGCGCGCTGCGGCCCGCGCCGCCGACATGAACTTGTGCGGTGCTTCGATGGATTCGATGTAGAGCAGGATCGATCGGGTGCGCGCATCGCTTGCCAGGTGGTCGAGCAGGTCGCCGAAGTCCACGTCGGCACGTTCGCCGAGCGACACCATGTGCGAGAAGCCGATGTGCCGCGACTTGGCCCAGTCGAGCACCGCAGTGACGAGTGCGCCCGACTGCGATACGAATGCCACCTCGCCAGCCAGGGCGTCAGTGTGCGCGAAGCTCGCGTTCAACCCGAGATGCGGGGTCAGCAGGCCGAGACAATTGGGGCCGAGCAGTCGCAGCACGTGAGGCCGGGCGGCGTCGAGCATCGCCTGTTTCTGCGCGACGCTCAAGCCCGCCGTCATCACGATGGCCGCGCGCGTGCCGAGTCGGCCCAGCTCTTCGATCAATCCCGGCACCGAATCGGGCGGTGTACACAGCACGGCGAGGTCGGGGACCTGCGGCAGGTCGGCGGGGCGCGCGAACACGGTCTCGCCGTCGAGCGCAGCGTGCTTGGGGTTCACTGCATAGATCGGGCCGCCAAAGTGACCGGCGCGCAGGTTGCGCCACACGGTGGCACCGACGCTGCCGACACGGTCAGATGCGCCGACGACGGCGACCGATCTCGGCTCGAGCAGCCGATCAAGATACCGAATGCTCATCAGACAACCTCCGTGCTTCGCACTGCGGTGTATTCGCTATCAGGCGCGCACGAGCTGCGCCGCCAGGCCGCGGCGCGGCGCCGGATCGACCGGCGGCGCAAAGCCCACTCTGGCCCACATCTGTACGGTGCGGGCCGGCTGCGGTGCGTCGAGAAGACGTCGGATGTCGGCGTAGGGTTTTGCTTGCTCGGGATACTCCTGCAGGGCTTGCTGGAGCGGCTGCATGGCCACGCCATGCGCCGTGGCGGCGAGCTGAACGCGCGCGTAGGCGCGTCCTGCGTCGACCTGGGTCACACGATCGTTGCCCTCGGTCACCATCCACAGGAAGCCCGGTGTCGAGCCCAGCTTGTTGCCAAAGTCCTTGATCTGGCTGGTACTGGCGTAGTCATCGGGCGCCGGTGCCTTGCTGCGATCGAAGAGGCCGACGCGATTCAACAGCACGACCATCGGGTCCAGGATGTAAAGGCCATCGCGGTACTTCTCGATTTCTGCGGTGCCCACTCTCAGCACCCGGTACGACTCCATCACCGTGCGCGGCGTTGTCAATTCGATGCGCCAGGCCTCGGCGGCAATGGCTCGATGTTGATTCAAGACGCCATCCTGGTCTGTGCTCACAAAGCCGAAGCGCAGCGGATTCGGCTTCACCGCTTGGGCCATGGCCTTCCATGCATCGGCTGGCACCGGCCGACTGATGTCGTAGAGCCTGCGGTTGGTATGGCGCTCGAGGATCTGCGCGAAGAGCGGGTCCTTATTCACGGCGGGATCTGGCATCAGCCGGATGCGAGCCACGGGACGCTGGTCGAGCTTCTCCGTTCCGAACACGCCCTCGGGGAAGAGCGCGATCTCCGCGCGTAGCCCGCGCTCGCGCGCCGCGATGTCCAACAGCTCCAAGAAGGTTCCTTGGCTCATCATGATCTGGCGCGAGAACGGGTCGGTCTCGGGCAGCAGCCGGCTGAGGTCGCAACGCAGCAGGATCTCGTCCGGCGTGCCCAGGTCCACCAGCCAGGACTGCAGGTTGTGGGAGTGCGGTGCCAGGATCGCGTAGCCGAGGATCCAGCGGCGGACGTCGGCTTCCTGACCTGGGCCCTTCCACGGCTCGATTGCAGCGGCGGGCATCTGTTGACTACATCCCGTGATTGCCGCCGTCGCAGCGCCGACGACGCCACCTCCCGTCACTCGAATGAAATTGCGACGATCCACTGGTTGCTCCTTCGGGTCATCCGCCGGCGGCGTATGAAAGCGATTCGATCCGCACGATTGAAACGCAGGGCCCGAACACCAGGATCATGACGCGGCTACCCGGACACCGGCATGACGCATATCAAAGCGGCCGCGCGCCAGTGTTGCGCCAGCGTCGCAGGCGCCACCAGCTGCGCGGCATCGACGACGATCGCAACTGCACGCTCCCTCTCGTCGAGCGGCTCGTCCGCCTCGCTCAAGCGTTCGAGCACCGCCACGTCGGCCTCCGATGGGTCTGCACCGCCCGTCTGCTGACTCCGCTGCTCGAGTCGCTGGCGCAGCAGCGGCAACGCAGCTCGGCAATCGAAGATCGAGAACGGCACCGAGAGTGAGGCGGCCAGCGCGGCGAACTGCGCTCGTTCCACGCCGCGCAGGAACGCGGCATCGACGACAAACGGCCAGCCGCCGCCGAGCGCGACACGCGCGACCTCGTGCAGGCGCGCATAGGTGCGCGCGGTCGCGGCCTCGGTGTAGATGCCGCCGGGCACAAGTTCGCTCGACGACTGCAGCGCACCGATCCCGAACAAGCGCTTGCGCTCGACATCGGAGCGCACGCGGATCGCGCCCACCTCCTCGATCACTCGTTGCGACATGAAACTCTTGCCCGAACCTGGCAGGCCGTGCGTGATCGCCAACCGCGCATCGGCGCCGGCAGACAAGGCCGATGCGAGCGCAAGGTAGTCGGCCGTGCCGCAGCGGGCCGCTGAATGCACGCCCTGCTGGTCGCGGAGGCTCGTGACCTGCGCGCGTACGAGTGCGCGGCAGACCATGAAAAAGCGCAGCGCCGGCAGTCCATCGTAGTCGCCGCTCGCCTCGCAATACGCGTTGATGAAACGAAACGCCAGGGCGCGCTCGCGATGTGCCAGCAGGTCCATCGCCAGAAAGGCGATGTCGTCGAGCACATCGATCCAGCGTAGTTCATCGCCGAACTCGATGCCATCAAATGCGGTGGCAACGCCTGCGAGCTGCAGCACGTTTGCGAGGTGCAGATCTCCATGGCATTCGCGCACACGGCCGTCATGCAATCTTGCTGCCCACAACGGCGCCAACGCCTCCCGCTGCCGGCCCAGCCAAGCGCGCAGCGTGGGCCAGTCGATGCCGGGGCCGGGGGCTGCGGTCTCCGTCCGTCGCGCCTCGATGGCTTCAATCGCGTCGATGATTCCTTGTGTGACGCGTTCGTGGCTTGGGGCCGATCCGAACGCGCTGCCGGGCGTCGCCACGGCAGCGTCGCGGTGGAAATCGGCGAGCCTTTGCGCCATCGCGTCGATGTGGCCTGCAGCCAGGGTTCCTTCGACCAACATTTCGCTCCACAAGGCCCCGTCGGGGAAACGGTGCATGCGCACCGCGACGTCGAGCACCTGCCCTGCGCCACCGAACCGCGGGCCCTGCGGACCGTCGCAAACGTCCGCCAGGTCGATGTACAGCGACGACGCGAGGCGCCGGTTCAGCCGCAACTCCTCTTCGCAGAAGCGGCGTCGCGCAGGAAGTGTCATGAAGTCCAGGAATGGCAGCCGCACCGGCTTCTTCAGCTTGTAAGCCAGCGAGTCGGTCAGCAGAACCCAGGAGATATGGGTTTCGACCAGGCGCACCGGCCGACCTTCAGACGCTTCGAGCGATGCGCGCAGGGCCATCACGCGCTTGCGCGCAACAGCCAAGACCTCATCGTCGGGCGTCACCGAAACCTCACTGTCCCGCAGTCGGAAGGGCGCGCCGGTCGGCCAACAGCGGGCGGAAGCGCCGTTCGTAGGCGCCGGATGCATGCGAGGTGTTCATCAAGGTCTCATTGGTCCAATCATTCGAAGGCCAAGGCCCCGGTCGGCAGGCTCACACGCGCCGGCGGCTGAGCCGAATAGGTCTTGGATTCGACTGTCGGCGCACGCACCAGCAGCACCGGCACGGATGCATAGCGCAGGATGTGTTCAGCGCTGCTGCCCATGACAACGCGACCGACCCCGCGGCGACCGTGGGTGCCGAGGACGATCAAGTCTGCGGGCCACTTGGCGGCCTCGGCGTTGACCAGTTCGTGGACCGAGCCCGCGAAACTGTCGCACAACACCGCATCGGCTTCGATGCCGGCGGCCTGGGCGGTGGTCTTGGCTGCGTCGAGGATGCGCCTGCCGTTCTCGCGAAGCACGTTCAACCAGTCACCGGCGTACCCCGCGTAGGCGTCCATGGCAAGAGCGAACGAGAGTTCGTCGATCACATGAAATAGCCGCAGCCGCCCCTGCGTCAATTTGGCGAGGCGAACGGCCTCCTCGAGACCGCGCTGCGATGTCGAACTGCCGTCGACGGGAACAAGAATCCGCTGATACATGACTCGCTCCTTCAATGTAGGTTGAGAGATGGTCAGTATCTGAACCCCGACGCGCCGCGCCTTGATTTAGCGCAAGGGAGATCGATGACCTCGCGACGAGCATCAGGCCATCCAAGACTTCCAACTGAAGGGAACCCCATGAAGATTCTTCTTGCCGTGGATGGCAGCGACTACACGAATCGCATGCTTTCCTACCTGACCGCACACAAGGACTGGCTGGGTACCGGTCATGCCCATACGGTGTTCCATACGGTCCTTGCGGTGCCGCACCGGGCTGCGGCCTTCGCAGGGCCCGAGCTCGTCCGCGGCTATTACGAGGACGACGCGCGGACGGTGCTGGAGCCGATTCGCGCCTTTCTAGGGGAGCACGATATCGACGCGGCCTTCGTCCACAAGGTGGGTCATCCCGCTGATGAGATCGCTGCGTACGCGGAGGCGGGCAAGTTCGATCTCCTCGTGATGGGATCGCACGGTCACGGCGGCCTGAAGGGCCTCGTGCTCGGCTCGATCGCCACGAAGGTGCTGGCGCGCTGTGCGGTGCCGGTTTTGCTGGTGCGCTGAGATGCTTCGCGGATCATTCGCCCACGGCGTCGTTGCGGCGGCGCTCGGCGTCCTCGCGCTCTCGGGGGCCACGTCTTCATGGTCGCGCGATCGGGCCTGTCTCGACCCGACCGAGGCCTCGAAGCAAGGTATCGACTTCGCGGCAGCGGTGGCGCGCCAGGCGCCGGCCGTGGTGAGCGTGCTGGCCATCGGGCAAGGCAGCGAATGGCTCGATGACGACGAAATGCGGGTACCGGCTCCATCCCGGCTGGGAGCGGACCGCGCATCGGCGTCGGGTTTTGTGGTCAGCGACGATGGATACATCCTGACCAGCGCTCACGCGGTGCTCGGCGCCCACGAGACCTCGGTGCTCGTTGCAGGCCAGCGCCGTTTCCAGGCCGATATCGTCGGGCTCGACCGTCGCACCGATGTGGCGGTGCTGAAGATCGCGGCATCGAACCTGCCGGTCGCCACCGTCGGCAGCAGCGCGCGGCTTTGCCCTGGCGAATGGGTGGCGGCGCTGGGCGCACCGTTCGGGTTCGAGCACAGCGTGACCGGCGGCGTGGTCAGCGCCAATCCGCGTTTCCTGCCGGGCGGCAGCGGCGTACCGTTGATACAGACCGACGTGGCGCTCAACCCGGGCAATTCGGGCGGGCCGCTGCTCAACGGGCGCGGGGAAGTCGTCGGAATGAACTCCATGATCTATTCCACGAGCAGCGGGTATCTGGGGATGTCCTTCACCGTGCCGATCGACGTGGCCATGCGGATCGCTGCCGAACTGCGGTCGACCGGCCGCGTGACGCGAGGGCAGATTGGCGCCAGGACTCAAGCGCTCACGTCGGATCTTGCACCGGCGTTCGGGCTCAACAGCTTCTTGGGTGCCTTGATCGTGCGCGTCGACGCGGGCGGGCCGGCCGCGAGTGCGGGGCTGCGCAGCGGCGATGTCGTGCTCGCCGTCAACGGCAACACGGCGATGGCTTATGCCGAGATCCAGGAGCGCGTCTCGGCTGCGCGCCCCGGCAGTTCGCTGGCGCTGAGCATCTGGCGCCACAAGGCACCGTTGGCGGTGAAGGTCGCCGTTGCCGAGAGCCCGCCCGATCTTCCTCAGCGCGTCACTGCGCCAAACGCTCGCGAACTGCGGTTGGGACTCGACTTGGTTGAGCGCACGGCCAAACAGGTAGGCGGTTTGCTCGAGCCGGGACTCTATGTGAAATCCACCTCGGGGTCCGCCCAGCGAGCGGGCCTGCGCCTTGGCGACGCGGTCCTGGCCGTCAACGACATCGGCGTCGACAGGATCACGGACCTCGATGCGGCGCTGGAATCGCTCCGTCAGGGCGAGACCGTGGCGCTGCTGATCCGGCGGGGCCCAGTCACCACCTTCGTACCGGTTACACCGCCCATGTCGCTTTCGCGCTCAACGCTTCCAGCCGTTCGATGAACACGAGCTGTGAGGGGTGCTGTTCTACGTCCATGAGTTTCCTGAGAAACGTCACCACCGGCATAAGTCCGAGTTGCCGTTGCCGAAGCTGCGTGCACGAACGCCGCTTTCGCGCGATCTACAACGGCTGCCGTTTTCTTCGGTAGGGTTGGCGGAGAGCTCGCAGCCGATGAATGCGCACTTTGCGCGTTGGCGGAATTTCGGCAGCAATGCCTATAGCCATCGAAGTGGTCGCTGCCCCAGTTGATCTAGGTCAAACTCGGCAAGCGCCCCGCCGCACAGACTCGTTGCGTTTCCTGCGTCACCCCGACATGCCGGGGAATCGGAGTCATTCATGCGCCAAGACAAACTCACCACCAAATTCCAGGAAGCCCTCGCCGACTCGCAGTCGCTCGCTTTGGGCAACGACAACGCCTACATCGAACCCGCCCACCTGCTGGTGGCTATGCTGCGCCAGGACGATGGCCCGCGGGCCTTGCTCGAACGTGCCGGCGCCAACGTGCCGGGCCTGCTGCAGGCCGCCGAAGCGGCCATCAAGAAGCTGCCGCAGGTGCAGGGCCATGACCAGGTCCAAGTCGGCCCCGAGCTGGGCAAGCTGCTGCAGGCGACCGAGAAAGAAGCCATCAAGCGCAACGACCAGTTCATCGCCGGCGAGCTTTTCCTGCTTGCGCTGGCCGACAGCAAGGCCGAGATCGGCAACCTGGCGCGCAGCAATGGCGTGACGCGCAAGTCGGTCGAAGCCGCCATCGAAGCGGTGCGCGGCGGGCAGGGCGTGAACAGCGCCGATGCCGAAGGCCAGCGCGAAGCCCTCAAGAAGTACTGCATGGAC
>Ga0307515_10000737_pt1 | contig 75687 bp, 69 predicted proteins | sample 17_EM_MG_FD_194513 | JGI IMG/M metagenome (GOLD analysis project Ga0307515, IMG submission 194513) | Populus trichocarpa ectomycorrhiza microbial communities from riparian zone in the Pacific Northwest, United States - 17_EM | ecosystem: Host-associated > Plants > Roots > Unclassified | place...
GCCGGATCACATTGCCGATGTCCTGCCCTCAGAGGCCCGGCACATCGAAGAACTGCGTCGTGAACTGCTCGACACCGCCCGTGCTTATGGCTATGAACTGGTCATGCCGCCGTTGCTGGAGCATCTTGAATCGCTGCTGACCGGCACCGGTGAGGCGCTGGATTTGCAAACCTTCAAACTGGTCGATCAGCTCTCGGGCCGCATGATGGGCCTGCGCGCCGACACCACGCCGCAGGTGGCCCGCATCGACGCCCATCTGCTGAACCGCCAGGGTGTGGCGCGCCTGTGCTACTGCGGCCCGGTGCTGCACACCCGGCCCGACCGCCCGCACGCCACCCGCGAGCCGCTGCAGTTCGGCGCCGAAATCTACGGCCATGCCGGGCTCGAGGCCGATCTCGAAATCCTGCACCTCGCGCTCGACTGCCTGCGTGCCGCCAAGGTCCAGGGCCTGACGGTGGACATGGGCGACGCCCGCATCGTGCGCGCCTTGCTGGCCGATGTGCCGCTGGCGCCCACCCTTCTGGGAGCGCTGCACGCCGCGCTCGCGGCCAAGGACGCCAGCGAGCTGGCCGCGCTGAGCCAGGGCTTTCCCAAGGCCGCGCGCGATGGCCTGCTGGCCCTGGTCGCGCTGTATGGCGATGCCGGCGTGCTGGTCGAGGCCGAAAAAGTCTTGCCGTCCCATCCGCTGATCCGCCAGGCCCTGGCCGAGTTGAAACGCCTGGCCGCTGAAGTGACCGATGCCGCCGTCACCTTCGATCTGGCCGACCTGCGCGGCTACGCCTACTACAGCGGCGCGCGTTTCGCCGTGTACGCCAAGGGTGCGAGCGACGCGCTGGTGCGCGGCGGGCGTTATGACGAAGTCGGCGCCGTGTTCGGCCGCAACCGGCCGGCGGTCGGTTTCAGCCTGGTCGACATCAAGCAGGTCGTGGGCGTGGTGGGCCCGCGCCCGCTGCGCGCCGCGATCCGTGCGCCCTGGGGTGACGCCGCCGACCTGCGCGCGGCGATCGCCGCATTGCGCCGCCAGGGCGAAACCGTGGTCTGCGTGTTGCCAGGCCATGAGAGTGAAATCGAAGAATTCCATTGCGACCGCGTGCTGCAGCAGGCGGCAGGGCAGTGGACCGTGCAAGTGATTTGAGCCATCCGAGAGTTGATCCGAAATGAATACCGCAAACAAACTGATTCCTGGCCGCAACGTGGTCGTCGTGGGCACCCAATGGGGTGACGAAGGCAAGGGCAAGCTGGTCGACTGGCTCACCGAAAGCGCCCAGGGCGTGGTGCGTTTCCAGGGCGGGCACAACGCCGGCCACACGCTGGTCATCAACGGCGTGAAGACCGCGCTGCACCTGATCCCGAGCGGCATCATGCGCCCGGGCGTGAAGTGCTACATCGGCAACGGCGTGGTGCTGTCGGCGGCCAAGCTGTTCGAAGAAATCGAGGGGCTGGAGAAGGCCGGTGTCGAAGTGCGTTCGCGCCTGCGCATCAGCGAAGCCTGCCCGCTGATCCTGCCGTTCCACGCGGCCATCGACATCGCCCGCGAACTCGCGCGCGAAAAATGCGGCACCGAAAAAATCGGCACCACCGGCCGCGGTATCGGCCCGGCCTATGAAGACAAGATCGCCCGCCGCGCCCTGCGCGTGCAGGACCTGAAATACCCCGAGCGCTTTGCCGCCAAGCTGCGCGATCTGCTCGAGCTGCACAACTTCGTGCTGACGCAGTTCCTGCACGCGCAGCCCATCGATTTCGACACGGTTTATGCCGAGTCGATGCGCCACGCCGAACTGCTCAAGCCGATGATGGCCGACGTCTCGCGCGAGTTGAACGACGCGCATAAGGCCGGCGCCAACCTGCTGTTCGAAGGTGCCCAGGGCACGCTGCTCGACGTGGACCACGGCACCTACCCCTACGTCACCTCCAGCAACTGCGTGGCCGGCAATGCAGCCGCCGGTTCCGGCGTGGGTCCGGGCATGCTGCACTACATCCTGGGCATCACCAAGGCCTATTGCACACGTGTCGGCGGCGGCCCGTTCCCCACCGAACTCGACTGGGAAAAGCCCGGCACGCCCGGCTACCACATGAGCACCGTCGGTGCCGAAAAAGGCGTGACCACCGGCCGCAGCCGCCGTTGCGGCTGGTTCGACGCCGCCCTGCTCAAGCGCAGCGCCCAGGTCAATGGCCTGACCGGCCTGTGCATCACCAAGCTCGACGTGCTCGACGGGCTGAAGGAACTGGCGCTGTGCACCGGCTACAAGCTCGACGGCGAGTTGATCGACATCTTGCCGATGGGCGCCGAAGACATCGCACGCTGCGAGCCGGTGTATGAAACCATCGCCGGCTGGTCCGATTCGACCGTCGGTGTGACCGAATACGACAAGCTGCCCGAGAACGCGCGCCGCTACCTGCAGCGCATCCAGGACGTGACCGGCGTGCCGATCGCCATGATCTCGACCAGCCCGGACCGCGACCACACGATCATGATGCAGCACCCTTACCAGACGGAGATCACGCCATGCTGACCGAAGACGGCAAACACCTGTACGTCAGTTATGACGAGTACCACAACCTCATCGAAAAACTCGTGCTGAAGATCCACCAGTCGGGTTGGGAATTCGACAACATCCTGTGCCTGGCGCGCGGTGGTTTGCGTCCTGGCGACATCCTGTCGCGCATCTTCGACAAGCCGCTGGCCATCATGTCCACCAGTTCCTACCGCGCCGAAGCCGGCATGCGCCAGGGCAACCTCGACATCGCCCGCTTCATCACCACGCCCAAGGGCGAGATCGCCGGCAAGGTGCTGCTGGTCGACGACCTGGCCGACACCGGCGTGACGCTCAAGGCCGTGATCCAGCAGATCAAGACCAATTACGCGCCCATCACCGAGCTGCGCAGCGCGGTGATCTGGACCAAGGGCATTTCCACCTTCACGCCGGACTACTCGGTCGAGTTCCTGCCGACCAACCCCTGGATCCACCAGCCGTTCGAGGGTTATGACGCCATGCGCCCCGCGCAATTGCTGGAAAAATGGAAACTCTGAACGCCTTCGCCGGTGTCTGATTTTTGAAGTCATCAAGCCGGGTTCGTTCCCGGCTTTTTCATATCTACCGTCCATGACCAACGTCTCCACCAGCCTGATCCACCACCCCTATGTGCCGCCGAGCGCCTTCGCGGCACCGCAACCGGGGGTGTTCAAAGCCTCCACGGTGATCTTCCCCAACGTGGCCGCCATGCGCCAGCGCGAGTGGAAGGACAAGTCGGGCTACACCTACGGCCTGCACGGCACGCCCACCACCTACATCCTCGAGGAGCGGCTGTGTACGCTCGAAGGCGGGCTGCAGTGCCTGCTGGTGCCGAGCGGCCTGGCGGCCATCGCCACGGTGGCGCTGTCGCTGCTGAAGACCGGCGACGAAGTGCTGCTGCCCGACAACGCCTACGGCCCGAACAAAACCCTGTGCGACGGCGAGCTGCGCAACTGGGGCATCAGCACCCGGCTGTACGACGCCATGGACCCGGCCGACCTGGCCGCCAAGATCAGCGACAAGACGCGGCTGGTCTGGCTCGAAGCTGCCGGCTCGGTGACGCTCGAATTCCCCGACCTGCCCGCGCTGGTGCGCATCTGCCAAGCCAGGGGCGTGACCAGCGCGTTGGACAACACCTGGGGCGCGGGCCTGGCCTTCAACGCCTTCGACCTGGTGCCGGGCTCGGGCGAAACACTCGGCGTCGACATCTCGGTGCACGCGCTCACCAAATACCCGAGCGGCGGCGGCGACGTGCTGATGGGCAGCGTCATCACCCGCGACGCCGGGCTGAGCCTGCGCCTGAAGCTGGGCCACATGCGGCTGGGCCTCGGCGTGGGCGCCAATGACGCGGAGGCCGTGCTGCGCTCCCTGCCCAGCATCGCGCTGCGCTACCGGGCGCACGACGCGAGTGCCCGCAAGCTCGCGCAGTGGTGCAGCGGCCGCGCCGAATTCGCCCAGGTGCTGCACCCGGCGCTGGCCGGCTCGCCCGGCCATGCGCACTGGCAGGCACTATGCCAGCCGCCAGCGGGGTCCGCGCAGGAGGGTGGTGCGGCCGGCCTGTTCAGCGTGCTCATCGATGCGCGTTGCAGCCAGGCGCAGGTCGATGCATTTTGCGACGCGCTGAAGCTCTTCAGGCTCGGCTACAGCTGGGGCGGGCCGATGAGCCTGGTCGTGCCCTATGAGTTGGCCAGCATGCGGCCGCACTGGCCGGCGCATCTGGCGCGCGGCACACTCGTGCGTTTTTCCGTGGGACTGGAGTCAGCGGCCGATTTGCAAGCCGATCTGGCACAAGCCCTGGCGCATTTGAGCGTTTGACGGTGCGAATGAGGGTGTGGTGGTGCACCCTGTTGGCATGCGCGCCGCGATGGGTTACGCTGATAACGTGTCGTGTTTCCAAAGCGGTTTCCGCGGCATTGGAATATCGGCACCAAAGGGGAGGGCAGGGCGCCTCAAGCTGTTAAAGTGACACGCACTTATTTGAAAGAGAACCACTTTGGCTACACCTAATTACGGATACGAGAAACGGCAAAAAGAGTTGGCCAAAAAGAAGAAGAAGGAAGAAAAACTCAAGGCCAAGGCCGAGCGCAAGACCGGCGAGCCGGGCAGCGACGAGCAGATCGAGGACGGCGCCACCGAGGCGCAGGAATCCGGCGCCCCACCGGCGCAGCCTTAAGTTTTATTCTTCTCCGTGCAGGCCAGCGCAGCGCGCATGGCCGGCCCGGTGTATCACAGCAGTTTCTTCAACTGCGGCCAGACGTTGTCCAGCAGGATGGGATGCGCTTCTTCCTTGGGATGGATGCGGTCCGCCTGGAACATCGCCGTCGGGTCCGCCCCGTCTCCCACCCCCTTCAGAAAAAACGGCACCAGCGCCGCCTTGTTGGCGCGCGCCACGGTCTCGAACGCGGCGCTGAAGCGGCGGGCGTAGTCGGCCCCGTAGTTCGGCGGAATCTGCATGCCCACCAGCAGCACCTTGGCGCCGGCCTGCTGCGCCGCCTGCGTCATCTGCGCGAGGTTGTCCTGCGTCATGGCCAGCGGCAGGCCGCGCAAGGCGTCGTTGCCGCCGAGCTCGATCACCACATGGGTGGGGTGCACGCTTTTCAACAACGCCGGCAGGCGCGAACGTCCGCCCGAGGTGGTGTCGCCGCTGATGCTGGCGTTGCGCACCGTGGCGGTGATTTTTTCCTTGGCCAGGCGCTGATCGAGCAGGGCTACCCAGCCGCTGCCGCGTTTGAGCCCGTATTCGGCGCTGAGGCTGTCGCCCACCACCAGGATGGTGCGCGCCGCAACCGATGTGGCCGGCGTGGCCGCCTGGGCTTGTGAAGTTTGCGCAAAGGATGGCCCTAGAAAAACCGCCCCCATGGCGCCCGCGATAAAGTGTCGACGTAACAAAACTCAAAGCCTTTCATGTCCAACTCCCCGGGTTCCCCGAATGCCTCCGGCGCGGCCATCATCTCCGTCGAACATGTCTTCAAGTCGGTGACGGATTCCACCGGGACGCTCGACATTCTGCGCGATATCGATTTCTCCCTGGCGCCCAGGGAGACTGCGGCCATCGTCGGCGCCTCGGGCTCGGGCAAGAGCACCCTGTTGTCCATCATCGCCGGCCTGGACACACCCACGCGCGGCACGGTGCGCCTGGCCGGGCAGGATCTGTTCGCCATGAACGAAGACCAGCGCGCCGCGCTGCGCGCGCACAAGGTCGGTTTCGTGTTCCAGAGTTTCCAGCTCATGGGCAACCTGACCGCACTGGAGAACGTGATGCTGCCGCTCGAACTCGGCGGCCGCAAGGATTCGCGCAAGGCCGCCACCGAGATGCTGGCCCGCGTCGGCCTGGGCGAACGGCTGGGCCATTACCCGAAAGTGTTGTCCGGCGGCGAGCAGCAGCGCGTGGCGTTGGCGCGGGCCTTCGTGGTGCAGCCGGCGGTGCTGCTGGCCGACGAGCCGACCGGCAGCCTCGACTTCGCCACCGGGGAGAAGGTGATGGAGCTGATGTTCGATCTGAACCGCGAGCAGGGCACGACCCTGGTGCTGGTGACCCACGACCGGGGCATCGCCGCACGCTGCGACCGGCGCATCACGATCGAGGCCGGGCGGGTTGCCGTGGCGGAGGTTTGAGGCCATGGAGATGAAGCACGCGCGACGCATCGCATTGGCAGCTCTCCTGGGCTGGGGTTTGCTGTCTGCCACCTCGGCCTTGGCCCAGCACAGCCCGCAGCAGGCGGCCGAAGATGCGCTGCGTCACAGTGCGATGGCAGAGGCCCACAGCAGCGCGGCGCAGTGCATCGCCAAGACCCATGACCTGGACGCCTGCCTGGCCACGCTGAAGACGAACTGCAGCGGCCTGGGCATCGGCAAGTACTGCGGCCTGAAGCAGGAGGCGTGGCAAGAGCCCGCCAAGTCACTGGCCCTGACAGCGCAGGCCCACCAGGCCGCGGCCCAGTGCATTGCCTCGGGCAAGGCCTATGAAGACTGCGTCTGGGATCTGCAATCGGCCTGCAAGGGCCTGGCGATCGGCAAGTACTGCGGCATGGTGCACGCGCACTCTTTCTAAGTTTTCTTCGGCTTCTTTTTCGCGGGGGCGGCGCAGTCGCTGCACAGGCCGTACAGCGTCAGTTCATGGCGCTCCACGGTGAAGCCCGGCGGCGCCAGCTGCCGCATGTTGCCGGGGCATTCGTGCACATCGAAAACCCGCTCGCAACGGGTGCACTGGAAGTGGTGGTGGTGCGCATGCCCGATGGCTTCGTAGCGGTCGTTCTCGCCCGGCAAGCTCACCACGGTCAGCCCCCCGGACTCCACCAGCGCTTTCAGATTGCGGTAGACGGTGGCCATGCCCAGGCCCTCGACCTGGGTCTGTGCCGCGGCCAGGATTTCTTGCGGCGACAGCGGCCGCCGGGCCGCCTCTATGGCTGATTTGATGGCATCGCGCTGGCGGGTGGAACGTTCCATGTGTCTCGAATGGGATGATCGAGCAGTTTATCAGCGCGTTTCAGTTAAGATATTGATAATTCATTATCATTAGTGAGCGCGTATGGATCGGCATGGTTTGACTCTGGGGGGCTTGACTCTGAGTAGTGTGGCGCTTGCGCTGGTGTCGGGCCTCGCGGTCGCGCAAACCGAGTCGCCCAAGACTCTGGCTCCGGTGGTGGTCACCAATGGCGGCGCCATGGCCAAGCCCGGTGCGCTGCGCGACGACATTACCGCGACCGAGTCCATCGGCGCCCCGGAAATGGGCAAGTCCGGCGCCACCAATTTGCCCGAGCTGCTGAAAAACCGGCCCGGCGTGGATGTGCAGGTGGAGTGCTCGGTCTGCAACACCCGCAACATCACCCTCAACAACCTGCCCGGCCGCTTCACCACGCTGATGGTGGACGGCGTGCCGATTTTTTCTTCGGTCTCCAACGCCTACGGGCTGGACATGATCGGCCTGAACGGGCTGGAGCGGGTGGACATCTCGCGCGGCGCGGGCACCAGCCTGATCGCACCGGAATCGCTGGCGGGCACGGTGAACCTGGTGACGCTGCGCCCCACGCGCGACAGCGCGGAGCTGGACTTCGGCCTGGGCAGCCACGGCTTCCAGCGGGAGTCGGTGTACGCCACCAAGCTGCTGCAGGGCGCGGCGTTTTCGCTCAGTGCCAGCAAGCAGAAACAAAACAGCGTGGACGGCATCGGCACGGGGATTACGCAGTCCACCGGTTACGGCCGCCAGCAGGTCGGTACCGGGCTGGTGGTGGACGACATCGGCGGCTTTGCGCTGAAGGTCCGGCTCGACCACCTGGAAGAAAAACGCATGGGCGGCCCCCTGGGAGGCGACTATGCGGGCGTGCGCGCCGACCGCAGCGGCAACCCCTTCGACTTCAGCAAAGGCCCGAACGCCTCGCCCGACCGCAACAGCTGGATCAACCCCGCTACCGGCGCCCTGGTCAGCGCCTACGACGACGGCCGTTTCGGGCTGGCGCAGATCATCTTCACCCAGCGCAACCAGCTGGTGGCCACGGCCGAAAAGCCGATCACCAACGGCAAGCTGCGCCTGGCCTTTGGCTACGCCGACCACCACCAGGACTCCTGGTACGGCGGCGACGCCGACTACTTCGGGCGGCAAAAACAGTACTACCTGGAGGGCAGCGTGCAAAGGCTGGTCGGTGCCACGCTGCTGACCGCCGGCCTGAGCTACCGCTACGAGGATCTGCACAGCCTCTCATACAGCCCCAACAGCTTGCCGCTGCCGGCGCCGGCCATCGACGCGGACGCCTATGTGTACCGCACGCCGGGCATCTTCACCCAGGCCTACCGTAGCTTTTTCGACGAACGGCTGGAAGCCAACGCCAGCCTGCGCTACGACCACAACAACGTCTACGGCGGTATCACCACGCCGCGCCTGAACCTGCTGTGGCACCACACGGACGAAGTCTCCAGCCGCCTGGCGCTGGGCACCGGCTACCGCATGCCGACCTCGTTTTTTGAACTCGACCACGCGGTGCTAGAGGCCTCTGCCGTGGACCGTTCCCAGGCCAAGGCCGAGAAATCGCAGAACATCTCGTACGCCTGGAACTACGCGGGTGACCGGCTGACCACCACGGCCACCGCCAACCACACCCGCATCAAGAACATGGCCCTGTTCGTGGCCGACCCCAACAACAGCACCGGCCTGCTGCTGCAGCCCGCGCCCAGCGCCTACACCGTCAACAATGTGGACTTCACCGGCACCTGGCAGGCCACGGCCCGCGACGCCATCACGCTGGGACTCGAAGGCTACCAGTACCGCTTCAACGCCACCGATTTCCAGGGCAGCCTGTTCGCCCGCCCCAAGTACCGCATGTCGCTGGCGCTCGACCACACCGAGGGGCCGTGGAACATGAACATCAAGGCCACCTGGACCGGCCCGCAGGATCTGGCCAAGTTCTACGACTATGCGGACAACCCCCGCTACGACTTGAACGGCCAGCCCAAGCCCAACAAGAGCCCGGGCTTCTGGGTGGTGGACAGCCACGTCAACTACCAGTGGAGCAAACATGTGGCGGCCTACCTGGGTGTCAACAACCTGTTCAACTACCAGCAAGCGAAGAAGGACAGCTTTTTGTGGCTCGATGCGCAGGGGGCGATCGACGTCACCCACATCTGGGGGCCGAACCTGGGGCGCACCATGGTTGCCGGTGTCAAGATCAGCTTTGATTGAGGCAGGCACCATGCAGGTGAAGACCACGGCCATTTTGCTGTTGTGCTGCGTCCTGGGTCAGGGCCAGGGCCATGCCAAAGACCTCGGGGCTCCGATGCAATTGGAGCTGCCGGACGCCGATGGCAGCCGCTTCGTACGTTTGAGCGACTTTGCCGCGCGGCCCCTGGTGCTTAATTTCTGGCGCAGCGACTGCCCACCTTGCCTGCAGGAAATGCCGCTGCTGCAACAGGCGGCAAGGCGCTACACCGACGCGCAGTTTCTGGGCATCGCGGCCCAGGACCCGCTGGCAGCGCACCGCTTTTTGATCCGCCAGACCCCGATGGCCTATCCCCAACTGCTGGCCCCGCTGGAGACCAGCGGCATCATGCGGCGCTTCGGCAATGCCGCGGGGGCCTTGCCCTACACCGTGGTGCTCGATGCCCGGCACCAGATGTGCCGCACCCATGTGGGGGCGGTCGATGCCGCCTGGCTGGAGACGGCCCTGGCGGTTTGCGCGCCTTCAAGGCAGACCGCAAATTGACCGCGCCGGCCAACAAGGTGGCTGCATTTTTTGAAGTGCAGCCGTGATACCCATGTGCTGGCGGGGAGGCCGGCGCGGGGAAATCGTCCATGGAATTTTGCAGTGCGTATCGAACATGGCGGGCCAGGCCCGCGCGGCGTGACCGCGTGCGTGACTGCGCGTGGCGCAAGCTTCATATGAGCCAGGCCCCGGCGCTGGACCTGGCGTCCGTGGCGTATCAAACGCCGCAAGGCAAGATGCTGCTGCACCCGCTGTCGCTGCACCTGGGGGCGGGGCAGCACCTGGCGATCGTCGGCCCCAACGGCGCTGGCAAATCCACCCTGCTGCGCCTGCTCGCCGGCAGCTTGCAGCCCAGCGCTGGCGAGATCCGCTGCGACGGCGTGCCCACGCGGCATTGGACCCCGCTGGAACGCGCCCGGCAGGTGGCCTTGCTGGGCCAGGCGGACCAGGCCGATGCACGGCTCAAGGTGCTGGACTATGTGCGCCTGGGTTGCCTGCCGCACCGCGGGCGCTGGCGCCCGGCCCAGCTGGAAGCCGTGGTTGCCGAAGCCCTGGAGCGCTGCAACCTGCGGGCCTTTGCCGGCCGCAGCCTGGGCAGCCTGTCGGGCGGCGAGCGCCAACGCGCCCACCTGGCCCGTGCGCTGGCCCAGCAGCCGCGTTTGCTGCTGCTCGACGAGCCCACCAACCACCTCGACCCGCGCGCCACGCTGGACCTGCTGCAGGGCATTGCCAGCCTGGGCATCACCGTGGTGGCGGTCCTTCATGACCTGGCCCTGGTGCCGCAGTGGGCAGACCAGGTGGCCGTGCTGCAGGCCGGCGCGTTGCTGGCCTATGGCACCCCCGCCCAGGCACTCACCCCGCCGGTGGTGCACCGGGTCTTTGCCATGCATGCGTTTTACCTGCCGCACCCCACCACGGCCGAACCGATGCTGGTGATGGACACCAGCGCGCCCGCGGCGCCCCGCACGGCAGCACGCAAAAGCTTCTTCACTACCGACGGACCGACCGACACATGAAAAAATCAATTGCAGCCTTTGCGTTGTCTCTGCTCAGCCTGGCCTGTGCCGCGCAGACCTTTCCGGTCACCGTGGACAACTGCGGCGAAACGCTGACCTTCACCGCGCCGCCCAAGCGCGCCGTGGTGCACGACCTGAACATGACCGAGATGGCCCTGGCGCTGAAGCTGCAGGACCGCATGGTGGGCGTCACCGGCATCACCGGCTGGTACAAGACCGGGCCGGAATTCAAGGCCACACTGGGCAACATTCCCGAGCTGGCCCCCAAGTACCCGACCCTGGAAAACCTGCTGGCCGTCAACCCGGACTTCTTTTTTGCCGGCTGGTACTACGGCATGAAGCCGGGCGGCGAAGTCACGCCCCACACACTGGCCGCCCACAACGTCAAGACCCTGGTGCTGTCGGAGAGCTGCACCCACTTGCACAAGCGGCGCCCGACCGCGTCCATGGACCTGCTCTATGGCGACTTCGTCAAGCTCGGCAGCATCTTCGGCAAGGCAGCCGAGGCCCAGGCCCAGGTGGCACAGTGGAAGGCCCGCCTGGCCAGGCTGAATGCGGCTGGCGCGCCCAAAGATACCCGCGTGTTTCTCTACGACTCGGGCGAAGACAAACCATTCACCGCCGGCAAATACGCCATCCCCACCGCCATGATCGAAGCCGCCGGCGCGCGCAACATCATGGCCGACCTGGAAACCAGCTGGGGCACGACCGACTGGGAGACCGTGGCCGCCCGCAACCCGCAGTTCCTGATTTTGCTGGACTACCAGGACGGCAACGGCACAGCCAGGCTGATGAAGTTCCTGCAAGCCCATCCGGCCATGAAGGAAACCGATGCGGTCAAACAAGGCCGCTTCGTCGGCCTGCGTTATGCCGAGCTGACGCCGGGGCCGGCGAACATCGCGGCGATCGAGAAGATCGCGGCCGCCCTGCGCACGTCATTCCAGCCATCTTCGTCAGCCCAGTGATGTCGCCACGCGCCTATGCGGGCTTGCTGCTGGGCGGGGCCACGCTCATCCTGGGCCTGGCGCTGGCCTCGGTGGCCAAGGGCAGCACGCCCCTGCCTTGGCAGGGCGTGTTGTCGGCCCTGGCCGGCCCCTGGGCACCGGGGCTGGGCCTGCCCGCCGTGGAGCCGACCCTGCAGCGCATCGTGCTGGACCTGCGGCTGCCGCGGGTGCTGCTGGCCATGCTGGTCGGCGCCGGCCTGGCCATGGTCGGGGCCATGCTGCAAACCGCCACCCGCAACGACCTGGCCGACCCGTTTCTGTTCGGGCTTTCATCGGGCGCCAGCGCGGGCGCGGTGGCGGTCATCACCACCACCGGCGAGGTGCTGGGCATCTGGACCCTGCCCCTGGCGGCGCTGGCCGGTGGCCTGCTGGCCGCCGCGGTGGTGTTGACGCTGGTGCAGCGCAGCCAGGGCAGTGGGCCGGAAAAACTGGTGCTGGCCGGGCTGGCCGCCTCGTTTTTGTTTGGCGCCGTCACGCACTACCTGGTGTTTGCCGGCGACCAGCGCGCGGCGCATTCGGTGCTGTTCTGGACGCTGGGCGGCCTGGGCCTGGCGCGTTGGGACAACCTGGGCCTGGGCTTGCTCGGCTTTGGCCTGCTGGCCGTGTTTGCCGTGTCGCGCCGCCATGCGCTGGACGGCCTGCTGGCGGGCGACGAAACCGCTGCCAGCCTGGGCCTGTCGCCCGAGCGGCTGCGGGCCGAGATCTTTACCGTGTCGGCGCTGGCCACCGCCTGCTTCGTGGCGCTGGCCGGGGTGATCGGTTTTGTCGGGCTGATGGTGCCGCACCTGGCGCGTGCCCTGTGCGGTGCGCTGCACGGCCGGCTGCTGGCGGTGTCGGCGCTGCTGGGCGCCGTGCTGCTGCTGGCCAGCGACATGGCCTGCCGCACCCTGCTGGCGCCGCAGGAGCTGCCGGTCGGCATCGTGACCGCCGCCGTGGGCGCCATCTTCGTCATGCTGCTGGTGCTGCGCAGGCCGGAGGCGTGATGCGTCGATAATCGCCCCATGTCTTCCCCCAAAGTTCTTTTCGGCTTCCACGCCGTCGGCGTGCGCCTGAAAACCGCGCCGCAATCCATCATCGAGATCTACTACGAGCCCACGCGGCGCGACGCGCGCATGCGGCAGTTCCTCGAAAAGGCCAACGAGGCCGGCGCGCGGCTGATCGAAGGCGACAGCCTGCGCCTGGCCAAGCTCTGCGGCAGCCACGGCCACCAGGGCGTGGCCGCGCGGGTCGAGCCGATCCCGCAGGCGCATTCGCTCGACGACCTGCTCGACGCCATCGACGGCCCGCCGCTCCTGCTGGTGCTCGACGGTGTGACCGATCCGCACAACCTCGGCGCCTGCCTGCGTGTGGCCGACGGCGCCGGCGCCCATGCGGTGATCGCCCCCAAGGACCACGCCGCCGGCATCAACGCCACCGTGGCCAAGGTGGCCAGCGGCGCGGCCGAGACCGTGCCGTATTTCATGGTGACCAACCTGGCGCGCACCCTGGGCGAATTGAAGGAACGCAACATCTGGTGCGTCGGCACCAGCGACAACGCGCCCAAGACGCTGTACCAGGTCGACCTCAAGGGCCCGGTGGCCCTGGTGCTCGGTGCCGAAGGCGACGGCATGCGCCAGCTCACGCGCAAGACCTGCGACGAACTCATCGGCATTCCAATGCAGGGTGCGGTGGAAAGCCTGAACGTGTCGGTGGCCAGTGGTGTATGCCTTTATGAGGCGCTGCGCCAGCGGCTCTGATCCAGGCTGCTGCGCCGCCCAACCCGGCGGCCCAACATAGAGAGGGGAAGTTGAACGTGAACTCTTCCAAAACACGCATCGAAGCCTTCAGCGACGGTGTCTTCGCGATTGTGATCACGCTGCTCGTGCTCGAACTCAAGCCCGGGGAAGACGGCGCGTCTGCGCACGACATGATCGTCCACGCCGTCCCGAAGATATTGTCGTTCGTGCTGAGCTTCGTCGTCATTGGAAGCTACTGGGTAGCGCACCACCGGATGATGCATTTCATCAAGACCGTGGACCGCACGCTGCTCTGGCTGAACCTCGCGCTGCTGATGGTTGTGACGTTCGTGCCGTACCCCACGGCCCTGGTCGGCGCAACCCATGGCGAGCTGGACGCCGTCCGGCTGTATGGGGCCACGCTCATGACCGCAAATTTGCTTGGCACCGTGCTGTGGCTCTACGGGACGCGCCCGGAGCACCGGGCCGACAGCCTCGTGGCCGGTCAACGATGGCGCGTCGCTGCCATCCACGCCGCCCCGATCGTGGTCTACGCCATTGCGATCCTGCTCGCCCCGGCCGCCATTTTCTTCACCCTCGCTTGTTATGCCGCCGTGCCGCTGTTCTTTATCTTTGCGGGGCGATGGGTTGATCGACTGACGGCTGGTTCGGCTGCAGTGTCATCAGGCTTTCAACGGTAGGCAACACTCCATGCAGCTCAGTCCAACTCGCCAGCCCTTGGAGCCGTTAAGCGTATTCCGTTTTCGATATGCGCTTTTTTCATTCAAGTGCGGTATTGGGTTCGGGTTGGCTCTTGCTGTTTGGGTGGCGCTTCGTCCGGACGTAAATCGGTCTTTCCTGTCGTCGCTGGTCATGTTTCTGTACTTTGGCCTGCCAATCGGACTCGGCATGTCTGTCCTATCGTCTTTCGGCTTCTTTATTGGTGGCCTTTTCGCTCACTGGCTAGAGCAAAGTGCTTCTGCGCGAAGGGTCTGGCCACGAATCAGATTTTCTATCGGCGCTCTCATCTCTGTTCCGATTAGTCTTTTTTGTTTTTACTGGTTGTTTCGTGGGCTGACGACCATGGAGACCCAGGCATTGGCTCGCGGGGGGGCGTCTACTAATTACGGCCGAGAGCGATCCGATCTTTTTCTGGCTAAGCATTGTCGGCTGGGCCATCTTGGGTTTCGGTATTCCAATCTCCATCTGCCAGCAAGGGAAGGCCATATCGCGCGCCTCACAATCGCTTTGAGGTGACTGCCGAGGTCGACCACCTTGCGCCGCTCGGCCGCCCGTCAAGCTAAACGTTCAACCGGCCACCTCACCACCCCCACAACTGGTAGACCGCAAACGCCAACAGCACCACCCCCGCGAACTGATTGATACGCCGCATGCCGCGTGTATCGATCTTCGCGCGGAAGGCGGCGACGCCCAGGCTCAGGCCCAGCCACCATGCGGCCGAGCCGGTGAACACACCCAGCACCATCAGCACTGGCGAAGCGCCGCCCACCGCGCTGGCGCCGAGCGAGGCGAAGATGGCGGTGAACGACAGGATGGTCATCGGGTTGGCCAGCGTGAGTACCAGCACCGAGGCGAATGCGCTCCAGCCCGAGCGTGCCGTGGCTGCGTTGGCGGCAGCCTGGCCGGCGTTGCGCGAACGCAGCATCTGCCAGCCCATCCAGCCGAGGAACAGGCCACCGGCCAATGCCAGCGGCGTGCGCAGCGCCACGAACCAGGTGGTGAGTGCCGACACGCCAAACGCCCCCACGGCGCCATACGAGGCGTCGGCCACCGCAGCGCCGAGGCCGCTGACGAAGCCGATGCGCCGGCCCTGTGCCAGCGTGCGCTGGATGCACAAGAGTCCGATCGGGCCGACCGGCGCGGCGATCGAAAGGCCGATCAGCGCGGCCTTGAAAAACAGGATCATGTCCATGAAAAAGCACCAAGACGAAATGGGCCCTATCTTCGCCCACCGAGCCGCCGCGCAGTCCGGGCCGTGAGGCTTGTTGTCCCTGCAATCGTTGGACAACACTGTGGATAAATCCGAGAAGCCGCTGTATGGCGAGGCTAAGTGCTTGATCTGTAAAGAATTCGCTTAGCCTGCCTGTTAAATGTGCAGCGCTTGCTTGGTGTTTGTTCGGCGATGGGGCGGCCCGCCGTAACGGCTTCTGCGCACCGCATCGCGGCTTACCCTGGGTACAAATCACATCTGGCGGCTCTATCCTCCAACGGGCTGATTGCAGCGAGGAGCGTGCGACCTAGTATTCGCGCACGGTGCGGCATCGACCGGCCCCGTAAGGAGACAACATGAAGCAGCTCATGACCAGGGGTGACGCCGGTGGCGACGTCGACCGTCTGCGCAAGGCGCTGGCGTCCACGCTGGGCGCCGACGCGGCAGGTTTCCCTTCGATGAAGGCCGCGGCCGGCAGCGCCATCGACGACGATTTCGACGCCGCCGTCCGCCGCTGGCAGACTGGCATCGGCATCATCGCCGACGGTATCGTCGGGCCGCGCTGCCAGTTGCTGTTGGGCCTGGCCACGCCGAGTCCGCTGGAGCTGAACCCGGCGGTGAACGTGGGCAACGTGAGCCAGCTGTTTCCCGCCACCAAGCCGGCCAACATCGCGCGTTACCTGCCCTACATCGAGGCGGCGCTCGGCAGTGCGGGCCTGGCCGACCGGGCGATGGTGCTGGGCGCGCTCGGCACCATCCGCGCCGAGACCGAGGGCTTCGTGCCGATCTCCGAATTCCAGTCGAAGTTCAACACCCCGCCCGGCGGCGCACCGTTCAGCAGCTACGACATGCGCACCGACATCGGCAACGGCGCACGCGGCGACGGCGAGCGCTACCGTGGCCGCGGCTTCGTGCAGCTCACTGGCAAGGCCAACTACAAAACCTACGGCGACCGCATCGGCTTCGACCTGGTGGGCTTCCCGGACAAGGCCAATGCGCCCGAGGTGGCGGCGGTGATCCTGGCGCAGTTCCTGGCCGACAAGGCGGTCAAGTTCCGTGCGGCCGTGGCCGCGGGTGATCTGCGCGCGGCGCGCCGGCTCGTCAATGGTGGCGCGCACGGCCTCGAGAGTTTTTCGGACGTGTTCGCACGGGCGGATCACATCTGGGTGCCGGTTGCGGCGGCCGCCAAGCAGCGCGGGGCCGGCGCGAAAGGTGATAAGGGCAAAGGCAAGGCCAAGGCCGTGCCGGTGGCCATGGCAGCGGGGGCCGCACCGCAGCGCCGCGCCTCGCTCACCAAGAAGGACGCGGCCGATCTGCGCGACCGCCTGTTCCTGCCGATGGCGGTGAGCCTGCCCGACGAGTTTCCCGAGCAGAAGCAGCTCACGCAGTTTTTGCCGGCCTACACCGGTGCCAAGCTCATCCTCGACCAGGGCCGCGAGGGCGCCTGCACCGGCTTTGGCCTGACCTGCGTGATCAACTATCTGCGCTGGGTCAAGGCCGGCTGGCCGGTGAAGATGGAATCGGTAAGCCCGCGCATGCTCTACACGCTGGCGCGCCGGCACGACGAATACGAAGGCGAGAACTACGACGGATCGAGCTGCCGCGGCGCGCTCAAGGGCTGGTTCAACAACGGCGTCTGCCTGGAGTCGAACTGGCCCTACGTGCCCGAGAAGTCGAACCCCGCCAAATACGGTTTCGCCAGCCAGGCCACGCAGCACACGCTGGGCGTGTACTACCGCATCGACACCAAGTCGATCACCGACATGCAGGCCGCGATTGCCCAGCACCTGGCGATCTTCGTCTCGGCCTTCACCCACGACGGCTGGGACGCCGTGCCCTGGGTGAAGAAGGCGCCCAAGCGCCATGCCGACCTGCCGCGCATCGTCTTCGACGGCCGGCCGGCCACCGGCGGCGGCCATGCCTTTGCGCTGGTGGGCTTCAACGCGCATGGCTTCATCTTGCAGAACTCCTGGGGCACGCAGTGGGGCGCGGGCGGCTTTGCCGTGATCTCCTACCTCGACTGGCTGGCCAACGGCATGGACGCCTGGGTGGTGTCGCTCGGCGTGCCCGGCGTGGTGGCCGGCCGCCTGGCCGTGGCCCAGGGCACGGCCGGCGCGCTGGCCGGCGCCGACAAGAGCAAGTGGTGGGACAGCGGCCTGGCCTACCAGCACAGCGTGGTGCTGGGCAACGACGGCCGGGTGAGCCGTTACCTCACCGAAGACGAGCAGCCGCGCAAGCTGCAGAAGCAGGCCTATGCGCTGCCCGACGAATGGTTCCGCGCCCAGCCCAGCCCGAAGAAGCGGCTGGTGCTGTATGTGCATGGCGGGCTCAACAGCGAGGCCGACGCCATCAAGCGCGCCAGCGCCATGGGCCGCTTCTTCGTGGCCAATGGCTGTTACCCGCTGTTCCTGGTGTGGAAGACCGGGCTGTTCGAATCCATCGGCGACATCGTCTCCGACCGCTTCAAGCGCCAGCCGGCCATGGCCGGGGCAGGGGAGTGGTTCTCGGAGAAGACCGACGTGCTGATCGAGAAGACCATCGGCCGGCCGATGGCCCGCCCGATCTGGAGCGAGATGAAGGAAAACGCCGAGCTCGCGTTCGCCCCCCGGCGCGGCGGCGAGTTGCTGCTCGACGCGCTGCAGGCCCTGGCCGCCACCTGGGGCGAACAGTTCGAGCTGCATGTGATCGGCCACTCGGCCGGCTCGATCGCGCTCGGCCACATGTTGTCGGCCCTGGCCGCGCGCCAGAACGCCGGCCGCGACGACGGCCTGGGCAAGCGCCTGACCACCGTCAACCTCTATGCGCCGGCCTGCACCGTGGCCTTTGCCAACGCCAAGTACGCGAGCAATGCCGAGGTGATGGAGCGGCTGTACCTCGACGTGTTGTCCGACCAGGTGGAGCGCGACGACAACGTGGCTTCGATCTACCGCAAGTCGCTGCTGTACTTCGTGTCGAACGCACTCGAGTCCGACCTGCGCGCGCCCATCCTCGGGCTGGACCGCATCAACGACACGGCTTATGCCGGCTGGGACGGTTCTTCGGACACCGGCGAAGCGCTGTCGGCCTGGCGCACCGCTGCGGCGCAGGCCAAGCTGGCGAGCCGCACCACCGCCGTGGCCGCGGACCGCATTCCGGTGGCGCTGGACAAGAATGGCGCGCCGGTGCTGCAGGCGGCCGCGCACGGCGCGTTCGACAACGACATCGGCGTGGTCGCGCGTACGCTGCAGCGCATCACCGGCGGCGCGCTGAGCTTGCCGGTGGATGACCTGCGCGGTTATTGAGTTGCGCCTAAGCTCCGCTTGCGGGCCGTCACCTCGATCTCGATCTTCATGCGCGGATCGGCCAGGCCGGCGGAAATCATCATCGCCGCCGGCCGTACCGTGCCGAAGTACTTGCGCAGCACCGGCCAGCACTGGCTGAAGCTGTCGGCCTGCGGCAGCACATAGGTCACGCGCACCACGTCCGCCAGGCTTGCACCGGCCTCTTTCAAGGCGGCTTCGATGTTCTTGAAACACTGCTCCGTCTGTTCCACCAGGTCGTCGGCGATCGTCATTGCGGCGTAGTCGAAGCCGGTGGTGCCCGAGACAAACACCCAGTCGCCATCGACCACGGCGCGTGAATAGCCGATCTCTTCTTCGAACGTGGAGCCTGAGCTGATGTGTCTTCGGGTCATGGTCATTCCTGGTGGTTGAAGGTTCTTCGATATTTTCCTTGACGGAACGTATGTTTCATAAAATAATAAAAAAACACATTAGTTCCGAAGTCGATGCAAACAAAGGTTTTGAGATGACCACCCCCACCCATGTTTTCCACCGCCACCTGCGTTCCATGCCACCGGTGGCCGTGTCCGCCCAGGGCATGCACATCGTCGACGCCAGCGGGCGCCGTTACCTCGACGCCTCGGGCGGCGCAGCGGTGTCGTCGCTCGGCCATGCGCACCCGGACGTGCTGGCCGCCATGCATGCGCAGATTGACCGGCTGGCCTATGCCCACACCAGCTTCTTCACCACCGAGGTGGCCGAGCAGCTGGCCGACGCGCTGATCCGCACCGCGCCCGAGGGCATGAGCCATGTCTACCTGGTCAGCGGCGGCTCGGAAGCGGTGGAGTCGGCGCTGAAGATGGCGCGGCAGTACTTCGTCGAGATCGGCCAGCCGCAGCGCACCCACTTCATTGCCCGGCGCCAGAGCTACCACGGCAACACCCTGGGGGCGCTGGCCGTGGGCGGCAACGCCTGGCGGCGCGCGCCGTTCGCGCCGATCCTGGTGCCGGCCACCCATGTGGCGCCGTGTTACCCGTACCGCGAGCAAGGGGCGGACGAGACGCCCGAGGCCTACGGCCTGCGCCTGGCCGTCGAGCTGGACGCGGCCATCGTCGCGCAGGGCGCGGACCGCGTGATCGCCTTCGTGGCCGAGACCGTGGGCGGCGCCACCGCCGGCGTGCTGACGCCGGTGCCGGGCTACTTCAAGGCCGTGCGCGAGGTCTGCGACAAACATGGCGTGCTGCTGATCCTCGACGAGGTGATGTGCGGCATGGGCCGCACCGGCACGCTGTACGCGAGTGAGCAAGAAGGCGTGGTGCCCGATCTGGTGACCATCGCCAAGGGCCTGGGCGGCGGTTACCAGCCGGTGGGCGCGGTGCTGGCGCAGCAGAAGATCGTCGACGCCATGTCCCGGGGCAGCGGCTTCTTCCAGCATGGCCACACCTATCTCGGACATCCGGTGGCCTGCGCCGCCGCGCTGGCGGTGCAGCGGGTGATCCAGCGCGACGGCTTGCTGCAGAAGGTGTTCGAAGACGGCCAGGCCTTCGGCGCCATGCTGCGCGAAGCCCTGGGCGAGCACCCGCATGTGGGCGACATCCGCGGCCGCGGCTTCTTCTGGGGCATCGAACTGGTGGCCGACCGTGCCAGCAAACAGGCCTTCGATCCGGCCGCCAGAGTCAACGCGGCCATCAAGAAGGAAGCCATGGCGCAAGGCCTGCTGTGTTACCCGTTCGGCGGCACGGTGGACGGCGTGCAGGGCGACCACGTGCTGCTCGCGCCGCCGTTCATTGCCAGCCGCGCCGATCTGCAGGACATCACCCGGCTGCTGGTGTCCAGCCTCGATGCCGTGACCCGCGGCCTGGGCTGAGCACGCCCCCGTTCTCTCGTTCCCCCGTTCTTCGTCTCTTCAACCCTCAAGGAAAAGCCATGTTCGATCTTCGTTTCTCCCTCATCGCCGCCGCCGCCGGTGTGCTGTTCTGCGTGACCGCCGCGCAGGCGCAGGACACCAGCACGCTGAAGAAAATCAAGGACTCCGGCAGCATCACCATCGGCAACCGGGAGTCGTCCTTCGGCTTCTCCTATGACGACGGCAGCGGCAAGCCGGTGGGCTACAGCATCGACATCTGCATGCGCATCGTCGAGGCGATCAAGGCCGAGAACAAGATGGCCAAGGTCGACATCAAGTACCAGCCCGTCACTTCGCAGAACCGCATCCCGCTGGTGGTCAACGGCACGGTCGACATCGAATGCGGCTCCACCACCAACCTGGTCGAGCGCCAGAAAGACGTGGCGTTTTCGCCCGACATCTTCCGCTACAACGTGCGCATGGCGGTGCGGGCCGATTCGGGTATCAAGAGCATTGCCGACTTGCAGGGCAAGGCGGTGGTCACCACTGCCGGCACCACCTCGTTTCGCCTGCTGAAGGCCGCCGACAAGGGCCAGAACCTGGAGGTGACGCAGCTGTCGGGCAAGGACCATACCGAATCCTTCCTGCTGGTGGAGAGCGGCCGCGCCGCCGCCTTCGTGCTCGACGACATCCTGCTCGCCGGCCAGATCGCCAATGCCAAGAACCCGAAGGACTACCTCATCACCGGCGAGAGCCTGCGCACCGAAAACCAGTCGCTGATGTTCCGCAAGAACGACCCCGAGTTCAAGGCGCTGGTGGACCGCGTGGTCGGTGGCATGATGAAATCGGGTGAGATGGACAAGCTCTACACCAGGTGGTTCCTGTCGCCGATCCCGCCGAAGAACATCAACATCAACTACCCGCTGAACGCCGAGACGCGTGAAGGCTTCACCAACCCTTCGTCCAAGGGCATTTAAATCGCCATGACCCGTATCGCCCTGATCCACGCGCTGAGCCATTCGGTCGCACCCGTCAACGAGGCCTTCGCGCGCGACTGGCCCGAGGCCGTCCGTATGAACCTGCTCGACGACAGCCTGTCGGCCGACCTGGCGCGTTCGGGCCAAGGACTGGGTCAAGGACTGGACATGGCGATGCACCGGCGTTTCTTGGCACTGGCCGACTACGCGGTGGGCACCGGTGCCGACGGCATCCTGTTCACCTGCTCGGCCTTCGGGCCCTGCATCGAGGCGGTGGCGGTGAAACATGCCGACCGGCCGGTGCTCAAACCCAACGAGGCCATGGTGGACGAGGCCCGTGCGGGGCAGGGCAGGCTGGGGCTGATCGCCACTTTCACGCCCACCCTGGCATCGATGCCGCCCGAGTTCGGCGCCGAGGTCGAGCTCGAACTCGCGCTGGCCGAAGGCGCACTCGACGCGCTCAACCGCGGCGACGCGGCCACGCATGATGCGCTGATTGCGGCCCAGGCGGAAAAACTGGCGCGCCAGGGTTGCACGCGCATCGCGCTGGCCCAGTTCAGCATGGCGCGGGCCCGCACGGCCTGCGAAAGGATTTCCGGTCTCCCGGTGTTGACCACGGTGGACAGTGCTGTCGCGGCGCTGCGCCGGCGGCTCGGTTGAGCTGTGCCCATGAACCCCTGGCTGGTCTATTGCGACGGTAGCGCCATGCCCAACCCCGGGCGCATCGGCCTGGGCGCTGTGCTGATCGCGCCCGACGGCACGTGCCACACGCTCTCGCAAGCCACGCACGAGCACGGCTGCAACAACGAGGCCGAACTGCGTGCGCTGATGGCGGCGCTGCAGGCGCTGAAGTCACACGGCGCGCAGGCCTTGCGCCTGCACTGCGACAACAGCGTCGTCGTCACGCAGCTTGCGCAGCTCGCGGACGCCAAGGCCAGGCCGATCGCCCGGCTGGCGTCCTTGTTTGAAGAGGCACGTGTGCTGCTCGCATCGTTCGAGCAGGCCGAGCTGGTGTGGATACCGCGGCATCGCAACGGCGAAGCCGATGCGCTCGCGCGTGCGGCTTTGGGCATGGGAGAAAAGCGGGTGGCGAAGGTGAGCAAGAAGCGGCGGGGTTAGGGCCGTCCGCAGGCGACCTCAACTTCGGATGAAGCTGATCAAAGGCACTTGTGGGTTTGGATCACATCCGCCGCCAAATTGGCCAGCTTGCGTCGTTGCGTGCGCGCGGTGCTGCGCAGTGCGTTAAAGGCGGCATCCCGTCCAATTTTCTGTTGCACCATGGTGATACCTACCGCAACGCTGATATCCCTTTCTCCATCAAGTACCTCTTGGAGCTGATGGCGCTCTCTTGCCAGGTTATGCAGTTCACTGGCACGCGCCAGCGCGGCCGCTACAGCAGGGCCGAGTTGTGCCAGGTCGATCGGTTTCACAAGATAGCTGAGAGCGCCACAGGCACTGGCTTGCTGTACGGTGGCAGCATCGCTGTACGCACTTAGCATCATGAAGGGAATGTGGTCGAGCAAGCGCAAACGCCGGGCGAGTTCCAAACCACTGTTTCCAGGCATACGCACGTCCAGAATGGCCAAGTCTGGGCGGGTACCTGTGGTCAGAAGGTGCACGGCTTCTTCTGCGGAGTCGGCGGCGCTGACGCGGTAGCCAGCATGCTGCAGGCCCCGTGACAAAGCGGTAAGCACCAGGCGGTCGTCGTCCACCAGCAAAATATGTGCGGAAACTGGCGAGTTGACGGGAATGGCGGCATGCTTCATAACAGTCGGATCAAGGGATGGATTGCGTAAGCTGCGTCACAACGGGATGGGCCAGCATGAGCGTCGTGACGACGGTGTTGGCTACCTGGTTTTGCACCAGGCGGCCTCCGTGGCGAGGCATCAAGCTGGAAATCAAGCTCAATCCCAGATGGACATGGAGATCCGGATCTGCGGTACGGATCAATTGACCTTGATTCACAATGGTGAGTCGGATGTCCTCGTCGGAGAGGTCTTGGCTCAACGCTATGCTGACCTTTTGGTGAAGTTGATCGCCATGTTTTACCGCATTCAAGATGAGCTCGTTCAGGATCAATGCGATCGGTACGGCCTCGTTTTCAGTCAGCGCCCAGGCTTGCCAATCAGGGGGAATCTGCACCACAATCGGGCTCAGCCATAAGGTCTCGATCGTCTGGGCAATGGCACGCACCAAGGCTTCGATCTGGACCTGCTCTGTCACCCCCTGACCCTGCAAGCCATGGATCACCGCAATACTCTGCACCTGGCTGATGGCCTGGGTCATGGCTTCACGTGTTTCCGGGGCCGCATATTCAAACTGGCGCAACAGACCGGCAATGCCTTGCAGGTTATTTTTGATGCGATGGTGTACCTCGCGCACGAGAGCCTCGCGCTGCAGACGCTCGTCTTGCAATCGTTTGATTTCGCGCTGGTGCAGGTCCGTTACGTCGACCAGCGTAAACACATAGTGGGTGACGCATCCGGCTTGATCTGTCACTGAGGTGACGGTTGACTGCACCGGAAATTCGGCTTGGCTGCGGTGGCGATGCCAGAATTCGCCGCTCCAGCCGCCGACCTCATGAACCTCTGCCCACAGTGCATCGTCAGAGTGCGTACCATGCCGTGTCGACTTCAGCTCCACGTGGCGTCGTCCTACGACGTCAGCGCTGGTAAACCCGGTCATGGACGTGAATGCGTGGTTGACGCGCAAGATGATCCGGTCTGCATTCGTGACCACCATGCCCTCCTGGCATTCGAAGGCGATAGCCGCCACACGGATCGATGCATGCAACTCTTCCAGTTCTTGCAGGGCTTGCCGAATCGGCGTCAAGTCGGCTGACCACACCGCGAAGCCTCGTACTTCGCCCTGGTATATGTCGGGGATGTAGTGGACCCAACTGATGCCTGCACTGCCATCCTGCCTGGTCAGGTTGCGCTCAAATTGCTGTGCTTGCCCGTGCAAAGCCGCCTGGATGTGGGGCAAATTGCGTTGGTATAAATCCGGGCCGAGCAAGGTGCTGATGTGTTGGCCCAGAATCTCCTCAGGTTGCCGGCCAAACCAATTGAAATAGTCCTGATTGGCAAAGCTGCAGCGTAAATCCGGCGACCAATAACTCACCATGCCGGGGAGGATGTCGGTCAGGGTGTGCAGAAATCGCTTGCTGGAGCGCAGTGCCGTCTCGGTGTTTTGCTGTCGGCGCCACAAGTGCATCAACCACAGGGCCGCACCCGCAATGGCCATGCTCGCCAGCACCGCTCCTCGTCGGTACTGCCGAGCCCGCTGGGATACGCCGGTGAGTGCCTCGTCGAATGCGCTGCCCACAACGACCAGCAATGGGTGGTTTGCCACCATGCGGTACGTAAAAATACGAGCAACTCCGTCCAGCGCGCTGACGGCCAGCAAGGAGCCTTGTTTGGTTTGCAGCATATGCTGAAATGTCGGCTCTGTGGATATGTTTTGCCCACTGGACTGTTGTCCATTGTTCACTCGGACGCGGACGATGCCGTCTGCGCCGACGAGCGTAACAATGCCTTGTTTCCCTATGTTCAGGTCTTTGTAAAGATTGGAGAAATATACCGAATTCAAGTTGTCGCGTGTCACCAAGGCATGTGCCGCATGGTCTTCAATCAACCGTGCCAGGTTGGCGTTTTGCAGCATCACCTCCTGTACCCGGTTGTCATGTTCCTGGCGCACCAATGCCTCTACCGCCAGCCAGAGGCTGGCTGTCAAGCCGAACGCGAACACGGCAACGCCTATGAAAAAGCCATTGCGATGCAAGCGTTTTCTGGCGTCTGCCCATGTCGATCTGGCGGGTGTTGTGGCGAGGCCTGGACTGGGTGAGAGCATGGGGCAATGATACGGTTCGGTGGGACGAACCTGCCTGACCGCACTATGGGCCAGCTACGTGGTTTTCCGATGGATGCCCCAAGTTTCTTTGTTATATTTAATAACCTGTGATTAAGGATGGGCGCCGAACATGGCTTTCATCGCGATCACATCCATGCAGAAGCCCCGACCCCGCTTCGTTTTAATCCCTGTGGCCTGTTGTCACTAGGGTGAGTAACGAGTTATCCCATGCCGGGATACATCAATGGGGTTTGCCATGCGCACCAATTTGCCTGTCACGCAGCGCGAATACAGTTTTCCAGAGAGCATGACGCTGATGTCCACCACGGACACCCAGAGTCACATCGTCTACGCCAATGCGGCCTTTGTGGAGGTCAGCGGCTTCCCCTACGAAGAAACCGTCGGCCAACCGCACAATATGGTGCGCCATCCGGATATGCCCAAAGAGGCGTTCGCCGATATGTGGGCCACCATCAAAGGTGGTGAGTCCTGGACCGCCTTGGTCAAAAACCGCCGTCAAAACGGCGACCACTATTGGGTGCGGGCCAACGCCACGCCGATGGTGCGAGGAGGGGTTACCACGGGTTATATGTCGGTGCGCACCAAGCCTGAGCCCGGTGAAGTGGCTGCAGCCGAAACCTTGTATCGGCGCTTTCGTGAAGGCGCCGCCAAAGGGCTGGCGTTTCACAAAGGCATCGTGGTCCGCAAAGGCCTGATGGGCTGGACTTCGGTCTTTCAGGTGATGCCAGTGCGGTGGCGTGTGCGGGTGGCCTTTCTGCTGGCGCTGCTGCTGCCCTTGGCCGCGGTTGTGTTCAGCGGTGTCTCCGGTATCGCCTTGGGGGTTGCCGTGGCCGCATTGGCAGCCGGTGCACTGGTGGGCGATCTGATGGTGGAAGCCCAGGTCACTTCCCCGCTTGCCGCCATTTTGAAACAAGCCCAAACCGTGGCCAGTGGCCAGATGGGGCGCGCCGTCAGCATGAACCGTGTCGATGAAATCGGCATGCTGATGCGGGCGGTGAACCAGTCCGGCTGCAATCTGCGCGCATTGGTCGATGACGTGGCGGCTCGCACGGGCCTGGTGGAGTCAGGCAGTTCGGAGATCGCCGATGGCAACCATGATTTGAGTTCCCGCACGGAGGCGGCGGCTTCGAGCCTGGAGCAAACTGCGGCAGCGATGGAGCAAATGACGGCCACGGTCCGCCAGAACTCCGATACGGCGCAGCAGGCCAGCCAATTGGCATCTTCGACGTCGCTGGTGGCGGTCAAGGGTGGCGAGATGGTCGACCAGGTGGTACTGAAGATGAACGAAATCAGCCTGGCCAGCCACAAAATTGGCGACATCATCAATGTGATTGACAGCATTGCTTTCCAGACCAATATTCTGGCGCTGAACGCGGCTGTAGAAGCCGCCCGTGCGGGTGAGCAGGGCCGGGGTTTTGCGGTGGTGGCCTCGGAGGTGCGCAGCCTGGCGCAGCGCTCGGCAGCGGCAGCGCGCGAAATCAAGCTGCTGATTGGCGATTCGGTTTCCAAGGTCGAGGCTGGTGCTGCCCAGGTGCAAGAAGCGGGCAAAACCATGACGGAAATCGTGACCCAGGTGAAGCATGTGTCGTTCATGATCAGCGAGATCACGACGGCCACCCGAGAGCAGTCGGACGGCATCGGTCAGGTGAACCAGGCGGTGGTCCAACTCGACCAGATGACGCAGCAGAACGCGGCGCTCGTGGAGCAAGGTACCGCGGCCGCCGCAAGCTTGAACAACCAGGCCGAGCATTTGGCGCGTGCTGTGGCGGTGTACCGCTAAGACCAAAAAAATCTTTAAAAAATCGAGGGATTGAGATGAAGAGCACGTTTTCCAATTTGGGCCTTAAAAGCAAACTGATGCTGATGGCCATCGTCATCGGGGTATTGGGCGCCGTGGGCGGCGGCTTCGGCCTCTACGGCATGTCGCGCCTCAAAGGCGAAGTCGATCAGGTGGCCGGGGTCGAACTGAAAGGTTTGAACGCATCCCGAGCTGCCCAACTGGGTATGGCAGAAGCAGGTCGCTCACGTGCTGCCATGATGCTCGCCACCACCACAGATGAACGCGCGAGGCACAGAGCAGCGTTCATGCAGCGTGTCGACGAAGTCAAGAAAGCGCTGAACGAAGCCGAGCCAACTTTTTACACAGAATTCGGCAAAGCGCAGTTTGCCGAAGCCAAGGAGGCATTTGCCCGGTGGGCGCCCGAGGCTGAACGCTTCATGGCCCTGTATGCCGCGAAGGAGCTCTCTAGTCTGGACGCAGAAACAGCCCAGGCCGACCAGGCGGTGCGTGTACTCAACAACAAGACCGGCAAGGAAATCAATGATCTGGTGGACCGACGCCTCCAGGCTGCGGGGGAGGCCGTCACCCGGGCCAATGAGATCTACCGCACGCTCATGTTTATCGCCATCGCAACCATCGCCACCGCGCTGCTCACGGGTGTTGCGATCGGTTGGTTTTTGGCCAGCAGTGTGGCGCACCATCTCGGACAGGCGGTGGCGGTGGCCGATGCCGTTGCCATCGGTGACCTGACGTTGCCGCCCGTGGATGCGGGCTCCCGCGACGAAATCGGTCGTCTGTTGAGCGCCCTGCAAGGCATGCAGCGCAAACTGACCGAAACGGTAGGCACCGTGCGCCAAAGCGCCGAAGGCGTGGCCACCGCCAGCGCCCAGATCGCCCAGGGTAATCACGACTTGTCAGCTCGTACCGAGCAGCAGGCCAGTGCGCTGGAAGAAACCGCAGCCTCGATGGAGCAGCTCAGCTCCACCGTCAAACAAAATGCCGACAACGCCCGCCAGGCCAACCAGCTTGCGTTGAATGCCAGCACGGTGGCGGTCCAAGGCGGCGAGGCTGTGGCCCAGGTCGTGCAAACCATGAAGGGCATCAATGACTCTTCGCGCAAGATTTCCGACATCATCAGTGTGATCGACGGCATTGCCTTCCAGACCAATATCCTGGCGCTGAATGCGGCGGTGGAAGCCGCTCGTGCGGGCGAGCAAGGACGTGGCTTCGCGGTGGTGGCGTCAGAAGTGCGCAGCCTGGCTGGGCGCTCGGCTCAAGCGGCCAAAGAAATCAAGGAGCTCATTGGTGCCAGTGTGGAACGCGTCGAGCAAGGCACGGCGCTGGTCGACCAGGCGGGTATCACCATGACCGAGGTGGTGGGGTCTATCAAACAGGTCACGGACCTCATGGGCGAAATCAGTGCCGCCAGTTCCGAGCAAAGCGCCGGCGTGTCGCAAGTCGGTGAAGCGGTGGTGCAGATGGACCAGGCCACGCAGCAGAATGCGGCGCTGGTGGAGCAGATGGCGGCGGCTGCCGGCAGTCTCAAGACCCAGGCGGAGGAATTGGTGGGCACGGTGTCGGTATTCAAGCTGCCGGCCAGTGCCAACGGTGTGCACCATGCCCGCGTGACTGCAGCTGTTACAGGGGCTGCGCAAATGGTGTCGCCTCTAAAACCTGGCCTGAATCGTCCTGCAAAACCTGCCGTTGCCGCGACCCGCAGCTTGGCGACGAAGCCCAAGGCAGCACCCTTGTCACGTGTCACCAAGGCTTTGCCAGCAGCCGTAGCGGTGAAGGGCGAAGAAGGCTGGAGCAGCTTCTGATGTCCGTCCACGATCCTTCGGACCATGCAAATGGCACAAGGGCTGTGCTGTTGGCCCTTGCTGAGTCGTTGAACAATGTGCGCGATGTGTTGGTGGAGTGCTCATTGATGCTGCACGATGCCCACTTTGATCTTGAAGAGGAGCAGCGCGGTGCAGCCGCCGAATGCCTGAAGAGCGCGATGGGAAAAATCACGGCGCGGTGATCGCAGTATCTCCACGGGCTCGGAGTTTCCCTGGTTGCCGTCCGCAACCCAGCCCCTACAACTGAAACGCCACCGTCAGCAGCAAGCCCTCGGCCACGTCGCGCAGCAGCCCCGGCGGCTGTGCGCGGTAGGGGCTGCCTTGGGCGGCCAGGGCCTGGATCCATTGCGCCAGCCAGTCGATGTCGGCGGTGGCGTAGAACACCACCGCGGCCTCGTGGTTCAGCAGCAGGCTGCGCAGGTCGAGGTTGATCGAGCCGCTCATGGCCAGGTTGTCGTCGACCACCACCGCCTTGGCATGGGCCATGAAAGGCAGCAGCACGAACTGCACGCCGGCGGCGGCCAGGTCGCGCATGGCGCGGGTGCGGGCGAAGTCGGCCAGGCGGTGGTTGGAGCGCGCGGGGATCACCAGGGTGACTTCCACGCCGCGCCGCGCGGCCAGGCGCAGGGCGTCGCGCAGGCTGTCGTCGGGAATGAAGTAGGGCGTGACGGCGAGGATGCGCCGCTCGGCACGGAAGCAGGCATCGATCAGCAGCGCGTGGGCGGTGTCTTCCACCTGGTCGGGCCCGCTCGGCAGGTATTGCGCTGCCGTGCCGTGGTGCAGCTCGTGCACGGCGGCGACGTTGCGCGGCGGCTTCTGCCGCACCGAGGCCCAGTCCTGCTCGAACTGGTGCGCCGCCGCCGCCGCCACGCCGCCCTGGATGGTGTAGGAAAGGTCGGTCCACGGCGGCTCGCCGTCGTCCTTGCCGAGGAAATATTCGCCCGCCAGGTTGCGCCCGCCGGACCACATCAGCCGGTCGTCGGCGACCACCAGCTTGCGGTGGTTGCGCAGGTTGCGCGGGCCGGTGATGCGCAGGCTGAACAGCGGGCGGAACACCGCCACCTCGCCGCCGGCCTGGCGCAGTGTGTCGAAGTAGCGGCGCGGCAACTGCATCGCGCCGAAGCCGTCGAGCAGCACCCGCACCTTGATGCCTTCGCGCGCGCGCTGGGCCAGCCGGGCCACCACCTCGCTGCCGAGCGCATCCTTGCCGATGATGAAGGTACAGACGTCGAGCCGGTGCCTGGCGCTGGCGATGGTGTCCCACAGCGCCGCGCGTGCCGCCGTGCCGTCGGCGTGCAGGCGGATGTCGCACAGGCTGGGCGGCGCGAGGTTGAAGCTTTCGATCAGGTCCGAGGCCCAATGCGCGGCAGCCACCGTCCGGCGCGGCCGCGGCCGCTGCGCCGGGCGCACCTTGCGCCGGCCGAACATCAGGTACATCGGCAGCACCAGGTAGGGCAGCAGCGCCAGGCCCATGACCCAGGCGATGGCCGTGGTCGGTGCACGCGGCTCGCGGCGCGCGCGGGTGGTGATCACATAGGCCAGCACCGCCAGCGCACTGAACAGGAAGTGCTGCGACAGCGAAGGCAGCCAACTGGTCAAGGCTTCGCCGCTTGTGATGTTGGCAGTCATCGGTTGCATGCAACCGAGGCTAACAGAGCCGGTTCAGGATTTGGGCTTCAACCCCAGACTTCCTGTGCCGTCTCCACCACCAGCCTGAGCTTGGCGCGCTGTGCTTCCACCGCGATGTCGTTGCCGTGCACCGTGCTGCTGAAGCCGCATTGCGGCGACAGTGCCAGTTGCTCCAGCGGGGCGTAGCGGGCCGCATCAAAGATGCGGCGCTTCAGGTCGTCCTTGCTCTCCAGGGTGCCGAACTTGGTGGTCACCAGGCCCAGCACCGCGGTCTTGCCCTTGGGCAGGTAGCGCAGGGGCTTGAAGTCGCCGCTGCGGTCGTCGTCGTATTCGAGGAAGTAGGCGTCGAGCTTCATCTCGGACAGCAGCGCCTCGGCCACCGGCTCGTAGTTGCCCGATGCGGCATGGGTGCTCTTGAAGTTGCCGCGGCACAGGTGCATGGCCAGCAGCATGCCGGCGGGTTTTTGCGCGACCACCAGGTTGATGAACTGGGCGTAGCGGTGCGGCAGCTCGTTCGGGTCGTCGCCGCGGGCGCGGGCGGCTTCGCGCATCCTGTCGTCGCAGAGGTAGGCGAGGTTGGTGTCGTCCATCTGCACATAGGTGCAGCCGGCGGCGGCCAGGCTGCGCAGTTCGTCGCCGTAGGCGTTGGCCACGTCCTGGTAGAACTCGGGATCGAGCTCGGGGTAGTGCGTGCGGCTGATGCCGGCGCGGCCGCCGCGAAAGTGCAGCATGGTCGGCGAGGGGATGGTCACCTTGGGGGTGTTGCCGGCGCTGACCTGGCTTTTCAGGTACTGGAAGTCGGCAAGCTGGATGTCCTTCACATGGCGCACCTTGTCGACCACGCGCATCACCGGCGGGGCCAACTCCTGGGAGCCGTCGGGCTTGATGAAGGTGACCGGGATGTCGGTCTTCACGCCGCCCAGCTGGTCGAGAAAGTCGATGTGGAAATAGGTGCGGCGGAATTCGCCGTCAGTGATGCTTTTCAGGCCCACGTCTTCCTGGAATTTGACGATCTCGGTGATGGCGCGGTCTTCCACGGCGCGCAGTTGTTCGGCGCTGAGGGTGCCGGCGGCCTTTTGGGCGCGGGCGTCCAGCAGGTAGTGGGGGCGCAGAAAGCTGCCGACGTGGTCATAACGGGCGGGAAGGGAGGTCATGGCGTGTCCGTGTGGTCAACGATGGAGGAGGGGGCGGTCGGGTCGTCAATGTATACATTGGGGCGGAAGCTGTCCATTGGTGCTGTCCATGGGAGCTGTGCATGAGGGAGGGTCGCCCAGATATCTCCGATGTAGATAACTGCTATGCAAGCGCGCGATCATCGATTACCCGCGAGGCCCGTCCACAGGGGGGTGAGTTGCTGTTTAATCCCTGGTTTGAATCGGTAAGTTTTTGTATTGACCTTCCTGGAGACACCATGCACAAAAGAAACTTCCTCCATGCCGCCATCGCGCTGGCGGCCATCTGCGCCTGCTCGGCCGCCATGGCCCAGGCCGACACTTTCAAGATCGGCCTGATCCTGCCCATGACCGGCCAGCAGGCCACCACCGGCCGCCAGATCGAAGCTGCCGCGCGCCTGTACATGGCGCAAAACGGCGACACCGTGGCCGGCAAGAAGATCCAGCTGATCGTCAAGGACGACACCAGCCTGCCCGACGTCACCAAGCGCCTGGCGCAGGAACTGGTGGTGAATGACAAGGTCAACGTGCTGGCCGGCTTCGGCATCACGCCTTCGGCCCTGGCCACCGCGCCGATCGCCACGCAGTCGAAAACACCCCAGGTGGTCATGGCCGCGGCCACTTCGAGCATCACCGAAGCCTCGCCCTACATCGTGCGCACCAGCTTCACCCTGCCGCAGGCCTCGGTGGCGTTGGCCGACTGGGCGCCGAAGAACGGCATCAAGAAGGTGGTCACCCTGGTGAGCGACTACGGCCCGGGCATCGACGCCGAGAAGTTCTTCAAGGAACGTTTCATCTTCAACGGCGGGCAGATCATCGACCAGCTGCGCGTGCCGCTGCGCGGCCCCGATTTCGCGCCGTTCCTGCAGAAGGTGCGCGACGCCAAGCCAGACGCATTGTTCGTCTTCGTGCCCTCCGGCGCGGGCGCGGCGGTGATGAAGCAGTTTCTCGAGCGCGGCATGGACAAGGCCGGCATCAAGCTCATCGGCACCGGCGATGTGACCGACGACGACCAGTTGAACGACATGGGCGACGGCGCGCTGGGCGTGGTCACCTCGCACCACTACTCGGCGGCCCATCCCTCGGCGATGAACAAGAAGTTTGTCGAGGCTTTCGAGAAGGCCAACAAGGGCCTGCGCCCCAACTTCATGGCCGTGGGCGGCTATGACGGCATGCGTGTCATCTACGAAGCGTTGCGCGCCACCAAGGGCCAGGGCGGCGGCGACGCCTTGCTGGCGGCGATGAAGGGCCAGATCTTCGAGAGCCCGCGCGGCAAGATGTTCATCGACGCGCAGACCCGCGACGTGGTGCAGGACATCTACCTGCGCAAGGTGGAGAAGAAGGACGGCCAGCTCTACAACGTCGAATTCGACGTGATCAAGGACGTCAAGGACCCAGGGAAGAACAAGTAAGCCTTGCCTTCCTCCCTCGCCCCTTCGGGGAGAGGGCCGGGGTGAGGGGCAGGCGGCCACCCGCTGTGCATCGGCGACCCATGCCCTCACCCCAACCCTCTCCCGGAGGGAGAGGGAGAGGGAGTCATACCCAAAAACCAACGCATCCATGTTGACCATTCTTTTTGACGGCATTGCCTACGGCATGCTGCTGTTCGTGCTGGCGGTGGGCCTGGCCGTGACCATGGGGCTGATGAACTTCATCAACCTCGCCCATGGCGCCTTCGCCATGGTGGGCGGCTACATCACCGTGCTGCTGATGCAGCGCTTCGGCGTGCCCTTCCTGGTGTGCCTGCCGCTGGCTTTTATCGGCGCGGCCGTGCTCGGCGGTGTGCTGGAGCGCACGCTGTACCGGCCGATGTACCACAAGCCCCACCTCGACCAGGTGCTGTTCTCCATCGGCCTGACCTTCATGGCCGTGGCCACCATGGACTACTTCATGGGCTCGACCCAGCAGATCATCCAGTTGCCGGTGTTCCTGAAGGGCCGCACCGAGCTCGAAACACCGCTCGGCACGCTGGGCATGGGCCACTACCGGCTGTTCATCATCGCCGTGTGTGCCGCGCTCACCGTGGCGCTGCAGTTCGTGCTGGCGCGCACCCGTTTCGGCAGCCGGCTGCGCGCCTCGGTGGACGACCAGCGTGTGGCCGCCGGCCTGGGCATCAATGTCAACATCGTGTTCCTGTCCACCTTCGCCGTCGGCTCCGGCCTGGCCGGCCTGGGTGGCGCGCTCGGCGCCGAAGTGCTGGGCCTGGACCCGAGCTTTCCTCTCAAGTTCATGATCTACTTCTTGATCGTCGTCGCCGTTGGCGGCACCTCCAGCATCACCGGCCCGCTGCTGGCGGCGCTGCTGCTGGGTATCGCCGACGTGGCCGGCAAATACTACGTGCCCAAGCTCGGCGCCTTCATCGTCTACAGCCTGATGATCGTCATCCTGATCTGGCGTCCGCAGGGCTTGTTTACCCGGCAAGGGGGTAAGGCATGAAGACCAACGTGGAATTGATGCACGCCGGCCGCTGGCGCGTGTGGGAGCCGCTGCTGTGGCTGGTGGCCTTCGCCCTGCCGCTGCTGATGCCCAGCCATGCGCTGATCATCAACGAGGTGGCCATCGTGGCGCTGTTCGCCGTGTCGCTCGACCTGGTGCTGGGCTACACCGGCATCGTCTCGCTCGGGCATGCCGCGTTCTTCGGCATGGGCGCCTATGTGGCGGCGCTGTTCGCCAAACTGGTGATGCCCGACCCGGTGGTGGGCCTGCTGGCCGGCATCGCCGTGGCTTCCGTGCTCGGCGCGGTCTGCAGCCTGACCATCCTGCGCGGCACCGATCTCACGCGGCTGATGGTGACGCTCGGCGTGGCGCTGATCCTGCTGGAGCTGGCCAACAAGCTCGACTGGCTCACCGGTGGTGCCGACGGCCTGCAGGGCGTGACCATGGGCCCGCTGCTCGGCCGCTTCGAGTTCGACCTGTACGGCCGTACCGCGGCCTGGTATTCGATGACGGTGCTGCTGGTGTTCTTCGTGCTGGCGCGCCGGCTGGTGTTCTCGCCGTTCGGCGCCACGCTCAAGGCCATCCGCGACAACCGGCTGCGCGCCATGGCCATCGGCATTCCGGTGAGTGCGCGGCTGTCGGTGATCTACACCATCGCCGCAGGCGTGGCCGGTGCGGCCGGTGCGCTGCTGGCCCAGACCTCGGGCTTCGCCTCGCTCGACGTGTTCGAATTCCACCGTTCGGCCGACGTGATGCTGATCCTGGTGGTGGGCGGCGTGGGCTGGCTGTATGGCGGTGTGGCCGGCGCCATTGTGTTCAAGCTGATGCAGGACTGGCTGTCGTCGATCACGCCGCAGTACTGGACCTTCTGGATCGGCCTGTTCCTGGTCGTGCTGGTGATGGTGGGCCGCGAGAGGTTGTTGCGGCCCTGGACCTGGTTCGGAAAGAAATCATGAACACGACAGCGAACCAAGCCGTGGTGCTCAGCGCCCACGGCCTCATCAAACGCTTCGGCGGCATCACCGCCACCAACAACGTCACCCTCGACTTGCGCCAGGGCGCGCGCCATGCCCTGATCGGCCCGAACGGCGCGGGCAAGACCACGCTGATCAATCTGCTGACCGGCGTGCTCGAACCCACCGAGGGCCGCATCACGCTCGACGGGCAGGACATCACCCGCCTTGCGCCGCACCAGCGCGTGCGCCGCGGCATGGTGCGCACCTTCCAGATCAACCAGCTCTTCGACAGCTTCACGCCGCTGGAGACGCTGGCCATGGTGGTGTCGCAGCAGCAGGGGCTGGGCGGCAAGTGGTGGCAGCCGCTTGGTGCGCGCAAGGCCGTGACCGAACGCTGCGGCCGGTTGCTCGAACAGTTCCACCTCACCAGCGTAATGCACCAGCAGACCAAGGTGCTGGCCTACGGCAAACGCCGTCTGCTCGAGATCGCCATCGCGCTGGCCTGCGAGCCGCGCGTGCTGTTGCTCGACGAGCCGGTGGCCGGTGTGCCGGCGGGTGAACGCGAAGAACTGCTGCAGACCGTGGCCGCGCTGCCGGCCGATGTGTCGGTGCTGTTGATCGAACACGACATGGACCTGGTCTTCAGCTTCGCCACGCGCATGACGGTGCTGGTCAACGGCACGGTGCTGACCGAAGGCGACCCGGATGAAATTGCGAACGATCCCCGCGTGAAGGCGGTTTATCTTGGACATGGCGAGGAGGCTGCACATGTCTGAAGTGCTGTTGAAAGTGGAAAACCTGAGTGCTGGGTACGGCGAAGCGGTGGTGCTGCACGACGTGGCACTGTCCCTGCACGAAGGCCAGACTCTGGCCCTGCTCGGCCGCAACGGCACCGGCAAGACCACGCTGATGAACACCCTGGCCGGCGCCACGCGCCAGCATGGCGGCGGCATCACGCTCGGGGGTGTGGCGCTGCACAAGCTGCCATCGCACGAGCGCGCGGCGGCCGGCATCGGCTGGGTGCCGCAGGAGCGCAACATCTTCAAGTCGCTGACGGTGGACGAGAACCTCACCGCCGTGGCGCGCCCGGGCCGCACCGGCAGCCAACACCCGGTGTGGACGCCGGAGCGTGTCTATCAGATGTTCCCGCGGCTGGCCGAGCGCAAGAGCAACCTCGGCACGCAACTCTCGGGCGGCGAACAGCAGATGCTGGCCGTGGGCCGCGCGCTGGTGCTCAACCCCAGGCTGCTGCTGCTCGACGAGCCGCTCGAAGGCCTGGCGCCGATCATCGTCGAAGAGCTGCTGCGCGCCATCGCCCGCATCACGCGAGAAGAAGGCCTGTCCGCCATCATCGTGGAGCAGCATCCGCAGGCGATCCTGGCCATCTCACACAGCGCGGTGGTGCTGGACCGTGGCACGGTGGTGCACAGCGGCACGGCGCAGGGCCTGCGCGATCAGCCTGAGCTGCTGGACAAGCTGCTTGGCGTGGCGCGCTGAAAGGAGCATCGAGATGCAGGCAAGACGTGGCTTCATGGGGGGCGCGACAGCGCTGGGCATGGCGTTGGGGCTCGCCGCGGCCACCGGTTCCCGTTGGGCGTATGCGCAGGCTTATCCCAGCCGCCTCATCAAGATCGTGGTGCCCAACGCCGCTGGCGGCGCGGCCGACCTGACGGCCCGCACCGTGGGCCAGAAGATGGCCGAGGCCATGGGCCAGAGCGTGGTGATCGACAACCGGCCGAGTGCCGGTGGCGTGGTGGCCGGTGAGCTGGTGGCGCGTTCGCCGGCCGACGGCTACACGCTGCTGCTGGTGTCCAGCGGCACGGCGGTCAGCCAGGCCTTGTTCAAGTCGCTGCCTTTCGACACCATGAAGGACTTTGCCCCGGTCTCGATGCTGGCCACCTTCGACCTGGCCATCGTGGTGGCCGAGGGTGGGCGCTTCAAGACGCTGGCCGAACTGCTGGCCTTCGCCCGTGCCAACCCCGGCAAGCTCAACATCGGCACGCCCAACATCGGCACCACGCAGAACCTGGCGGCCGAGCTGTTCAAGATCACGGCCGGCATCGAGGCCCAGGTGGTGCCGTTCAACGGCACGCCGCCGGTGATCACTGCGCTGCGCGGCGGCCAGCTCGACGCGGCCATCGACATCCTCGGCCCGTTGATGCCGCAGATCACCGCCAAGGCCTTGCGCCCGCTGGCCGTGCTCGGCGACAAGCGTGCCGCGCAGTTGCCCGACGTGCCCGCTGCACGCGAGACCGGTGGCAACCTGGCCAACTTCAACGTTGCCTCCTGGAACGGCCTGGCCGCGCCGGCCGGCACACCCAAGGACGTGGTGGCCCGCCTCGCCAAGGAAGTCAACGCTGCGGTGGCCTTGCCCGACGTGAAGAAGCGGCTGCTCGACCTGAACCTGGTGGCCCAGGGCAGCACACCCGAGCAATTGCATGCCCAGCTCGACGGCGAGATCAAGCGCTGGGGCGACGTGATCAGCCGCGCGAAGATCCAGAAGCAATAGAACTGGAAATAGCGTCGGTTGCCTGCGGGCCGGCCGGATTCAGCAAGGCCTGCACCGTCTGCTGGATCAGCTCCTGCATGGCCTTTTGCGTGAGCGTGGTCGGGCGCTGGGCGCTCACCGCCATCGACAGCTTGCTTTGCAGCGCGGGCGAATGGATGCGCCGCGTCTCGAAGGCCGTGGGCCGGCCCGAGGTGACGACGGCGTTCATCGACAACACCGCGCTGCCCGCGCCGTCGGCGACCAGGTCGAGGATGGCGGCGACGCCGTCGATCTCGAGTGCGATCACCGGCTGGCAGCCGATGCCGGCAAGTTCGGACTCGACCATCATGCGGATCGCGTTGGGCCGGGTCGGAATCACCAGCGGCAGCGCGGCCAGCTCGCGCAGGCTGATGCCGGCGCCGGTGTCTGCGTCGGCATTGGCTGGTGTGCCGGGTGTGCGGCGCTGCACCAGGTACAGCGGCTCTTCGAGCAGCGGGCTCAGTTCCACGCCGGGTGTCGGCGTGGCGTTGTAGACCAGGGCGATGTCGAGCCGGCCGGTGACGAGCGAGTCCTGCATGGCCACGGAAAGGTTTTCGCTGATCGACAGCATGGCGCGCGGCAGCCGTGTGCGGAACTCGCGCGTGAGCGGCACGGTGAGAATCTTGGCGATGCTCGGCGGCAGGCCGATGGCGACGCGGCCTTCGAGCGCGCCGCGCACCCGGCCCAGCTCTTCGCGCGCGCGCTGCACCTGGTGCAGGATGCCGCGGCCATGCTCCAGCAGCACCCGGCCGGCTTCGGTGGGGGTGGCGCCGCGGCCGTTGCGCAGCAGCAGGTTTTGCCGCAGCTCCACCTCGAGCAATCGCACATGGCGGCTCAGCAGCGGTTGCGGAATGCCGAGCGCCGCGGCCGCACGCGTGAAACTGCCCAGCTCGGCCACGCGTACGAAGGATTCGATCTGTTTCAGGTCCATGGTGAAAAAAGAGGCTAACGTCCTTGGTGGACCTGCGCGCGGAAGGCAGTGGGTGGCATGTTCAGGATTCAACCAAATTTGAATATCAAATTGCAAGCTATCTAAAAGGAGGATAACAGCTAGTGGATTCCGGGTCCGCGCTTCAGCGTCGAATCTCTAGAATTCAACACAGAAAACAGCGCATTTCGGTACAGCTTTCGTGGGGTCCAGGCCAGTGGTTTTCGGCTCTTGGTCAGCCTTCTGTCGCGATACATTGAGACAAATTTTCCATGGCAACTTCAAAACCCCTCGACGTACAGGCGTTCCTCAATGCCCACAAGTTCTCCACCTACCAGTGGCTGATTTTCTTCCTGTGTTTCATGGTGGTGCTGCTCGATGGCTTCGACACCGCCGCCATCGGCTACATCGCCCCCTCGCTGATTGGTGAATGGGGCGTGAGCAAACCGGCGCTGGCGCCGGTGCTCAGCGCGGCCCTGTTCGGCCTGGCCGCCGGTGCCCTGAGCGCCGGCCCGCTGGCGGACAAGCTGGGCCGCAAGCTGGTGTTGACCAGTTCGGTGCTGGTGTTCGGCATCGCCTGCCTGATCTCGGGTTATGCCACCAGCCTGACCGAGCTCACCGTGCTGCGTTTCATCACCGGCCTGGGCCTGGGCGCGGCCATGCCCAACGCGGTCACGCTGACCAGTGAATACTGTCCCGACCGCCAGCGCGCCATGCTGACCAACGCCATGTTCTGCGGTTTTCCGCTAGGCGCGGCCTTCGGCGGCTTTCTGGCCTCCTGGATGATTCCGAACTGGGGCTGGCGCAGCGTGCTGCACCTGGGGGGCGCCACGCCACTGGTGCTGGTTGTGCTGATGCTGCTGTTCCTGCCTGAGTCGGTGCGTTACCTGGTGGCGCGCGGCCGGCCGGTGGAGAAGGTGCGGCGCATCCTGGCGCACATTTCGGCCAAGGCATCCGAAGCCTCATCGTTCATATTGAGCGAGACCAAGTTCGTGAGCGGCGGCCAGACCGGCCTGGCCGTGGTGCTGAGCAAGCGCTACCTGCTGGGCTCGCTGATGTTGTGGCTGGCCTACTTCATGGGCCTGGTGATCTTCTATGCGTTGATCAACTGGATGCCGGTGCTGCTGAAGGACGCGGGCATGGCGCCGCAGAAGGCGACGTTGGTGTCCGCCTTGTTCCCGCTGGGTGGCGTGGGCGCGGTACTGTTCGGCTGGCTGATGGACCGCTTCAACGCCAACCGCATCATCGCCGTGGGTTATGCACTCACCGCCGTGGCCATCTACCTGGTGGGCCGGGTGGTGGGACAGGACTTGGTGCTGGTGGCCATGGTGTTCATCGCCGGCGCCATCATGAACACGGCGCAGTCGTCGATGCCGGCGCTGGCCGCGGCTTTCTACCCCACGGCGGGGCGTGCGACCGGCGTGGCCTGGATGCTGGGCATCGGCCGCTTCGGCGGCATTGCGGGTTCTTTCCTCGTGGCCGAACTGGCGGCGCGCCAACTCGGCTTCGACCAGATCTTCACCGTCGTGGCCGTGCCGGGCCTGATCGCCACCGCAGCGCTGCTGGTCAAGCAGTGGGCGCACCCTGAAACCGCATCGGCCGCAGCCGGCCCCAAAGACGCCGCGCTGGCGCATTGAGCCCCACCTCCCATTTCCGTTTTTATTGACCAGGAGACACACCATGATCATCGACTGCCACGGCCACTACACCACCGCGCCCAAGGCGCTGGAGAACTGGCGCAACCAGCAAATCGCCGGCATCAAGGACCCGGCGGTCATGCCGAAGGTGGCCGACCTGAAGATCAGCGACGACGAGCTGCGCGAGTCCATCGAAACCAACCAGCTGCGCCTGATGAAGGAACGCGGCAGCGACCTCACGCTGTTCTCGCCACGCGCAAGTTTCATGGCCCACCATATCGGTGACTTCAACGTGTCGAGCACCTGGGCGGCGATCTGCAACGAACTCTGCTACCGCGTCTCGCAGCTGTTTCCCGACCACTTCGTGCCCGTGGCCATGCTGCCGCAGTCACCCGGTGTGGACCCGGCCACCTGCATTCCCGAGCTGGAAAAGTGCATCAAGCAATACGGCAACGTCGGCATCAACCTGAATCCGGACCCGAGCGGCGGCCACTGGCAGTCGCCCCCGCTGTCCGACAAGGCCTGGTTCCCGATCTACGAGAAGATGGTCGAGTACGACATCCCGGCCATGGTCCACGTCAGCACCAGCTGCAACCCGGCTTTTCACACCACCGGCGCGCATTACCTGAATGCCGATACCACGGCCTTCATGCAGTGCCTCACGTCCGATCTGTTCAAGGAATTCCCGACGCTGCGTTTCCTGATTCCGCATGGCGGCGGCGCCGTGCCCTACCACTGGGGCCGTTTCCGCGGCCTGGCGCAGGAACTGAAGAAGCCGCTGCTGTCCGAGCATCTGCTGAACAACATCTACTTCGACACCTGCGTCTACCACCAGCCCGGCATCGACCTGCTCAACACCGTGATCCCGGTGAAGAACGTGTTGTTCGCCTCGGAGATGATCGGCGCCGTGCGCGGCATCGACCCCGAGACCGGCAACTATTACGACGACACCAAGCGCTATATCGAAGCCAGCAAGATCCTGAGCGCGGAAGACCGCTACCAGATCTACGAAGGCAACACGCGCCGCGTGTTCCCGCGCCTCGATGCGCTGCTCAAGGCCAAGGGTCAGTAAGGGCTTTACTCCCTCTCCCACAAGTGGGAGAGGGGGTAAATTCAAACATCCAAGGAGATCATCATGACCACTCTCGGTATCGTCAAACGCCATATCGTTCGCGCCGACCGCGCAGCCACCGAACGCCTGGCCGCTCTCGGCTCGGCCACCGTGCATGAAGCCATGGGCCGCGTCGGCCTGTTCAAGCCCTACATGCGGCCCATCTACGCTGGCGCGCAAGTCTCCGGCACGGCCGTCACCGTGCTGCTGCACCCCGGCGACAACTGGATGATGCACGTCGTGGCCGAGCAGATCCAGCCCGGCGACATCGTCGTGGCCGCGATCACCGCCGAGTGCACCGACGGCTACTTCGGCGACCTGCTGGCCACCAGCTTCCAGGCGCGCGGCGCCAAGGCGCTGATCATCGACGCCGGTGTGCGTGACGTGAAGACGCTCAAGGAAATGAACTTCCCCGTCTGGAGCAAATGCATCAGCAGCAAGGGCACGATCAAGGCCACCATCGGCTCGGTGAACATCCCCGTGGTCTGCGCCGGCGCGCTGGTCAACCCGGGCGACGCCATCGTGGCCGACGACGACGGCGTGGTGGTGGTGCCGGCCGACTGGGTCAACAAGGTGGCCGATGACGCCGCCGCCCGCGAAGCCAATGAAGGCGAGAAGCGCAACAAGCTGGCCTCGGGCATCCTCGGCCTGGACATGTACAACATGCGCGGCCCGCTGGAAAAAGCCGGCCTGAAGTACATCGACTGAGCCGAAAAGGAACCCATCATGTCCAAACCTACCGCTGGTGATTTCACCAAAACCGCAGGCTGGCTCGACTGGTACACCGGTCCGAGCCAACCCCGCTTCAAGCTGCCCGCCGGTGCCGTTGATGCGCACTGCCACGTGTTCGGCCCCGGCGACAAGTTTCCCTATGCCCCCGAGCGCAAGTACACGCCCTGCGACGCCTCGAAGGAACAGCTGTTCGCGCTGCGTGACCACCTGGGCTTCGACAAGAACGTGATTGTGCAGGCCACCTGCCACGGCAGCGACAACACGGCCCTGGTCGATGCACTGAACGCCTCGAACGGCAAGGCCAGGGGTGTGGCCACGGTGAACCAACTGGTGACCGATGCCGAGCTGCAGGCCATGCATGCCGCCGGTGTGCGCGGCACACGCTTCAACTTCGTCAAGCGCCTGGCCGACTCCACGCCGCGCGAAGTGCTCACCGAAATCGCCAACCGCATCGCGCCGCTGGGCTGGCATGTGGTGATCTATTTCGAGGCGGTCGACCTGCCCGAGTACTACGACTTCTTCACCAGCCTGCCGACCACGGTGGTGGTCGACCACATGGGCCGGCCCGACGTGAGCAAGCCGGTGGACGGCCCCGAGTTCGCGCTGTTCGTGAAGATGATGCGCGAGCACCAGAACATCTGGAGCAAAGTCAGCTGCCCCGAACGGTTAAGTGTCGCCGGCCCCAAGGCTTTGAACGGCGAACAACACGCCTACCAGGACGTGGTGCCGTTCGCCAGGCATCTGGTCGAGACCTTCCCGGACCGTGTGTTGTGGGGCACCGACTGGCCGCACCCGAACCTGAAAGACCATATGCCCGACGACGGTCTGCTGGTGGACTACATTCCCCAGATCGCCACCACGCCCGAGCTGCAGAAAAAACTCCTGGTGGACAACCCGAATCGCCTCTACTGGAGCTGAACATGTCCCTCGACAAACCGTACATGGATGTGCCCGGCACGACGATTTTCGACGCCGAGCAATCGCGCCTGGGCTACCACCTCAACCAGTTCTGCATGTCGCTGATGAAGGCCGAGAACCGGGTGCGCTTCAAGGCGGGCGAACGGGCCTACCTCGACGAATGGCCGATGACGGAGGACCAGAAGCAGGCCGTTCTCGCGCGCGACCTGAACCGCTGCATTTCGCTCGGCGGCAACATCTACTTCCTGGCCAAGATCGGCGCCACCGACGGCAGGAGCTTCCAGCAGATGGCCGGCAGCATGACCGGCATGACGGAAGAGGAATACCGCAACATGATGGTCGGCGGCGGCCGCTCCGCCGAAGGCAACCGTGTCGTCGGTGAAGATGGCGACGCGCAGGCCAACCACCAGCCGCAAGGTGCGGCCGGAAAGAAAGTGACGAACTGACATGGCCAAGATCACCGCCAGCGTCTACACCTCGCATGTGCCCGCCATCGGCGCCGCACTCGACCTGGGCAAGACGCAAGAACCCTATTGGCAGCCCGTGTTCCAGGGCTACGACTTCGGCAAGCAATGGCTGAAGGACAACCAGCCCGACGTCATCTTCCTGGTCTTCAACGACCATGCCACGGCTTTCAGCCTGGACATGATTCCCACCTTCGCCATCGGCTGCGCGGCCGAATACACCCCGGCCGACGAAGGCTGGGGCCCGCGCCCCGTGCCCAAGGTGGTCGGTCACCCCGAGCTGGCCGCGCACATCGCGCAATCGGTGATCCAGCAGGACTTCGACCTGACCATCGTCAACAAGATGGACGTGGACCACGGCCTGACCGTGCCGCTCTCGCTGATGTGTGGCCAACCCGAAGCTTGGCCCTGCCCGGTGATCCCCTTCGCCGTGAACGTGGTGCAGTACCCCGTGCCCTCGGGCCGGCGCTGCTTCGAGCTTGGCAAGGCCATCCGCAAAGCCGTGGAATCGTTCGACAAGCCATTGAACGTACAGATCTGGGGCACCGGTGGCATGAGCCACCAGTTGCAGGGCCCGCGCGCCGGCCTGATCAACAAGGAATGGGACAACGCGTTCCTCGACCGCCTGATCAGCGACCCCGATGGCCTGGCCAGCGTGCCGCACATCGACTATGTGCGCGAGGCCGGCTCCGAAGGCATCGAACTCGTGATGTGGCTGATTGCCCGCGGCGCCATGGACGATGTGGCCGGTGGCAAGGCGCCCACCGTGGCCAAACGTTTCTACCATGTGCCCGCTTCCAATACGGCTGTGGGCCATCTCATCCTGGAGAACAATTAAATGAGCAAGACCATCAAAGTAGCCCTCGCCGGTGCCGGCGCCTTCGGCATCAAGCACCTGGACGGCATCAAGAACATCGACGGCGTGGAAGTCGTGTCGCTGATCAGCCGCGACCTGGAAAAGACCAAGGAAGTTGCCGACAAGTACGGCATCCAACACGTCACCACCGACCTGGCCGCCAGCCTGGCGTTGCCCGAAGTCGATGCGGTGATCCTGTGCACGCCCACCCAGATGCATGCCGAGCAGAGCATCGCCTGCCTGAAGGCTGGCAAACACGTGCAGGTGGAGATTCCGCTGGCCGACAGCCTGAAGGGCGCCGAGGAAGTGGCCGCGCTGCAGAAGCAGACCGGCCTGGTGGCGATGTGCGGCCACACGCGCCGCTTCAACCCCAGCCACCAGTACGTGCACAACAAGATCAAGGCTGGCGAATTCAACATCCAGCAGATGGATGTGCAGACCTATTTCTTCCGCCGCACCAACATGAACGCGTTGGGCCAGGCGCGCAGCTGGACCGATCACCTGCTGTGGCACCACGCGGCCCACACGGTCGATCTGTTCGCCTACCAGGCCGGCAGCCCGATCGTCAAGGCCAACGCCGTGCAAGGTCCGATCCACCCGGCACTCGGCATCGCCATGGACATGTCGATCCAGCTGCAGGCGGCCAACGGCGCGATCTGCACGCTCTCCCTGTCGTTCAACAACGACGGCCCGCTCGGCACCTTCTTTCGTTACATCGGCGACACCGCGACCTACATCGCGCGTTACGACGACCTGTTCACCGGCAAGGACGAGAAGATCGACGTGTCCAAGGTCGACGTGTCGATGAACGGCATCGAGCTGCAAGACCGCGAATTCTTCGCAGCCATCAAGGAAGGCCGCGAGCCAAATTCCAGCGTGGCGAGTGTGCTGCCGTGCTACAAGGTTTTGCACCAGCTGGAGCAGCAACTGAATCAGTAGGCTCACCCCCAGGCTGCGCGCACTGCGTGTCGCTACGCCAACCCCCTTGCCGGGGGCAACACCTGCGGCCCGGCAAAGCCGGTTCCGCGGTGTTCTGGAATTGGTTCCCGCCACTCAATCCCACTAGCTGTTGAACTGCCATGCAAACACGCCAAATCGGCCCCTTCACCGTTTCCGCCATCGGCCTGGGCTGCATGAACCTGAGCCATGCCTACGGCGTGCCGCCATCGCCGGAGCAGGGCGAACGTATCCTGCTGGCCGCGCTCGACGCGGGCGTGACCTTGTTCGACACGGCGGCGCTGTATGGTTTTGGCGCCAACGAGAAGCTGGTCGGCCGCGTGATGAAACCGCACCGCAGCCGGTTCACATTGGCCAGCAAGGGTGGCATGGCTGGCGTGCCGTTCGACGACGGTGTGAAACGCGTGATCGACGGCAGCCCGGAGGCGATCCGCCGCGACTGCGAGAACAGCCTGCGCCACCTGCAGACCGAGGTGATCGACCTCTACTACCTGCACCGCTGGGACAAGCAGGTGCCGATCGAGGACAGCGTGGGGGCGATGAGCGATCTGGTCAAGGCCGGTAAGGTGCGCACCCTGGGCCTGAGCGAAGTCTCGGCCGCCACCATCAAGAAGGCCCACGCCGTGCACCCGATCACGGCGGTGCAGACCGAGTATTCGCTGTGGACCCGCAACCCCGAGATCGCCGTGCTCGACACCTGCCGCGAGATTGGCGCGGCCTTCGTCGCCTTCAGCCCGCTGGCGCGCGCCTACCTCACCGGCAAGCTCAGCGATGTGAGCGGCCTGGACGCCATGGACATCCGCCGCCCGATGCTGCGTTTCTCGCCCGAGAACTACGCGGCCAACCTGTTGCTGCTGCCGCCCTACCTTGCCCTGGCGCAGGAGCTTGGCTGCAACCCGGCCCAGCTCGCGCTGGCCTGGCTGCTGCACAAGGCGCCGCACATCGTGCCGATTCCAGGCACGACACAGCTCGACCATCTGCAGGAAGACCTGGGCGCGGCCGTGGTGAAGCTGTCGCCCGAGGCGATGCGGCGGGTGGAAGCGTTGATCAACCAGCACAACGTGGTCGGCCCGCGTTATGCGCCGCAGGGCACCGGCGAGGTCGATACCGAGAATTTCTGATTTCAGCGCCCGAGCCTGCGCGCCAGCACCGGGTCCACACTGGCCATGAACTTTTCCACCGCATCGGTGTAGGCGCCGGGCAGGCCGAGCTGCGCATTGATCTGCGCGTGCGACAGGTCCTGCGGCAGCAGCTCGGCGCGCCGGCCGGATGTATGGGCCTGCTCGGCGAAACGCTGGGCCTGCGCGCACGACTGGTCGCGCCGCTGGGTGGAGCAGACCAGCAGCATCGGTGTGGCATTCGACCCCAGCCGCTGCAGCGGCGACGCACTGGCCCAGAAGGCCGGGTCGCTGCCGAAGACGCGGTCGTAGAAACGCATGTGTGGCCGGGCCATCAGGCTTGGCAGATCGAGCGCGGCGCTGTCGAGTGCGACGGTGGCCAGCCAGGGCTGCGCGCCTTCTTCGCGTGCCAGCGCCGGTGCGGCGCCGAGCAGGGCCACCAGGTGCGCTCCGGCCGAATGGCCCATCAGCAGCACGCGCGCCGGATCGCCGCCCCAGCCGCGTGCCTTGGCCTGCACCGTGGTCAGGGCAAGGGCGACATCGTGCGCCTGCGTCAGCGGATCGGCTTCGGGCCAGAGCCGGTAGTTCACCGAGACGAAGATGAAGCCCTGGCCGACCCAGCGCATGATCTTGTTGTCGGCCACGCCGGAGGCGCTTTTGTTGCCCACCATCCACGCGCCGCCGTGCACCATCACCAAGACCGGTGCGTCAGCGCCATGGGTGGCTTGCTGGGGTAAGACCACGTCCATGCGTTGGCGCGGTGTATTGCCGTAGGCCTGGTCGGCCAGCAGCCGCGCGCCGTCGGGCAGGGTGGCGGCGCCCGCCTCCAGCGTGATGGCGGCCAGGACCGCGAGGGCCGGGCCGATGGCGAGCCAGGATTTCCAATTGAACTTCAACATGTTGTTCCTCAAACGATGTGTGTCGACCCCGGAGGGCCGAACAATACCGCCAGCCGGCCACGCCAGCTGCGCGCGGCGGCCAGGTCGCGGCCCAGGGCGATCCAGCCATGGGCGGCGATGCGCAGCGGATTGTGGGTGACGAGCGGCGTGGTCAGTCCGTAACGTGGCGGCAGGTCGTCGCGCAGGTCCACGAAGGTACCGAACAGGCGGTCGAACACGATCAGTACACCGCCGTAGTTGCAGTCCAGGTATTCGGGGTTAGCCGCGTGGTGCACCTTGTGGTGGGTCGGAGTGTTGAGCAGCCATTCGAGCGGGCCGAGCCGCGGTATCCAGGGCGCATGCAGCCAGAACTGGTAGAGCAGATTGAAGGCCAGCATGCCGAACACCGCCGCAGGCGGAAAACCCAGCCACACCATCGGCAGGAAGAACAGCCCGGTACCGGTGAGTTTGCCGGTCCAGCCCAGGCGCAGCGCGGCGGCCAGCGTGAGTTCGTTGGGCGAATGGTGGACGGCGTGTGTGGCCCAGAACCAGCGCACGCGGTGTGCGGCGCGGTGGTACCAGTAATAGGAAAACTCCTGGCCGAGAAACAGCAGGGCCAGCGCTGCCGGAGTGGCGATGGCGATGGTCTGCAGGCGATGCTGCCAGGCCCAGGCCAGCAGCGGCGTGGTGATCGACAGGCCGAGCGCGTCCACCGCGCGCCGGCCCACGGCGTCGGCCATGGACGCGGCGTAGGCGCTCCAGTCGTAGGGCTGGTGGCGCAGCCGGCTTTGCACCAGGCCTTCGGCCGTGGCGGCGGCCAGCACGAGCACCAGCAGCGCGGTGAACCAGGGCAGCCAGGCCGCGGGCACCGTCTGGCGCAGGGTTTCCGCGGTCATGGGGATCTACTTTTGCTGCTGGCCGCGCTGGGCCGCGGCGTAGGCCATGATCTGCCGCATCGTCACCGCGCCGGTGTGTGCGCTGTCGATGGCGTCGAAGTTGCGGTAGACCCGGGGCATCCCGGCCTTGGCCTCTTCGCGCGTGAGCTGGCCGTCGCCGTTGCTGTCGGCCGAGGCAAAACGCTTTTCCAGTTCGGCGCGCGTGTTCTGCGCGCGCTCCGCGTTGGCGGTCTGGGCCTGGCCACCCTCGGCTGCGAGCAGCAGGCCAAGCCAGAGCAGGCTGTGTGCGGCGATCTTCTTCATGTCGGCTCCTTGGTGATGGTTGTGGGTGCGTTGGTGGTGGTGGTTCAGCGGCAGGTGATGGTGGCGCCGCTGGCATCGAAACAAGTGGCGCTGTGGCTTACGCCGCTGCCGCTGTTGTACGAGGTGCTGCTTTGCACACTGTTGCCGGTGGCGCTGCTGGTGGCCGTGGTGCTGCGGCTTTGCGTGACGTTGCCGGAGGCGTCGCGGGTGGCGCTGCCGCTGCTGTTGATGCTGCCCTGGCTGCCGCTGGCCGACAGGCCGCTCTGGTGGCTGGCCGAACCATCGGCCGCCACCGAGGTGGTGCCGGCGCGGCGGGCCACACCGCCGTTCGGGCCGCGCAGCGCGGCGGCCGATTTGGCACTGGCATTGCCCTGGCCGTCGCTGGTGACGACCCGGCCGCGCGCCGCCGCACCGCCGTTCGGGCCACGCCGCACCACGCCGGTGGCGCTGCGGGTGGCGCCGTCGGCATTGGCCTGGCTGACGTGCAGGCGGCCGGCTTCGGCGGGGGGGGCCCACAGGGCGGCACACGACAACGCGGCGGCCAGGCTGGTGATGGAAACGATGCGGAACATGGCGCACTCCTTGGTTTGAATCGATGACCTGACTGTGCCGCGAAGCTGTGAGCCAATCATGGCGCCGCCGGGCCAAAACATGACAAACCGTGACCGCTGCAGGAGGCCTTGTCATGGTTTGTCATGATTCAAAGGACGCCAGCCCGGCGCGGCTGCCATTACGATGCCGGCATGAACGAATCTCCGGCCCGCATCCTGATCGTCGACGACGAAGCCGACCTGCGCGCGCTGCTGCAGCGCTACCTGAGCGACCAGGGCTGCGTGGTGCGCACGGTGGAAAGCGCCGAGCCGGTCGAGCGGCTGCTGGCGCGCGAGCGCTTCGACGTGCTGGTGCTCGACGTGATGATGCCCGGCGAAGACGGCTTGTCGGTGTGCCGGCGCCTGCGTGTGCAGGGCGAGACCATTCCCATCGTGATGCTGACCGCGCGCGGCGACCCGGTGGACCGCATCGTTGGCCTGGAGATGGGGGCCGACGACTACCTGGCCAAACCCTTCAACCCGCGCGAGCTGCTGGCGCGCATCCAGGCGCTGGTGCGGCGCCAGCGCATCCTCGGGGCGCACACCGGGCCGCTGGCCCAGCAGGCGGTGCTGCGCTTCGGCGCCTTCGTGCTCAAACTCGGCGAACGCCGGCTGGAAAAAGGCGACGCGCACCTGCCGCTGACCACCGGCGAATTCGCGTTGCTGCAGGCGCTGGCCCAGCACCCCAACCGCCCGCTCGGCCGCGACCGCCTGATCGAGCTCAGCCGCGGCCGCGACCATGAGGCCACCGAGCGCAGCATCGACGTGCAGGTGATGCGCCTGCGCAAGCTGATCGAAGACGACCCGGCCACGCCGCGCTTCATCCAGACCGTGTGGGGCACGGGTTATGTGTTCGTGCCGGACGGCAGTGCCAGACCATGAGCTTTGCGCCGGGCCGCCCCAAGCAAGCTTGCACCGCAGTGTGCAGCACGAAGGTGCGTTCATGAGCTTTGCGCCGGGCCGCCCCAAGCAAGCTTGCACCGCAGTGTGCAGCACGAAGGTGCTTCCATGACTTTTGCGCCGCGCAGCCTGCTCGGGCGCAACACGCTGCTGCTGGTGGGGCTGATCGTGCTCAGCCAGCTGGTGAGTGTGCTGTTGGTGCTGCAGCTGATGGTGCGCCCGCGCATGGGGCAGATCGCCGACAGCGTGGTCCACACCATCGGCGCCGTCCGCACCGGGCTGGCCGTGCTGCCAGAAAGTGAACGTGCCGCCTTCGTCGCCGCGTTCAACCGCCAGGCCATGGCCGAAGCTGCGTTGACCCGCGGCCGCGAAGCCGGCCCGGTCGGTCGCATGTTGTCGCCACTGGAGCGCCGCTTCGTGCGCCTGGTGTCGCAGCGCCTGGCCCTGCACGAGGCCGAAGCCGTCTGGCGGCGCGAAGCCGGCGGCAGCCTGGCCGTGCGGCTCACGGTGCAGGGTGTCGACCACTGGGTGGTGTTGCCAGGGGCCTTGCCGGGCCGCGAATTCACCGGCGCCTTCCTGTCGGCATGGCTGGTGGGCGCGGTGCTGGCGCTGGTGGGGGCGCTGCTGATCCAGCGCCGGCTCAGCCGGCCCCTGGCGCGGGTGGTGCAGGCCGCGCAGGCGCTGGCGCGCGGCGAGCCGCCGGCCTGGCTGCCGGAAGATGGGCCGACCGAGACCGCCACGCTGAGCCGCAGCTTCAACCGCATGGCGCAGAGCATGGCCGACACCGAACGCGAGCGCGCGCTGATGCTGGCCGGCATCTCGCACGACCTGCGCACCCCGCTGACCAAGCTGCGGCTGAGCGTCGAAATCCTGCGGCCCGCGGGCGAGCCCGAAATCCTGGACACCATGACCCGCAGCGTCGAGCAGCTCGACGCGGTGATCGGCCAGTTCATCGACTTCGCGCGCGGCGACGAGGGCGAGCCGCTCGTACCCGGCGAGCTGGATGCACTGGCCCGCGACGTGGCCCGCGCCTATGCCGACCAGGCCCTGGCGCTCGAAACCCATGCGGGTACTGGCGTGCCGATGCGCGCCGGTGCCTTGCGGCGGGCCATGGTCAACCTGGTTGAAAACGCGCTGCGCCACGGCCGTGCGCCCTATAGCCTGCGCACCGGCCGGCAGGGCAGTGAAGTCTGGTTCGAAGTGGAAGACGGCGGCGACGGCATCGACCCGGCCGAGGCCGAGCGGCTCAAGCAGCCGTTTCGCCAGGCCGATGCGGCGCGCGGGCAGGGCGGTGGCACCGGGCTGGGGCTGGCCATCGTCGAGCGCATCGCCCGCGCGCATGGCGGCCGGTTCGATCTGCTGCCCGGCAATGCGCCATCCGGCCAGAGCGGCCAGAGCGGCCCGAACAGCCCGCGCGGACTGCGCGCCAGGCTGAGCTGGCCGGCATCGACATAAACCGAAACAAAGCGATACCGCGGCGAGAGGACGCCCACACCGCGGGCCGGCACCATCACGGTCATCTTCAACCCACCCGTGAAAGACCTGTCATGAAATCCTGGATCAAACGCACCCTGTTCGGTTTTGTCGGCGCCTCGGTGCTGCTTGGTGGCCTCACCGCCTGCGGCCATCGCGGTGAAGGCGGACGCTGGCAGATGAGCGCCGAAGAGTCGGCCGAGTTCCGCGGCAAGATGATCGAGCGTATCAGCAGCAAGCTCGAACTCAATACCGAGCAGAAGCAGCGCCTCACCGTGCTGGCCGACAAGCTGCACGCCCAGCGCACCGCGCTGATGGGCAGCAACCCGAATCCACGTGCCGACCTGCAGGCGCTGGTGGCCGGCGACAAGTTCGACCGCAGCCACGCGCAGGCCTTGGTCACCGAGAAGACGGCGGCGCTGAACACCCAAAGCCCTGAAGTCATTGCCGCCTTCGGCGACTTTTTCGACAGCCTGAACCCCACGCAGCAGCAGAAGGTGCGCGACTTCATGGGCCACCGCGGCGCGCGCTGGGGCCACCATGGCTAGGAGGCTGTCGGGCTTGGGCATGGCCCGGCCTGGCCGCGTGGATGTGACGGATGTGACGGATGTGACGGATGTGACGGATGTGACAATGCCGCCATGCAACGCATCCTGCTGATCGACGACGACGCGGACCTCGGCCCGCCGCTGGCCACTTATTTCGCACGTTTCGACTACACGCTGGTACAGGCGCTGCGGCCCAGCGCGGGCCTGCTGCAGCTGGCCCGTGGCGGCTTCGACGCCGCCATCCTCGACGTGATGCTGCCCGAGATGGACGGCTTCGCGCTGTGCCGCGAGATCCGCAAGACCAGCGACATCCCGCTGGTCATGCTGACCGCGCGCGGCGAGGTGATGGACCGCGTGATCGGCCTGGAGCTCGGTGCCGACGACTACCTGCCCAAGCCCTTCGAGCCGCGCGAGCTGGTGGCCCGGCTGCAGACCGTGCTGCGCCGCCATACGCTGGGCCGTGTGCCGGGCCGTGCACCGGCCGCGCCCGCCGTGCTGCATTTCGATGGCCTGGTGGTGGACCCGGTGACCCGCAGCGTACTGCGCCAGGGCCAGCCGGTGGAATTGACCAGCACCGAGTTCGACCTGCTGCACCTGCTGGCGCTGGCGCCAGGCAAGGTGTTCAGCCGCGACGACATCCTGAACCAGCTGCGCGGCGTGGATGCCGAACTCTTTACCCGCGCCGTCGACATCGTGGTCAGCCGCCTGCGCAAGAAGCTCGAACCGCTGGACGCCATCAAGACCCTGCGCAACGCCGGCTACACCCTGGCGCTGGCGCGCCTGCCGGATGCGTGAACTCGCCCCACGCCGACAGGCCTGCCGCAGCTTGCGCCGTTCGCTGCGCCAGTCCTTTCGCCAGTCCCTGCGCTTGCGCCTGGTGCTGGTGTTCCTGCTGCTCGCGCTGGGCATGACGGTGGCGTTCCTCGGCGGCATGCAGAGGGCGATGAACCTGGGCTGGCGCGACGCCGCCCGCCCGCTGCTGGCCGACTATGTGGACCGGCTCGCGGCCGACATCGGCAACCCGCCGAGCGTGGCGCGTGCCGAGGCCCTGGCGCAGCGGCTGCCGATTTCGGTGCGTATCAGCGGGCCGGTGGTCAACTGGCAGTCCGAGCCCGCGCGGCACTCGGCCAGGCGCCAACGCAGCTGGATGGACGACGACCAGGACAGCACGGATAACACGGACACCGCGAACGGCGAAGCCGATACCAGGCTGCTGCAACGCACCACCGCCGACGGCCACCGCATCAGCTTCGGCCCGAGCACCGCGCGTTGGCAGCACCAGCCGCGCCGCGTGGGCTGGTTCACGCTCGGCGTGCTGCTGCTGCTCACCGCCATCGCCTATGCCTATGTGCGGCGGCTGCTGCGCCCGCTCGACGACATCCGCGCCGGCGCGCGGCGTTTCGGCGGCGGTGATTTCGCGGCGCCGATCCCGGTGCGCCGGCAAGACGAGCTCGGTACGCTGGCCGCCGACGTCAATGCCATGGCCCAGGCCATCCACCAGATGCTCGAATCCAAGCGCGGCCTGCTGCTGGCCATCAGCCACGAGCTGCGCAGCCCGCTGACCCGTGCCCGCCTCAACACCGAGCTGTTGCCCGAAACCGGCGAGGCGCAGCCGCTGCGCGACGCGCTGCTGCGCGACCTGGCCGCGATGCGCGACCTGATCACCGACCTGCTGGAGAGCGAACGCCTCGGCCAGGGCCATGCCGCACTGCACCTGGAGCCGACCGACCTGGCCGCGCTGGTGCGCGAAGTGGCCGATGGCATCGGTGGTACGGCCACCCTGGACCTGGCCACCGACCTGCCGAGCCTGCAGCTCGACCGCAGCCGCATGCGCCTGCTGGTGCGCAACCTGCTCGACAACGCGCTGCGCCACAGCACGGACGCGGCGCGGCCGCCCGAGATCAGCGTGCGCCGCGAAGGGCAGGGCGATGCCGTGTATCTCAGTGTGCGTGACCATGGCCCGGGTGTGCCCGACGCCGTGCTGCCGCATCTCGCCGAACCCTTCTACCGCCCCGACGCCGCGCGCGAGCGCGCCACCGGCGGCGTGGGCTTGGGCTTGTACCTGTGCAAGCTGGTGGTGCTGGCCCACGGTGGCAGCTGGAGCGTGCGCAATGCGCAGCCGGGGCTGGAGGTGCGGGTCAGTTTGCCGGTTTAGGGGGCAGGGGGCAGCGCTACTGCGGCGTCAGTGGCGAGACGGCAAGGAACGGTTTCAGCCGAGCCCGAAAACCAGCTGGCGTTCGTGTTTCAGCGCCAGCAGCACCACGCGGTCCTCGCTGTGCGCGTAGAGCAGGACATACGGCTTGACGACCAGCTCGCGTAGTTGTGGCACACCGTGCTTGACGGCAAGGGCCACGGCTCGGGCGACCATGGCTTGGCCCTGGTGCGACTGCGCCTGGAGGAAGCGGGCGGGGCGGCCGGCTGCGGGGTTCCAGCGCAGGAGCTCGCGGGCCTCTTTCAACCGAGCGAGCAGCGCGCCGTATCGCGCGTCGGCACTGCTGTTGTCCTGTTGCTGCAGGAACTCTTGAGCGGACCGAACATTGCGGACGAAAGACTGCGCGGCCTGGATGCGCGCATTGACCGGCAGCGACACGTCTTTCAGGCCTTCTTGCGAGGCCTGCTGGGAACCGCCATGAGAGCCCGGTCGAGTTCGGCTTCCTCCAGCACCCGGCCAGCCGCCAGGTCGTCCAGGCCCTCAAGGGCGCCTTGGACGAGCACCAACCCCGCGTGCTCGGCCTCGAGCGCGTGGTAGTAGTCCAGCTTGCGGGCATCGACCAGCGCCACATAACTGGCGCCGTTCTTGGTCAGCAGTTTCTCGAAGCCGTGGCCTACAACATCCTCGGCCAACTCGGTGAGCCGAGCCCGAGCCTCGCTGATGGGAACCACATCGCTGGCGCGCACACCCATGGTGTTCTCCTTGAACGAAAGTCTTAATGGATAGTGTAATGTATGCTGCAGAAAACCACTGGCTCAACGATGTCGACGACCTTGACCAGCGATGCGACAGAACCGCGGTCACGCTGGGTCGCTCCACCTCTCTACACTGCTCCAGATGAGCCTCCTCCCGCAACCGCATCACCGGCCAGATGTCCTCGCTTCCTACTTCTGGAGCGGAGACGCCATCCGCAGCCGCAGCGTGAGTGATGTCGTGTTGTCGGGCACCGTCGACGTGCCTGCGCCACCGGCAAGGCTCCTGGCGGACTGGGAGCGCGAGATGTCGTCGCAACTGGGGCAGGGCCAGGGCCTGGAGCCCGGGGACGTAGAGCCATTGCCCCTGGCACGCGCGCGCATGCGCTGGCCGGACTACAGACATTGCGTGCAGGCCGTGCTTGATTGGACGCGTGTGCAGGGCCTGCATGAGGTGCTGGCCTCCAGTGACGTCGCCCTCATGGCCTGCCGCGGCGCGCGGTACCACCATGACGGCGCGCAGTACGGCGGTGCGGCCTTTTGCAATCTCTTTCTCAGCGAGGACAAGGGGCTGGACGTGCATTTCCCCGCGACGGGGCATCGCATCCCCCTGGCCAGGGGCACGGTCTTGCTGTTCGACACGGGCCAGCCTCATGCCGTCGTTCCACGCGGAAGCGCGGGCTTCGATGCGGCCGACTTCGCGCCTGCGCAGGATTGCAGCCAGGTGTTCCTGACCTGGGAGCTGCCCATCGAGAACGCCGATGTCGGGCGTGTACTTCGGGTGGCCTTCGACATCGAACCTTCGACCGCTCGGCAACTGGACGAAGAGCAGGTCTGGCTGAACGGCGCGCCGGTCAGCGTGTGCCCGGATTCCGGTCGGTGGCGCCAGTCCGGCTGAGGTATGCGCATAAAACCCGATGCGGGTGTCGTGGCCGGCGTTCTGCGCGGACAATCGGCGCTTCAATGAAAGACCTGGAAGACGACATGATGCAGCAATTTGGCTTCGGCTTCGACGATGGCGTGCCGGTGCTTGCCCCGGTCCTGGCGCCGCAGCGCAAAGCCCCGCGCAAGAGTGTGCCGGTGGCCAAACCGCGGCCGCTTGAAGCGGCGTCAGCGCAAGCGCCGGCACCAGCCCCGACACCAGCCCCGGTGCACGATGCCGCAACTGCGGCAACTGCTGCGCCCACCAGTCTCGAAACCCTGGCCCTGCAGCTCGAAGCCCATCCCGACTACCGCGTGCTGCGCCGCCTCGTGCCGCGCCTGCACTATGCGCTGCCGCCATCGGCCGACGCGCCGGGCGACATCGCGCGGCTGCTGATCCTCGACACCGAAACCACCGGCCTGAGCCATTGCCGCGACAAGATCATGGAGCTGGCCCTGCTGCGTGTCGATGTGGACCGCGCCACCGGCCAGCCCGTGGGCCCGGTGCAGGTCTACGACGGCCTCGAAGACCCGGGCCAACCCATTCCCGCCGACGTGCAGGCCATCACCGGCATCGACGACGGCATGGTGTGCGGCCAGCAGCTCGATACGGCGCGCATCGCCGAGCTGCTCGACGGCGTGGACCTGATCGTGGCGCACAACGCCGGCTTCGACCGGCCGTTTGTCGAGGCGCGCCTGCCGGCGTTCGCGGCCAAGGCCTGGGCCTGCTCGTTTGCCGATATCGACTGGAAAGGCGAGGGCCGCGGTTCGTCCAAGCTCGAATCGCTGGCGCTCGGCCTCGGCCTGTTCTATGACGCGCACCGCGCCGAAATGGACTGCCACGCGCTGCTGGCCGTGCTGCAGGCCGATCTGCCCGCGGCCAAGGTCACCGGCCTGGCGCGGCTGCTCGCCACCGCCCCCACGCTGCGCTACCGGCTGCAGGCCACCGGTGCACCGTTCGAAGCCAAGGACGCGCTGAAAGACCGCGGCTACCGCTGGGACGCGACGCAAAAGGTATGGCACACCCGGCTCGACGACGCGGCGCTGCTCGAGGCCGAAGCCGCCTGGCTCAAGGCCCAGGTCTACGGCCAACGCGCCGCGCGGGTGCAGGTGGAAACGCTGGACGCGCTGGTGCGTTATTCGGGCCGTGCCGGCGTGATGGACTGGCGCGTGCTGTAGGCCCATGGGCAACACAGCCGAGCCGCAGAACCGTGGCGGCATGCCGTCACCGGCCGTGCAGCGCCTGCTGGACCTGTTGGACTTGCCGGCTATTGGCCAGCCGCGCATCCTGGTCGGCCTTGTCGGACTGCCAGGCGCGGGTAAAAGCACGGTGACCACGCGCTGGGCCGACGCCGTGAACCAGCGTGCCGGCGCGGGCTGCATGCAGGTGCTGGGCATGGACGGTTTCCATCTGAGCCGCGCCGCCCTGGCGCACTTGCCTGACCCGGCCCTGGCGCTGGCCCGCCGCGGCGCGCCATGGACCTTCGACCCGGCCGCGCTGCGCCAGCGGCTGCTGGCCTTGCGCGAGGGTGGGCCAGTCGCCTGGCCCGACTTCCAGCACGACATCGGCGACCCGGTGGCCGACGTGTTCCGCGTGCCGCCCGAGACACGCCTGGTGCTGGTCGAAGGCCTGTACCTGCTGCACCACGGCGACGGTTGGGATTTGCAGGGCCTGTTCGACGCCTGCTGGTTCCTCGACGTGCCGCCCGCGCAAGCCATGCGCCAGCTGGCCGCGCGGCACCAGCGTGCCTGGGGCTTCACGCCGGCCCAGGCGCAGGCGCGCATCGATGCCAGCGACGGGATCAATGCGGAACTGGTCTGGGCCAGCCGCGACCGTGCGGATTGGCTGGTGCCGGCGTTGTAGTCATGTCGTCCATGCAACGAAGGTTAAACGCTTCGTCTCGCGGCGAAGCATCAGGCCTTTCGATAGCCTAAGCTGGCGGCACCATGAACACCAATCAAATCGCCCGCATCGCCTCACTGGTCGGCGAGCCGGCGCGCGCGGCGATGTTGCTGGCGCTGATGGACGGCCGCTCGCTCACCGCCAATGAACTGGCCAAGGCGGGCAACGTGTCGCCCCAGACGGCCAGCCGCCATCTTGCCCTGATGGTCGAGGCCGGGTTGATGGTGGTGGCACAGCGCGGCCGCCACCGCTACCACCGGCTGGCTTCCGGCGACGTGGCCAAGCTGCTGGAAGGCATCATGCAGATCGCCGGCGCCAGCGCGGCGCGGCGCACGGTGGTGGTCGGCCCGCGCGACGCCGGCATGCGCAGGGCCCGCATGTGTTACGACCACATCGCGGGCCGCCTCGGCCTGGCCATTGCCGAGCGGCTGCAGGCCGACGGCGCCATCCGTTTCGACGGCGAGGCCGGCCAGGTGACGGACCATGCCGGTGCGGTGTTGCAGCCTTGGGGCATCGCTCTGGATTCAGCGCCGCAGGGCCACGGCCGCCCATACTGCCGCCCCTGCCTGGACTGGAGCGAACGCAAATCCCACGTCGCGGGCCGGCTCGGCGCGATGATCTGCGCGCATTGCCTCGACCAGGGCTGGCTCTCCAGGAAGGATGGCGCCCGTGCACTGGCGATCACCGCCGCTGGTGCGGTGGCGCTGCGTGATCTGCTGGGGCTGGCATTGTGGGAGCGGGTGACCGGCGACGCGGTTGATTGAGCCTTGTTGAGGCTTCCAAAATTCACGACACAAGAATCACCGTTCGGGCTGAGCTTGTCGAAGCCTATTCGTCCCGCCTGAGCTCTCAGGCTTTCAGCTTGAGCAGGTACATCATGATGCGGGCGGTGATGAGTTCCATTTCCAGGAAGTCGCCGAAGTCCTTGCCCGTGAGCCATGACGATTCCCAGTGGTTCTGCTTCAGCGTGCGCTGCCAGCCGGCGTTGCCGATGGCCTGGTTCAGGGCTGCGACCATCTCGGCGCGGCGTGCCGGCGGCACGTCTTTTCCGGTGAAGACCGCGCGCCAGTTGGCCATGTCGGCGTCCACGTTCTGCTCGCGAAAGGATGGCAGGCCCATCGCGCTGCGCCGTGCAGAGATGCCGACCGCGCGCAGCTTGCCGCTGTCGATGGCGTCCTTGAACTCGCTATAGCCCGAAATGCCGATGGCCGCCTGGCCCGACACCAGGGCGTCCACCACCTCGGAGCCGCCGGGAAAGGGCCGGTAGACCAAGGCATCGGGGTTGGCCTTGGCCGCCCGCACGAGCATGCCGGCGAACACGTGGTCCACGCCGCCGGCCGAGCCGCCGGCGATCGGCATGTTGGGCAGATCCTTGCGCAGGGCATCCACCAGTTCAAGCACGCCGCGGATCGGTGACTTGGTCGACACCGCGGCCACGAGGTAATCGCTGGTGAGACGCGCCAGCGGCTGCACGTGGCTGAGGTCGATACTGGGTTTCTGCAGCGCCACGGCGCCGACCATGACAACACCGCCAATGAGCAGGGTGTTCGGATCGCTGCCGTATTTTTCGGCGTAGCGGGCCAGGCCGATGGTGCCGCCCTTGCCGCCGACGTTTTCGAATTCGATCTGGCTGGCCGCGCCCGTGGCCACCAGCGCCGCGCCGAGCGCGCGGCCGGTCTGGTCCCAGCCGCCGCCGGTATTGGCGGGAATCAAGATGCGGAGTTTTTCGGCCAGCGGGGCGAGGGTGGCCGCCGGTCCGGCCGTTGCCTTGGCGGCGGTGCTTTGCGCCAGGGCCGGAACCCCGGCCGCATAAAGCGCCGCGAGCGACGTGCCGCGCAGCAGGGCCTGTCTGCGTTGTGGGTTCATGCCGTCGCCCCCGTGTGTTCGGTGGCGGCGTGTGCTGTTCTCTGACCCTGCATGTCATCTCCCCGGGGCTGCGATGGGAGCCATTATGGCGAGTAAAACGATGAAAAAAGCCCCGCTGCCAATTCTGGCAACGGGGCTTGGGATCGATGCGGCGCGCTTGGGTTTTACAGCGTGTCGATGAAGCTGCGCAGTTTGTCGCTGCGGCTCGGGTGCTTGAGCTTGCGCAGCGCCTTGGCTTCGATCTGGCGGATGCGTTCACGGGTCACGTCGAACTGCTTGCCAACTTCTTCCAGCGTGTGGTCGGTGCTCATCTCGATGCCGAAGCGCATGCGCAGCACCTTGGCTTCGCGCGGTGTCAGGCTGTCGAGGATGTCCTTGACCACGTCGCGCAGGCCGGCCTGCATGGCGGCTTCGATGGGCGCGGTGTTGGCGCCGTCTTCGATGAAGTCGCCCAGGTGGCTGTCGTCGTCGTCGCCGATCGGGGTTTCCATCGAGATCGGTTCCTTGGCGATCTTCATGATCTTGCGGATCTTGTCTTCCGGGATCTCCATCTTCTCGGCCAGGATCGACGCGTCGGGCTCGAAGCCGAACTCCTGCAAGTGCTGGCGGCTGATGCGGTTCATCTTGTTGATGGTCTCGATCATGTGCACCGGAATCCGGATGGTGCGCGCCTGGTCGGCGATCGAACGGGTAATGGCCTGGCGAATCCACCAGGTGGCGTAGGTCGAGAACTTGTAGCCGCGACGGTATTCGAACTTGTCCACCGCCTTCATCAGGCCGATGTTGCCTTCCTGGATCAGGTCCAGGAACTGCAGGCCGCGGTTGGTGTACTTCTTCGCGATGGAGATCACCAGGCGCAGGTTGGCCTCGATCATTTCCTTCTTGGCATCGCGCGAGGCGGCTTCACCTTCGTTCATGCGCTTGTTGATGCCCTTGAGCTCGTCCAGCGGCACCACCACGCGGGCCTGCAGGTCGGTCAGCTTCTGCTGCAGGTCCTGCACCGGCGGGATGTTGCGGGCCATGATGGTGCTCCACGGCTTGCCGGCCGCGGCCTGCTTCTCGATCCATTTCAGGTCGAGCAGGTGCGAGGCGGCCTTGTTGCCCATCTTGTCGCGGCCGCTGAAGTCGGCGATGAAGCTTTCCTGCGGGTAGCCGCACTTGTCGACGATGATGCGGCGCAGTTCGCGTTCCTTCTTGCGCACGTCGTCCACCTGGGCGCGCAGCAGGTCGCACAGCTTTTCGATGGTCTTGGCGGTGAAGCGGATCGTCATCAGCTCTTCGCTCAGGGCCGCCTGGGCCTTGGCGTAGTGCGGCGTGCCGTAGCCTTCCTTGTCGTAGATCTTGTGGACCTTTTCGAACAGGCCGCGCAGCCGGTCGAAACGCGTCAGCGCCTCGGTCTTGAGTTCTTCGAGCTTCTTGGTCAGCGCCTTGGAGCCGCCCTTGCCGTCGTCGTCGTCGGCCGCGTCGAATTCGTCGAAGTCTTCTTCGGCCACATAGTCGTCGGCTTCGTTGGGGTTGGAGAAGCCGTCGACGATGGTGGAGATGACCACCTTGCCTTCGCGGATTTCCTCGCCCAGGCGGAACACTTCGGCCAGCGTGGCGGGGCTGGCGCTGATGGCTTCCATCATGCGCATCAGGCCGCCTTCGATACGCTTGGCGATTTCGATTTCGCCTTCGCGGGTCAGCAGTTCGACCGTGCCCATTTCACGCATGTACATGCGCACCGGGTCGGTGGTGCGGCCGAACTCGCTGTCCACGGTGGACAGCGCGGCTTCGGCGGCTTCTTCGGCTTCTTCTTCGGAGCTGCCGGCCGGGGCGTTGTTGGTCAGGATCAGCGACTCGGCGTCGGGCGTTTGCTCGTACACCGCCACACCCAGGTCGTTCAGGGTGTTGATCACGGCTTCCAGCGTTTCGGCATCGATCAGCTTGTCGGGCAAGTGGTCGGAGATTTCGCCGTGCGTCAGGTAGCCGCGGGTCTTGCCGAGCTTGATCAGTGCCTTCAGGCGCAGGCGGCGCTTGACCATGTCTTCTTCGGACAGCACGGTCTCGTCGAGGCCGAACTCCTTCATCAAGGCGCGTTCCTTCGCCTTGCTGATCTTCATGCGCAGCGGCTTGACCTTCTCGCCGTTGGCGGTCAGGGTGACGGCCGGCTCTTCAACCGGGTCTTCCTCGATCTCGATCAGGTCGTCTTCGTTGATCTCGGTCGAGATCGAGCCCTTGGGCTTGGGGCCGCGCTTGGCACCGGTCGGCTTGGGCTTGGCTTCGCTGGCAACCGCGGCGGCCTTGGGCGGACGGCCGGGCTTCTTCTTGGCGGGGGCGTCGTCGGCCACGGCGGAGGCAACAGCGGATTTTTCTTTAACGGCGGCGGAGGACTTCGATGCGGGCACTGTTTTGACTTTCGGGGCGGGCTTGGCGGACGCTTTGGCTGCGGGTTTGGCCGCTGCCTTGGACGGTGTTTTGGACACTGTTTTGGCTGCGGCAGGGGCAGCGGGCTTGACGGGCTTCTCGGACTTTTGAGCAGGCATGGAACGACCTTAAAACTTCAAAACAGACGAAAAAACAACCAAGCGCCGCAAAACTCCCCCGGCGCGGGTGCATGACAGAGAAAAGCTTCAGCAAAAACTTTTTCTCAAAGGCAAGATGTGTGGGCGATCATTTGGCATGCAACCCTTGCGGCGGAGTGGCCATGTGCGCGGTGGCATCAATGGGGCCGGGGCCGGAGGTGTTGCTGTCGCTCTTGCCGAGCAGTTAGCCTTAGATTATAGCCTGGAACCTGAAATTCAAGGCCAAAACGTGATAAGAGCCTGATGGGGCGGGAAAACGCGGGTGTTGCGGCGTCTGCGGTGCCTGCGGTGTCGCGTGTCGCGGTCTATACCGCCGCCTTGCCCAGCCGGGCGAGACCGCTCAGGCGCTGGGCCAGGTCCTGGTATTGCTTCAAGGCTTCGGCGTCGCCGGCGGTGACGGCCTCCACCAGGGCATTCATCTGGCTCTTGAGCCGGTCGATCAGCATCAGGTCGAGCAGATTGCGCAGTTCCTGCGCGAGTTCCTCGCCGGGGTTGGTGCTGGTCTCGGGCGCGGCCGCGGCCGGCCCGGCGTCGGGCCGGGCCATCACCTTGGCTGCCAGCGGCTCGAACGGCAGTTCGCGCAGGTGCGCGCTGAGCAGGCCCCAGGGCTGCGGCCCGTTTTCATGGAGCTGGCTTTCCAGCCAGGCAAACAGCGCGCCGTGGGGGCCGGGCAGTTCGCACAGCATGGCATGGTCTTCATTGGTGAGCTTGTCCCAGGCCGCGGCATGGCTCAGCAGCAGCCGCACGGCGTGGTCGGCGCGGCTGGCCGGCAGCAGCCGGCCGGTGGGGCGCGGGGCTTCATTGCCGCGCGGCGGGTACTTGCTGCGCCAGGGCTGGCCGTCGCGGCCCAGGCGCGGCGAACCGTCGGCCTTTTTGCCGTAGTCGCTGTAGTCGCCGTATTGGCCCTGCCGGCGCGGACCGGGGCTGGCCGCGGGCCTGCCGAGCCACACGTCGGCGAGTTCGCGGCTGCCCAGCTGCACCAGGTCGGCAATGTCGCCCAGCAGCTGGCGCTTGAGCGCGCCCTCGGGCAGCAGATTCCATAGCGGCTTGGCATTGGCGGCGAAATGCGCGCGGCCCTCGGCGGAATGCAGGTCGCAGCCCTCGCGCGCGGCGTCGACCAGGAACACGCTCAGCGGCGTGGCCTCGGCCACGTAGCGGGCGAAGGCGTCGCGGCCGAAGGTGCGGATGTAGCTGTCGGGGTCGTGCTCGGGCGGAAGGAACAGGAACTTGACACTGCGCACGTCGCTGGCGAAGGGCAGGGCGCCGTCGAGCGCCTTGCGCGCCGCGCGCCGGCCGGCCGCGTCGCCGTCGAAGCTGAACACCACCGCGTCGGTGAAGCGAAACAGCTTCTGTACATGCTCAGGCGTGCAGGCCGTGCCGAGGGTGGCCACCGCGTTCGGAAAACCGAGCTGGGCCAGGGCCACCACGTCCATATAACCTTCGGTGACCAGCACATAACCGGCGTCGCGCAGGGCGTTGCGGGCTTCGAACAGGCCGTAGAGTTCGCGGCCCTTGCTGAAGACCGGTGTTTCGGGGGAGTTCAGGTACTTGGGCTTTTCGTCGCCCAGCACCCGGCCGCCAAAGCCGATGCACTCGCCCTTCACATTGCGGATCGGGAACATCACCCGGTCGCGGAAGCGGTCGTAGCGCTTCTCTTCTCCGGTGTTCTCGTCCGGATTGGTGATGACCAGGCCGCTCTCGGCCAGCAAGGGGTCGTCGTAGTTGGGGAACACGCTGGCCAGGTTGCGCCAGCCCTGCGGCGCATAACCCAGGCCGAACTGCTTGGCGACTTCGCCCGAGAGGCCGCGGCCCTTGAGGTAGTCCACCGCGCGTGGTGACTTCTTGAGCTGCTTGCGGAAGGCCTCGCCGGCCTGCTCCAGCACGTCGGTGAGCGTGGCCTGTTTCTGGCGCTGCTCGGCGGCGCGGGCGCGGTCTTGCGGGGAGGCGTCGTCTTCGGGCACCTGCATGCCGTATTGCTGGGCCAGGTCGTTCACTACCTCCATGAAGGTGGCGCCGGTGTGTTCCATCAGGAACTTGATGGCGTCGCCGCTCTTGCCGCAGCCGAAGCAATGAAAGAACTGCTTGCTCGGACTCACCGAGAAGGAAGGCGATTTTTCGCCGTGGAACGGGCACAGGCCCATGAAGTTGGCGCCGCCCTTCTTGAGCTGCACGTACCGGCCCACGATCTCCACCACGTCGACGCGGGCGATCAGTTCCTGGATGAAAGTCTGGGGGATGCTCACCGCGCTATTGTCCACGCAGCGGCGAGGACTTCCGCTCAAATTCCGGGCAAGTGCCGGGTAGGTGCCGGGCAAAAAAGCCGGGCGAGGGGCCCGGCGACCGAACTCAGGACCTGAAGGACTGCTGCGCGCGCGTGGACAGGTGCACCACGTTTTCGCCGGGCAGGTCGTCGGAGCCCGCGCTACGGCGGCGCAGCAAGCCGGCGAACATGAAGCTGATCTCGGTCATTTTCTGCCGCGCGACGGCGTCGCCGCGCACGCTACAGATGGCGTCGGCCAGCGCATGGCGCAATTCCCACAGGGATTCGGCGTCCTCGGCCTGCACGATCTGGCGCGCCAGGGCTTCTTCGTGCAGGGGCAGGGTGGCCACCTGGCCCAGTTCGTCGAGCATCGATTTCTGGATGCTGGCGACACGCGAACGCGCTGAGATGAAGCCGGGCAACAGGGCTTGCAGCCAACTGCGGGCCGCGGGCGTGGGTTTGGGCTCCACGGCGATCGGGGTATCGTAGTTGTTCAACGAAGCGGTATAAATCGAAGAGGGCCGGGCTGGGTCCATCGGCGACAGCTTGCGCTGTGTGACAGTCAGTTGATTGGGCACGAAAACTCTCCTGAAATGGGAACGAGGCAGCGGTCAAACTATGCGGCGCACATGTTTCCGGCACATTTCAAAGCAGGCTTTTTTGTTTCAATTGTTGCGGGGGCCGATCTTATCGCAAGATATTGCGATGCAACAAGTGCACATGCACACAATGAAAAATAGCCGTATTAATCAAGATCTTTGATAGACTGGATAACGTCATATTGCTATGAAAAAGTGATTGATTTCTGAGGTTTTTTGTCGACCTTCATCGGTCATTTGTACGGTTTTATTCACATTCACCGCATGACCCCATCAGATTCCACGCCTCATGACGGCATGGCCCCGGCCTTGCTCCTGCTGCCCGGCTTGCTGTGCGACCAGACCGTATGGGCTGGCCCATGCGCGGCACTGGCGCCGCAGGCCCACTGCGTGGTGCCGGCCTATGGCTTGCTGGGTTCGATCGAAGCCATGGCGCGCCATGTGCTGGCCACCGCGCCGGCACAGACCTTCGCGCTGGCCGGCCACAGCATGGGCGGGCGTGTGGCGCTCGAAGTGCTGCGCCTGGCGCCCGAACGGGTCGCACGGCTGGCCCTGCTCGACACCGGTTTCCTGCCCTTGCCGGACGGCCCCGACGCCGAGCGCGAACGCCAGCAGCGCTACCAGTGGCTGGAGACGGCGCGCGCGCACGGCATGCGCGCCATGGGCGAGGCCTGGGCTGCGGGCATGGTGCATCCGGCCCGGCTTGAAAACCGCCTGGCCGGCGAGGTGTTCGAGCAGATCCTGGCGATGGTGGCGCGCAGCACGCCCGAGGTCTTCGCTGCACAGATTGCCGCGCTGCTGGGCCGGCCCGACGCCACGCCGGTGCTGTCGGCCATTGCCTGCCCGACCCTGGTGCTGTGCGGGCGGCAGGACGCCTGGAGTCCGCTGGCCCGCCATGTGGAGATGACAGAGCGCATTCCTGGTGCGCGGCTGGCCGTGGTCGAAGAAGCTGGCCACATGGTGCCGATGGAGCGACCCGCCGAGGTGTCGCAGCATCTGGCGCAGTGGCTACAGGCGCCGTTGGTTTGAATGGTTTACGTCGCTGCGGTGGTTGACTAGTTTTTTATTCTGTAAAAAATGATAATTTAGAATAGTTATTCGCGAGAGTTGCCGGCATCATCGATCTATTCACCAATAGATCACGCCATGCCATCTTCTACTGCCGCCCCGTTCGAGACCTTCGCCGACGCCCTCGCCCCCCAGACCGAGGTGCCGCCGCTGCGCGCCCACATCACCGCCGCCTACCGCCGCCCCGAACCCCAGGCCTTGCCGCCCTTGCTGGAGGCGGCCCGCCTGCCCGCGGGCATGGCCGGCCAGGCGCAGGCCCTGGCGCAGCGCATCGCCGAACAATTGCGCAAGCGCAAGAACGCCACCGGCCGCGCCGGGCTGGTGCAGGGCCTGCTGCAGGAATACGCGCTGTCGTCGCAGGAAGGTGTGGCGCTGATGTGCCTGGCCGAGGCCTTGCTGCGTATTCCCGACGCGGCCACGCGCAATGCGCTGATCCGCGACAAGATCGCCAACGGCCAATGGCAGTCGCATGCGGGCCGCAGTCCTTCGGTGTTTGTCAACGCCGCCACCTGGGGCCTGTTGCTCACCGGCAAGCTGGTGGCCACGCACAGCGAATCGGGCCTGTCGACCACGCTGACCCGGCTCATTGGCAAGGGCGGCGAGCCCCTGATCCGCAAGGGCGTGGACATGGCCATGCGCATGATGGGCGAGCAGTTCGTCACCGGTGAAACCATCGCCCAGGCCCTCGACCATGCCAAGCGGCTGGAGGCCGAAGGCTTCCGTTATTCCTACGACATGCTGGGCGAGGCCGCGCTCACCGCGCATGACGCCGAGCGTTACCGCCAGTCGTATGAGCAGGCCATCCATGCCATCGGCAAGGCTTCGGCCGGCCGTGGTGTGGTCGAGGGCCCGGGCATCTCGATCAAGCTGTCGGCGCTGCACCCGCGCTACAGCCGCGCCCAGCACGGCCGCGTGATGGCCGAGCTGTACCCCACGCTGCGCGAGCTCACGCTGCTGGCCCACAAGTACAACATCGGCATCAACATCGACGCCGAAGAGGCCGACCGGTTGGAGCTGTCTCTTGACCTGCTGGAAAAGCTGTGCTTCGAGCCGGCGCTGGAGGCGTGGAACGGCATTGGCTTCGTGATCCAGGCTTATCAAAAACGCTGCCCCTTCGTCATCGACTTCGTGGTCGACCTGGCCCGGCGCAGCGGCCACCGGCTGATGGTGCGGCTGGTGAAGGGCGCGTATTGGGACAGCGAGATCAAGCGCGCCCAGATCGACGGCCTGGACGGCTACCCGGTCTACACCCGCAAGGCCTACACCGATGTGTCGTACCTGGCCTGCGCAAAGAAGCTGCTGGCCGCGCCCGACGCGGTCTATCCGCAATTCGCCACGCACAACGCACACACGCTCTCGGCCATTTACCAGATGGCCGATCCGGCCAGCTACCAGCCCGGCCAATACGAATTCCAGTGCCTGCACGGCATGGGCGAGCCGCTGTACGAGCAGGTGGTCGGCCCGGTCGATGCCGGCAAGCTGAACCGGCCCTGCCGCATCTACGCGCCGGTGGGTACGCATGAAACCCTGCTGGCCTACCTGGTGCGCCGGCTGCTGGAAAACGGTGCCAACACCTCCTTCGTGAACCGCATCGCCGACCCGACGATCGCCATCGAAGTGCTGGTCGAAGACCCGGTGGCCACGGTGGAACACATGGCCCTGAAAGACGGCGCGGTGGGCTTGCCGCATGCGTCGATTCCGCTGCCGCAGGCCTTGTACGGCGGCGCCCGCGCGAATTCCAAGGGGCTCGATCTGGCCAACGACGACCAACTGCGCCTGCTCGGCGATGCGCTGGCCAAATCGGCACAAGAGGCGTGGACGGCCGGGCCGTTGATGGCCTCGGGGCCCGGCGCCGGACAGGCTTCCGAGCCGGTACGCAACCCGGCCGATCTGCGCGAAGTGGTCGGCCAGGTGCAGGAGGCCACGCTGGCCGATGTGCACCAGGCCATCACCGACGCCACCAGCTTCGCGCCCACCTGGGCCGCCACCGCGCCGGCCGAGCGTGCGGCCTCGCTCGACGCCGCGGCCGATCTGCTCGAAGCCAACTTGCCGCGCCTGCTCGGCCTGTTGTCGCGCGAGGCCGGCAAGACCTATGCGAACGGCATTGCCGAAGTGCGTGAGGCGGTGGACTTCCTGCGTTTCTACGCGGCCCAGGCCCGCAGTGATTTCTCGGCCGACACGCACAAGCCGCTCGGCCCCATGGTCTGCATCAGCCCCTGGAACTTTCCGCTGGCCATCTTCGTCGGCCAGGTGGCCGCGGCCCTGGCCGCCGGCAACCCGGTGCTGGCCAAGCCGGCCGAGCAGACGCCGCTGATCGCCGCCGAAGCCGTGCGCCTGCTGTGGTGGGCCGGCGTGCCGCGCGCGGCGGTGCAGTTGCTGCCCGGCCGCGGCGAAACCGTGGGCGCCGCCTTGGTGGGCGACGCGCGGGTGCAGGGCGTGATGTTCACCGGCTCGACCGAGGTCGCCCGCATCCTGCAGAAGACGCTGGCGCAACGGCTCGGTGCCGATGGCCGCCCGGTGCCGCTGATCGCCGAGACCGGCGGGCAGAACGCGATGATCGTCGACTCGTCCGCCCTGGTCGAGCAGGTGGTGATCGACGTGGTGGCCTCGGCCTTCGACAGCGCCGGCCAGCGCTGCTCCGCGCTGCGTGTGTTGTGTGTGCAGGAAGAGGTGGCCGACCGCGTGATCGAGATGCTCAAGGGCGCGATGGCCGAAAGCCGCATCGGCAACCCGGCCCAATTGGCAGTGGACGTCGGCCCGGTGATCGACGTCGAGGCGCGCGAGGGCATCGAGCACCACATCGCCGCCATGCGCCAGCGCGGCCGCAAGGTGTTCCGCCAGGCGCGCGATATCGGCGACGCCACGCTGTACGGCACCTTCGTCACGCCCACGCTGATCGAACTCGACAGCCTGGCCGAGCTGCAGCGCGAAGTCTTCGGCCCGGTGCTGCACCTGGTGCGCTACCGCCGCCGTGACCTGGGCGCGCTCATCGGCCAGATCAACAACACCGGCTACGGCCTCACCCTCGGCGTGCACACCCGCATCGACGAGACCATCGCCCAGGTGGTCGAGGCCGCCAAGGCCGGCAACGTCTATGTGAACCGCAACATGGTTGGCGCCGTGGTCGGCGTGCAGCCCTTCGGCGGGGAGGGCCTGTCGGGCACCGGCCCCAAGGCCGGTGGCCCGCTCTACATGTACCGCATGCTGGCCGAGCGGCCCGACGATGTGATGGCGCGGGCGCTGCTGGCGGCCGATCCCGTTCACACCAACCCGGCCGGCGCCGCGGGCGAGCCGCCCACCGCCCTGGCCGCACTCGAGTCCTGGGCGCAGTTGACGGACCGCAGCACGCTCGCAGCGGCCTGCCAGCGCTTCGCGCGCCAGTCGCGCAGCGGCCATGCACGCACCCTGGTCGGCCCGACCGGCGAGCGCAACGTCTACACGTTGCTGCCGCGCGAGGCCGTGTTGAGTCTGGCCACCGATGATGCCGACCGCCTGGTGCAATTGGCCGCGGTGCTGTCGGTCGGCAGCACCGCCGTCTGGCCCGCCACCGGGCCGGCGGCCACGCTGTACGCATCGCTGCCGCTCGAAGTGCAACAGGCCATTGCCACCGCGCAGGACTGGACCGCGCCCACCGTGCATTTCGACGCGGTGCTGCACCATGGCGACGCGGCCTCGCTGCAGCAGGCGCTGCAGGTGCTGGCCCGCCGCGACGGTGCCATCGTCAGCCTGCGGGCCTATGCGCCGGGCGATGCGGCCATCGCGCTGGAGAGCCTGGTGGTGGAGCGCGCATTGAGTGTGAACACCGCAGCCGCCGGTGGTAATGCGAGCCTGATGACGATCGGCTAAAACCTGGTGCCGTGCTCAGCGGGCGCTTAACGAGCGCTCGCGGTGGCCAATTGCGACAGACGCCGCACGCTGGGTTCGAACAGTTCCGCCGGGGTGTTGCCGTAGCCCAGCACCAGGCCGTTGTCTTCCGGCATGGGCCGCAGCGCGAAGCCCGACAGCGGCGACGGTGCGATGCCGTGGCGCCGCGCGGCGCTGGCGATCGCCTGGTCGGGGTAACGCGCGGGCAGCCGCAGTGTCAGGTGCATGCCGCCGCGGCCACCGTCGATGCTGTGGGGTACACGCAGGTGCCGCGTCAGCGCTTCGCGCAGGGCCTGTTGGCGCTCGCGGTACAGGCGCCGCATGCGGCCCAGGTGCCGGCTGAACTCGCCGCTCTCGATGAACTCGGCCAGTGCCAGCTGTTCGTGGCGGTGGCCGCCGCGCAGCATCTCCCTGAGCGGCGCCTCGAGCGGTGCCAGCAGTGCCCGCGGCAGCACCAGGAAGCCCAGGCGCAGCGCGGGGAACATGGTTTTGCTGAAGGTGCCCACATACAGCACCGGCGCGTCGGCCACCAGGCCCTGCATGGCACCGATGGGTTCACCCACGTGGCGAAATTCGCTGTCGTAGTCGTCTTCGATGAGCCAGGCGCCGTGCTGCCTGGCACTGGTGATCAATGCCAGCCGGCGCGCCACGCTCAGCACCGCCCCGCCGGGGTACTGGTGCGAGGGCGTGGTGTAGACCAGGCGCGGCGCCTGCGTTTGCCAGTCGCCGGCGGCAACCAACAGGCCTTCGGCATCGACGCGGATCGGCGCGACCCGCAGGTCGCCCGCATGCATGGCGGCCTTGGCGCCGCGGTAGCCCGGGTCTTCCACCCAGGCCAGGTCGCCCGGGTTGCTCAGCAGCCGCACGCACAGGTAAAGGGCCTCTTGCGCACCCTCGGTGATGACGACCTGGGCCGGGTCGCAGGACACGCCGCGGCTGATGCCCAGGTGCGCGGCGATCGAGGCGCGCAAGGCTGGTTCGCCCAGCGGATCACCATAGTCCAGCGTGGCCGCACCCGTGCGGCGCATGGCGCGGTCGACCGTGCGGCGCCAGGCCGCCAATGGAAACTGCGACAAGGCCGGCACCCCGGGCGTCAGGGCCGCACCGGCTTCGGCGCGCGGCTGGGTCGGCTGGATGCGCATGAGCCGCTGTGCCATCGGTGAGGTGGCGGGCGCGGTTGGGGCAAGGCGCCGGGCCTTGGGCCGCTGCAGGGCGGCCACCCGGGTGCCCTGCCGGTCGGGCTGCACATAACCCTCTGCGGCCAGCAATTCGTAGGCGGCCGTCACGGTATTGCGTGAGATCGACAAGGCCTGCGCCAGCGCGCGCGAACCTGGCAGGCGGCTGCCGGGCGGCAGGCGTCCGTCCAGGATCGCGGACTTGAAGCGATGGTGCAACTGGCGCTGCATCGGCGCGGCGCCCGAGTCCCTGGCCAGCGGGGTGTCGAGCAAGGTCTGTTGCAGGGCCGGGGAGGTGATTGGCATGGTCGTCGAAGTGGAGAAGGGCTGTTTTCGTGGCACCCTGAAATACCACATCGATGGCACTTTTTCGGGTGCCACGCGGTGGCTACTCTAGCGTATGCCCGATCCTCTTCACTCAGGAACCTACCCAGGAACTCACCCATGACCCATCACCTGAATGCCTACGGCCAGCCCATCGGCGCGCCGCTGCCCGACTGGAGCCCACGCGAGCGCCCGGCTCACACCCTCATCGAAGGCCGGTATTGCCGGCTGGAGCCGCTCGATGCGGCGCGCCATGCGGCGGACCTGTACGCCGCCTACAGCCAGGCGCCCGACGGCCGCGACTGGACCTACATGATCTCCGGCCCGTTCGCCGACGCGGCAGACTACCGTGCCTATGCCGAGCGCATCGCGACCGGCGCCGATCCTCTGCACTACGCCGCCATCGACCGGCGCACCGGCCGGGCCGTGGGCACGCTGGCGTTGATGCGCATCGACCCGGCCAACGGTGCCGTCGAGGTCGGCCATGTGGCTTTTTCGCCTTTGCTCAAACACACGCCGGCCTCCACCGAGGCCCAGTACCTGTTGATGCGGCATGTCTTCGACGATCTGGGCTACCGCCGCTTCGAGTGGAAGTGCGACAGCTTGAACGCGCCTTCACGCCAGGCCGCCGAACGGCTCGGCTTCCGCTTCGAGGGCATCTTCCGCCAGGCCGTCGTCTACAAGGGGCGCAGCCGCGATACGGCGTGGTTTTCCATCATGGACCATGAATGGCCCGTACTGGCCACGGCGTTTGCCGAGTGGCTGGCCTCTGGTAACTTCGACGCGCAGGGCCGGCAGCTTCGGTCGCTCGTGGCCTTGCGCAGCGTTGGTGGCCAGGCGGACTGAAGCCTGCGCTGCGCAGGGGGAATGCGGGGTGGAACCCATCGGGGAACCCACCTTTTGGTAGGCTCGGTGCTCCAGGAGCCCTATCAGCCATTCCCCCCGCATGAACCCGACCCAACTAGCGACTTCGATCAATGTCCTGGACCTGCTGGTCGATGCCGTCTGCGTCGTGGACGTGGAGGGGCGTTTCCAGTTCGTCAGCGCGGCCTTCGAGCGCATCTTCGGTTATGCACCGGACGAGGTCATCGGCCGGCGCATGATCGAGCTGGTCCATCCCGACGACCGCGAGCGCACCCTGCAGGCCGTGGCCAACATCATGGCCGGCAAGCTGCAGCTGCATTTTGAAAACCGCTATGTGCGCAAGGACGGCAAGACCGCCCACATCGTCTGGTCGGCCCGCTGGTCGCCGGGCGATGGCCTGCGCGTGGCGGTGGCACGCGACGTCACCGAGCGCAAGCGCGTCGACTCGATGCAGGCCGCGATCTACGCCATCTCCGAAGCCGCCTATGCGGCCGAAGACCTGCCGGCCTTGTTCCGCCGCATCCACGAGATCATCGGCAGCCTGCTGCCCGCCGCCAACTTTGCGGTGGCGCTCTACGACGTGCAACGCGACCTGCTGAGCTTCCCCTACCATGTCGATGAACGCCAAGGCGCGCCGTTACCCTGCGCCCTGGCGGAGCACAGCCGCTGCGCCGAAGTCATTCGCACACGCCAGACCTTGCTGCTGACCCCGGACAGTCTCCATTTGCAGACTTCACAGGCTTCACAGGCTTCGCAGGCCACGCAGGACGACGGTCCGCTGTATTGGCTGGGCGTGCCGCTGCATGCGCAAAGAGGCACCATCGGCGCGCTGGTGCTGCAGGGTTATTCGGAGGAACTGCGCTACACCGAGGAAGACAAGGAGCTCCTGCAGTTCGTCTCGACCCAGGTGGCCGCCGCCATCGAACGCAGCCAGATGCATGAGCGCCTGCGCCACATGGCCCAGTACGACCAGCTCACGCAACTGCCCAACCGGCAGCTGTTCAATGAACGGCTCAAGGTGGCGCTGACCCATGCCCGGCGCGACAAGACGCTGCTGGCCCTGCTGTTCATCGACCTCGACCGCTTCAAGCTCGTGAACGACACCCTGGGCCATGCGGTGGGCGACCTGCTGCTGCAGGGCGTGGCCGCGCGCTTGCGCAGTTACGTGCGCGCGTCCGATACGGTGGCACGGCTGGGCGGCGACGAGTTCGTGCTGCTGCTGGAAAACGACCACCCGCCAGGCCATGCGGTGCATTGCGCGCAAAAGATCCTGGCGGCCTTCGAGCAGCCTTTCGACCTGGCCGGGCATACGCTGCACATCCGTCCAAGCATCGGCATGGCGCTGTATCCCGAGCATGGCGAGGACGGAGACCGGCTGCTCGAACACGCCGACCAGGCGATGTACTGGTCGAAGAAGAACGGTGGCAACCGCTTCGGCATGCAGACCGTGCAGCCGCCAAGCTGACTCCCGCTTTTACCTGGGGCGCGCCAGCGCGCCCAGCAGCGCCGCGGCCGCCAGCCCCATGACCACCGCGCCGAACTCGAAAGCCGTGTGCAGCAGGCCGTTGCCGTGATGGATGAAGTAGCCTGCGACCACCGCCGGCACACCCATCGCCAGGTAAGACACCACGAAGGCCACCGACAACACGCCGGCCCGCTCGTGCGGCGCGGCAAACGGCACCACGCTGCGGATCGCGCCCTGGAAGCCGGCACCGAAACCCAGGCCGGCCACCGTGGTGCCCAGGAAGAACCAGGCCGCCGCGTGCTGCCACAGGCCGAGCAGGACGCCGGCCATGCCGAGGAACAGGCCGGCCGCGCCGATGCCCATCATGCGCAGCGCCTGCACGCGGTGCAGCAGCAGCACCGAGGTGCCGCCGGCGGCGGCCAGCAGGCCGAGTGCCAGGCCGCCGAACAGCGAGGCGTCGAAGCCGAACACACCGTGCACCAGGGCCGGGGCCAATGCACCGTAGAAGCCCGCCACGGCCCAGGCCGCCACCAGCATCGGCACGGCCAGCAGCAAGGGCGTGCGCACGGCAGGCGGCACGCTGAACTGCGGCTTGAGCGAGGCCAGCGCACCGGCCTGCGGGGTGATGGTCTCAGGCATCAGCACCACACCGATGCTCTGCAGTACGAATACCGCACCGAACAGCGCATACACCAGATGCGTCGGTGCCGGCAGGTAGTGCACCATCAGCCCGCCCACGAGCGCGCCCAGCGCGGTGCCGGTCACCGGCGCGATGGCATTGGCGATGGTGCCGCGGGCGCGGTCCAGGTCCAGCAGGCCGGCGCCGACGGCGGCCACCGCCGCGCCGGTCGACAGGCCCTGGATCACCCGCCCGACCAGCAGCCCGGAGACACCGTTTGCCGTGCCCAGCACCAGCATGGCCACCGCCTGCGCCGCGGCCGCGGCGATCAGCACCGGCCGGCGGCCTACATGGTCGGACAGCCGGCCGGCCACCAGCAGCGCGGCCAGCACGGCCAGCGCGTAGATGCCGAACACCAGCGTGACGATGATCGGCGAAAAACCCCAGGCCGCCTCGTACAAGGGGTATAGCGCCGTGGGTGCGGCCGAGCCGGCCAGAAAGGTCAGCGTGATCGAGGCCTGCAGGTAGAAAGCCGCGCGCACCGACAACATGCCAGTGCCGCCGAAGACAGCGGAACGGGGCAGTGTGGTGCCAGGAGAGGAGATGGAAGACATGGCGATCCTTCGCTTCAAAAAATAACCAGACAGATCTGTCTGGTGCTTGAACTATACAGACCTGTCTGGTATTGTCAAGTCATGGCTCAAAACACTGCTCAAAAAACCGCCCCAAAAACCGCCTCCACTGCCGGCCGGGCCCATGCCCCTGCCGAGCGCCTTTCGGCACGCGAGCGCCTGCTGGCGTCGGCCGCGGCCCTGTTCTACGAGGAAGGTTTCAACGCGGTCGGCATCGACCGCGTGATCGCCCATGCCGGCGTGGCCAAGGCTTCGCTCTACGACTGCTTCGGCAGCAAGGAGGAACTGGTGCGTTCCTACCTGCACGAACGCCATGAGGCGCGACAGGCGCGCATCAACAACGGCCTGCTGCGTTTCAAGACCCCGCGCGAGCGCCTGCTCGGCGTGTTCGACCTGCTGGCCCAACTGGTGGCGGAGCGCAATTTCCGGGGGTGTGCCTTCGTCAAGGCCGATGCCCAGGCCAAGGCCGACAGCAGCGTGAGGGCGGTGCTGGACGAGTCACGGGCCTGGATGCGCGATCTCTTCGCGACGCTGGCCCGCGAAGCCGGCGCCAGCGATCCGCAGGCATTGGCCCTGCAACTGGTGATTCTTTATGACGGCGCGATCGTCTCGGTGCAGATGGACCACGACCCGGCCGCGGTGGCCGCCGCCCGCGCGATGGCCG
>Ga0307515_10000738_pt1 | contig 75676 bp, 41 predicted proteins | sample 17_EM_MG_FD_194513 | JGI IMG/M metagenome (GOLD analysis project Ga0307515, IMG submission 194513) | Populus trichocarpa ectomycorrhiza microbial communities from riparian zone in the Pacific Northwest, United States - 17_EM | ecosystem: Host-associated > Plants > Roots > Unclassified | place...
ACCCGGCCGCCAGCTAAATGTTCCAGGAGTTGCACCTGTAGCGTACATTCCAATAAGTAATTTTGCATCACTCTGCTCATTGAGGTGAAGAGTGACCATCGAATGAATCTTGTTCAGTCGCCATGCGAGATGTCGAATCAAGAGTGTCTTCCCAGAACCTGCTAACCCAGTAAGGAGAAGCGGGTTCGGATTCAGTAGTCCTACTGCGACATTTTTCAGGTTCTTAGTTGTGGTACAGGTCGGAACTAGATTTGACGGCGTATCTGTGGGAGGCCCTCCTAGTCGTGGGAGGAGTACTCCATGTACATCGACAGTCAACTGAGAGAGATAATCCGCAGGCATGTCAGCTGGGAGCGCTCTTTCCGACCACTTTCTACCCAGCTGCACACTCAGATCTTCATAGCGCTTCTCTTCCCACAAGCTAAGGAACCGGTAGTCGATGATCTTTCCTTCCCATTCGCCGTGGAGTGCATCATGGCCGGCGAATCTTTTGAGCATTTCTTCCGCGACGGCATCCGCTGCATGAAGGTACAAGCAAAATACTCGGATAGCCAGGTATCGTACTACTCCACTCATATGCAAGAAAAGAATCTCAAGGGTGGACGGTCGAACATATTTCGCGAAATTGGTGTTGTCGAAGCTAAGTAATCGAAAAATACCCAGTAGGAGCTCGCAGATTTCACGCTCAGGGACAGCTTCTACATTACTAATGCTTATTGAGACAGGATCTAAGAGGCCTCCCAGTGATTGCTTCGAGAGGAATGTCTCTACATGTTCAGCAAGATGAGGCGCGAAAGGAACGATACGCCCGAAGGCAGCAATTTTCTTTAACGAATTTGTGTCCGAAACAAGCCAGCGCGCACACACATCAACAAAAAGATGCTCATATTGTGTGAAAAGGGTATCCGTGAGGTTCAGGTTGAGAGCTTCTATAGCGAGGGAAGCGGGTGATGCAGTGTTGTATTGGGTAAATGTGTCCTGAGAGATTTCCATTGTGTGAATAGAACAGAGTGGATAATCTCCTGGGGCGTGCTCCCGTTATTTTGGCACGCAATAGGCTCTGGTACGCTGGAGGCAATGTTACGGGCATGAAGGCGTCGATATCAAAAATTCTTGAGATAACTTTTGTGCCAAGACGCTAGTACACACGAGGCGCTAGGGTTGCACCCCCGGTCAATTGAGATTTTGACTGCGGAGGACATTTGTGAGCATCAACCCGAAACTATCACTCTTTCCACAACACCATGTCTCTCTCCTATCAGAGTACTCTCCGACGCTGTGCCTGCGCTGCAAAAGTATCATCTCCATACCTTCGGCCCTCCGTAGCCGCCCTATCTCAACGCAGGACCTCGCGGCGATGGCAGACGACAGATGCCGCATCACCGAGCAATCCCAAAATTGCAACTATCGTTGATCAAATTAGTCAATTAACATTATTGGAGACTGCGGATTTAGTCTCTAGCCTAAAAGTATCACTGAAATGCTTCGTATTGATATTGAGCTCTCAGCTGATACATCTCATAGTCACGCCTCAACATCCCCGACATGCCAATTGGAGGGTTCTCAGTAGGTCCTGCTGCAGCTCCCGCAGCAGCGCCTGCCGAAGAGGAGGAAGCTGCGCCCGCTGCGCAAGAAAAAACACTTTTCAACCTGAAGCTGCAGTCGTTCGACGCCGCGGCGAAGCCAAAAATCATTAAGGAGATCAAGTCTATGCTAGGATTGAGCTTAGTGGACAGCAAGAAATTTGTGGAAAGCGCACCAAAGATGATGAAGGAGGGGGTGCCGAAAGAGGAGGGAGAGAAGATTGTGGAGACGCTGAAGGGTCTAGGGGCTGTTGTAGTAATGGAGTAAATATGGGTCTGATTTTGCTGGCATTGTGGAGGCGTCACACTGTATTTGTATAGATGAGCACATGTACAGATATGGCTTCTTGATTCTTGGGCGTATTCAAAAATCAAATGGAACATCTAGATACTCTACATTATATCGCTTCGTCGCGTACAACATTCCATGAAAACGCCCTTAAAATGCATCCGGGCCCCAAAACCGATGTTAATATCGTTATAACCGTGACGCCTTCCCAATGCTTTTCGTATGAAGTTCGGAAATTCAGCCATACTCCACAGCATGCCGCCTCTCAGCAGCATCCTCTTCCGCGGCGATGAAGTCATCATCCCCTATATCACTCCCCTCTTCCCACAACTTCTCAAATTCATGGTCATCCTCTCCGCTCACTGCCCAGATACTTTCTCTTAATCGCTTATGCCTTTCTCTATCCTCTTCGATTCTCTGCTCAATCTGTCGCTTATCTAGCCGCGAAGCTCCATTCGGTTTGCCACCATGAGGCGTCGAGGTTTTGGCGGACGCACCATTCAGAGGTCCTTCTGAGAGAGCCGGATGAGCAGTGGTGATGTCTCGCTCTTTTAAGCACTCTTCAAGCTCGAGGACAGTTTGAGGGAGAAGGACTTGCTTTTGCTGAAGCCCTTGGAGAACCTAGATCATGTTAATATCGTCCACCGCCTCCAGGCCTCGGGGGATACAAAGCATACTCTTCTCACTACTTTCACGTTAGCAGCTCCAGACCCATCGCTCGGCGCAACTGCATCAATGACTCTCAGGATATCCCTTTGCATCATTCGGACGAACTCGAGGTGGTTTTCTCTTTGCGCCATGTCGCAAAGGTGCTCGATGAAGTACATGATATTTGCGCGGTTGTTCATATTGTTCTAGACTTGTTAGCCCTCAATCTGCTTTATCCGTAGCTTCTCCAGACCACTGACTCTTTCTAACTGTTCCAGAATGCATGAATGCAGATCTTCGTCCATCTCTCTGTTTTTGAGCGCATAGTTGGCCGCTTTCTGCGCTGATGTGACTGATGCGTTGAGATGCTGCAGTTGATTTGTAAAGCGCATACGCACTTCAAAAGGGTCAGCCATGTCTGAGAGGACTGAAGAGCAAGTGTATCAAGGCTCTGAACGGCGGCCGGCAGAATAATGAAGGCGGTCTCGGTCAAAGCTTCAATTTTCTCCCACCATGCCTTTTTCTTCACAAGTTGGCATAAACCACATAAACCATACAACAGCTCCGCCTCTTGTCCGATAGCCTAAAAGAATTAAGCCAGGATGTCTTTAGCACCAGGAGCACCCGGTCTAACATTGACTGTGCTAGGTTGCGGTTTGTGTTCCAACTACCCCACCACTACTTTTCTGACTCCCCACCAGGAACAATGGGTATAGCAATCCTTTCCGGTATAATGTCCTCACTCGTTGATCCTCGCGCAATGAGCGCCTCTCGTTCGCCGTCTGGAGCCTCTACTCCCGCCGAAGAACTCCCGGAACACTTTCCCTCACGCTTCATCGCCTGCGATAGCCGGCCTGAAGCCGCAAAGACGGTTAGGACTGCGCTTGGACACTACAACGCCTCTCTCACAACTCTCACGAATCAGAATTTGAAAGGCACAATAGAAGCGGATATCATCCTGCTCGCATGTAAACCACAGAGTTTCCGTGAAATCCTTGGAGAGGAAGGCATGAAAGAGGCGCTTGCAGGCAAACTACTCATCAGCATTCTTGCCGGCGTAACGGGCCAGCAGATCGAGGAATTCCTGTATGGGGAGGAAAAGCCTGTTAACGCATGCCGCGTCGTGCGTGTCATGCCTAACACAGCGTCCTTTGTCCGGGAAAGCATGACTGTTATCGCCACCTCCACACCACCTCTCGAGCCCCAACAATCTGCCCTCGTGACTTGGATTTTCAACAGTATTGGCCGCACAGTACGACTCCCACCTTCTGCTATGGACGCCTCGACTGCGCTCTGCGGCTCTGGTCCTGCTTTTGTAGCCCTTGTGCTGGAAGCGATAGCGGATGGGGCCGTTGCTATGGGCCTGCCACGTGCAGAGGCTCAAATGATGGCTGCGCAGACCATGCGCGGAACCACGGGCCTAGTGCTCAATGGTGAACACCCTGCTATTTTAAGAGACAAGGTTAGTACACCCGGTGGATGCACTATTGGGGGTTTGTTGGTGCTCGAGGAGGGTACAGTGAGGGGAACGATTGCGAAGGCTGTGAGAGAGGCCACCGTCGTAGCAAGCCAGTTAGGACAGGGAATTCAGGGCGTGAATGGAACTAGACGTTGACGCTGGGTGATGACGGCGCCATAGGACTGTATTTTAATTTGCATTGGCTCGGCGTTACGGTTAGACAAAACGGGATTTAGATGATTGATGCTTTTATGTTTGTTTTGCTACGCTTGAGGCCTATATTAACTTCGAATGATTACTCTGGTGTTTTGGGGCAGCTCCAAGCAACCTGAACGAGATTTTCTGTAAATATTTGTAACTCTAAGCCAACCTGCCCAAGTACCAAACCTAGGGTAACACATTAGTAAATTTCAGCGCAAAAGATATCTCAAGGTTTTTTCCTACCACTATTTACTCAACTAGAAAAGTACGGCACGGCTTCCGGACTATACACATATAGGTAAATTTTCCGGATGGAGGAGTAATATAACAGCAAACATAACCGCCAGCATTTTCACTTTCTGTCAATACCTTCTTAGCCCGGCTAGAATTCTTAATAAGTTGTATTGCTCTAATCTAGTCTACGGATTTTTCCGGTTTGCCGCAAACCTCAACCGGGACAACAAATGCAAGTTCTTAGTCCGCTGCCTCCAAAAACGCAAAATATAGTCTGAGAAAATTGCCAGGAATACCTAAAGAGGGTAGAATGCCATGTAGGTGGTTGGCCCGCTGTGTCAACAATCAAAGAACAGAACTCTTGCCAATGGTAGAAACTACCTAGGTATATACAAGGCACGGAAACTCACTGGTGCTAATCGGATAGTATACCAACACTTGATGTAGCGTATTAGACTGTACCAGCAGTAATATTGGGGCTGTGACATCAAGCATCAGTCAGTCTCGTACTTTTGCTTTTTAATTATATTCTTTTTCTTCGTCCGACGCATTAGTCCCACCGGCTCTCCTCCCTCTCCCTCTCCACCCGCCTTGCCCTCGCTTCGTCATTTTCTTCATCTTCGTACTTATACCTCACTCTCCTACCACTCTTCCTACCAGCCCCCACACTCTCGGCTTCCAGTCTCCCTGTTTCGGGCCCCCCTGCCTCGCTCCCGCGTCTCCGCTTCCGACGCTGCGCGCTGGGACCTGTGGGTGGCAGGAAGGGTTTCTCTTCAGCAGGTTCTGGGTCGTCTCTTATTCGCTTCTTCTCCGTCGCGCTTGAAGAAAGCACAGGCGGGGAGGCTGCAGATGAGGGTTTCCCGCCCTGGAGAGATGCGCGGCGCTGTTGCTCTTTGAGCATGCGTTCGCGATTGCGGGCTTCGCGCTCAAGGGTGTGGGGGTCAAGCGAGGGCGTTGTGGGTGTGGTAGGTGTAAGGGGAGTTGTTGGGACAGAGGGTCCGGAGTGAGATTGTGAGGGTCGTCGGCGCGGGTTCTGGGCCTCACGCTCACGCTCACGGTCATGCGAGCGCTCTGCGGCAGGTCCTTTTGGAGGCTGAAAAAGAGGTTGAGCTGCTTTAGGTTGTGTAGGTGGAGGTGGCATATTCATTGTTGGTGTGGGAGCTGGTGTGGGACCAGAGGGGCGAGCTTTGGAGCGGCCTTGGATCTTAAATTCAGTCTCAGCTGCTGTAGAGGGGCGGGATGGTCCCGTAGGTGCTGTAGATGGTGGAGATCGGTCTCTAGATTGTGATTGTGATATTGTGTGTTCCCTATCGCGCTCCTTTTCCTTCTCCTTACGGCTTCGTCTAGAGGAGCGGTGATGTCGTTCATCGTCAAGTTCTTCCTGAGGAGATGTCGATCGGTCGCGGCGAGAACGTTTCCGGTCTCGATCTCGGTCCCTGTCTTTTTCTCGGTCCCTATCTCGTTCACGTTCACGTTCACGATCGCGATCCCTATCCCTCTCTCGGTCTCGGTCTCGGTCTCGGTCTCGGTCTCGGTCTCGGTCGCGGTCGCGGTCACGGTCTCGATCCCTCTCGCGGTCCCGATCACGATACTTTTCGCTTCGACTCTTCCGACGGCTGCTGAGTTCACTTGGTATCTCAGTCCCATTAGCAATACCAGAATCATCAACTTCGGCTGCTTCATCAGCGACCGGAGATCGTGATCGAGTTTTGTGCCGATGTCTCCTATGGTCACGACTACGGTCGCGGCTACGATCATAACTCCTGTCATGACTCTTGTCACGACTACGGTCACGACTACGGTCACGGCCGCGATCATGATGAAAGCGAGATGACCGATGCTTCTCTTTGTCGCGTTTGCTGCTTCGGTACCTTAACGAATCAACGGATGAAGTTCGTGATCTATCTTCTCGAAACTTTTCTTTCTCTTGGCTAGTTTGGTTCTCCTCGGGGAGATTCTCGCCCTCGTCGTCCCCATTCTTCCGAGACGAGCGATGGCGGTGTCGATCCTTGCGTCGCTCGTACGACTCTGACTCGGTTGAGGGGCTTGTAGATCGTTGGCGATGTTTACGACGGTGTCGTCGTGAGTGTGAACGAGACCTTGATCTTGATTTTGATCGTCCGGGGGACTTTGATCTGGATGGTGACTTTGATCTAGTGCGCAATGCTTCGTCTCGTTCGGGAGTTTTACTGTTGTAACGATTAGTTCACTCAGTGTGAAAGACGGCAAGGATTGGACTTGCCTTCGTGGTCTCGAGTGAGAGCTAGTTACTGACGGATCTGGGGCAGCAACTGCGGCTGGTGGTGGTCCAGGATATCTTCCACGACTTGCAAATCCAGTATTGGGTCTGCCTTCACGCATTGCCTTGGGCCCTGTCGGAGCACCTTCAACACCTAGGCCTCTAGGCTCTCCCGGTGTGAGGACAGTGACGTCTCCGCCTTGAGGCAAAATGGCATTGTTAGGACCAAAGGCGCCGGTAGGCATGAAACCTCCTCCCTGAACCCCACGACCTCCGAAGCCACCTCGAAAATCAAAGCCCGCCCCACGACCGTACCCGCCACGCATTCCTCCTCGGCCTCGATGAGGAAAATCGTTCATCACGCCTGACTGAAGGTATTGTCCATGATTTAATGGAACCATTGGTTCCTGATGCACAGCCACGTTCATGTTGGAATTGTCAAAAGCTGGAGCGGATGGTTCAGAGGTGTCCACGGTAGCAATGGGCTGCAATCCCTGGATCTGTTCATTCGAGTTCGGATTTACAGGACCTTCCTGTGTAGCTCCACCTGCTACTGCTGTCAATTCCTCTGGTTCAGTGGTGATATTACCCTGTGTACTTGACGTATTGGCAATGTTAGTAAGATCCTCACCTTTCTCCTTATTTTCTGCATATTCTGTAGTTTGGCCAAGCACAGTAACTTCGGCATGGTTTTCTGTAGGGTTTGACACCAATTCTTGCGCCTCGCCTGCATCAGTGTTTGGATTAGGCTGTGAAGGTTCGACAGATTTTTGTTGTGAGGCGCGGCGACCTTGAAGTTCCATGGGGAGTTGGTGGTGGAACGCATCGTCCTCTTGTTGGTCCGGCTGGTTTTGACCTGGGGAAATATGGTTTTGACCAGACATATGGTTCTGACTAGGACCTTGTGTCTGATTCTGACCGCCAAAATTGCTTTGTTGGCCTCGACCAAAACCTTTCTGCTGATGCGCTCCTTGACCATGGAAACGATTCTGGTTCTGGTAATTATTCTTTGGGAACTGTTGTTGCTGGTGATGCATCTGATGGGGAAAATGCCCCTGGGATGATTGATTATATCCACCACCAGGATAATAGCCAGCATTTGCGCCACCAAAGTCACTGCTACTCATCTGCTGTCCATTCCACCCAGTCCCGTAGCCCCCACCGTAGCCCATTCCCATGTTCATGCCGTTCATGCCGTTCATGCCGTTCATACCAGCCATTCCGTTCATGCCCCCTCCTTGTCCTCCGTAACCCCCGAACATTCCTTGCGACACAGGGCCCATATTCATACCTGTCATACCTATGAGAATATTGTAAGCTTGCGGACTTGGTAAGATCTTCGCTGTCAGTGGCTACTTACCCATCATGGCAGAATAATTGTTCCAGTCACCGCCCTGCATACCATTTTGCATACCGTTCTGAATAGCCATCGGATTGAATCCAGCCGCACCACTCCAGTCCACGCCATTGAAGCCGGCCTGGCTTGGATCGAACCCGAAACCCCCTGGATACATTTGTTGACCTTGACCTCCATTCATATTCCACATAGCAGCTAGCCCATGACCTTCGCTGTACTGACCCATCTGGGCTCCGTCCCGAGTGTCTTGGCCGTCCTTTACAGTATTAGCTGAAGTTGGCTCAGCAATTTCACTCGTCGCCGGGACTTGTGTGGTACTGCCTCGTCTAGCGGCGTCATTTTTTGTCTGATTTGAACCCTATTTAATTTAATAAACGATCGTAACTTTCTCAACCAGCCCACGTACCTCAGCGGATTGTTGCTCCGGAGCCTGTGAGCCAACATCTTGCACTTCGGAGTTGATAGCTTTATCCTCAGCCGTCACTTTTCCAGGTGTATAGGTTTCTGACTGGCTGGCAGCCATTTCAATGCTCTGAATTGGCTGATCCGGTGTGTCCACATGTTGTTCGGCTGATATTGTAACTGGGGTAACAGAGGGTACTGGCGTGACTGGAGTTCCGGGCTTTGCTACATTGCTGCCTCCACGCTCCTTGTCTCTCTTTTTTTCTTCGGATTTAAGGAAGGCTTTTACCGTCAAGCGCAGCGCTTTATTCGGCCTGCAATCTTCGGCAGTGAGAGGGCTGTGCGCGCAAACAGGACATGACTCTGGTAAAGATGTCTGGCCTGTAGAGGTCAGCGCTTAGGCTCAACTACAAGGTTACTCGAATTGGTGGAGTAAGGCTCACATGATTCACATATATTTTGATCACAGCAAGGAAGGCGGAACGCATTCACAACCAATTTATTGCAAATAGCGCAACGAAGCTTGACCGGGATATCGTCCTGTGCAAGAGAGCTTAAACGCAAAGTCAGAGATGTTTATATGCAGCATAAAATAGTAAAGAACCTTACTGTGCAAGATCCATTGCCGCTCGGGTTGAAAGAACCGCAGCCATAATGTCGGCTAGTCAGTGAAAATCGACGGACGGCCTACCACAAGGAGACAAGGGAGAAGAATGTAGAGGCATGCGCTCACGCCATAGCAAGGTAGATGTGAGCAGATCGGGGAGATGAGAAGTGTTGGTGGACGTGACGGAGAGAATTTTGTTGATGTCGGCATAAGATTTTGTTTGATGAGGAGGCAGGATATGAAGGTCTGTGCTTGCAAATGTCGTTAAGCACGTGACCAGGTGTTCAGGAAATTCACTTATCACCAGGCGTTCCTACGTATTGCGTCGGCTTGTAATAGGCTCTCGGAAGATGCTTAACCACGCGTTTTCTTGATATCTATTGTATTTCAAAACCTGTTGCAAGTCTGTTTTAGGTTTAGACTGGTGCTTATCATCGTCATCATGGAGGCTCATTTTCGATAGGTGACAACTGTTAAGAATTTCAGGAATCCTGAAGAGTACTTACAATCATCGTTTTCTTGCGCATGCGGCGGAGTTGGTTCAGAATGATACTAAACCAAATATCATATCTTGATTGCATCGTGTTTGTCATTTTCTTGGCTCCCCAGTTACTCATTCATGTCGGACCCTGGCAAACGGTTAGATGGGTACTAGGAGCCCTACCATTTCTGGGTATGCTAAAGTATTCCGACCGTAAGTTGCCATAGGTTTGATGATTTATTTACTCACAGTATTTGAAGCGCTTCAACTGCCGTTTCAGTTCGTCAAGGAAAGATTTTTAACTCCTTTCCGATATCGCAGTCCATTCGTTCAGCGGGCGACAGCTTTCCAGGACTTCGTGATTAGATGTGTTCGTTATACTTTTGCTTTTATGCCAGCATCTATGGGTAGAGTCTTCTTTTCCAAAGCTGTGGCATTGCCATTCCTGCGATTCCGCATGCTCCGCCATGGATTCATTAGATCGCCCATTACTTGGCAGGAAGTCAATCGTGTAAGTGTCTATCTCCTGATATTCTTGCTTTAATTATGGTCATCTATTTACATTTTTAGACTGGTTTTCGAGGACTATGGATAACGCCTGATCAGTCCAAACGGCCCGATGTTGTCATTTATTACTGTCATGGTAAGCGCTTTATCATTATTCCATCGTAGAATATGCAAGTTGACCTTTCCCCCAAGGAGGTGGCTTTTCCATGGGTTCAAGCTATTTTTATATGGAGTTCTTACTTGCATGGGTGACTCTCCTAAAAGATGGGGGCTACGAAAACCCTGCATTGTTTGCGTTAGAGTACACGCTGGTCCCAGATGCTGTGTACCCAACCCAGGTGCAACAGGTATTCGCCGGATATGAGTATGTTTTGTCTATTGCTAGAAATTCCTCTCGAATCTGCGTCGGTGGAGACTCAGCCGGTGCGACCCTCATCTTAAGCTTCTTACTCTATATCGCCGATCATCCCGACTACCGGAATCGTCTCCCTGGGATGGCTTGCATGATTTCACCCTGGGTTACGATAGTGTCGGAGAAAAATCGGAACACACGTAGCGATTATCTCAATGCCAATAGTCTTCATTTATATGGCCGTCAGTACTGCGGATGGAAGGTGCCGGTCGATGATCCTATGGTTTCCCCAGGAAATTGCAAAGATTTGAGTCGTTGGGCAAAAGCTAGTCCTAGGAAAGGATGGTTTTTCCTCTTCGGGTCAGAAGAAGTTCTTGGGCCAGAAACCCGTAGTCTCATTGGACTGCTCAAGAAAACTGGTGCAGATGTTGATTTTCATGAAGAGCAAGGCGGCATTCATGCTTGGCCCGTAGCCGCATTGTATTTGGGTGAAACTAAAGATGAAAGATTGAATGGCCTAAGAGACATTGTAAAAGTCATACATCAACGACTTGGATAATCGCGCCTTACTCCGATCGCCAGACCAACGCTCAAACACCAAAATTCAGCAGATAATCCTCAACGTCAGAGTGTCACATCACGAGCCACTGCTGCGCTGATGACATGGCATTAGTCGTTCATCTCGGCTGTCCAACCACTTCTCCATAGGACGCTTTCCCATAGATAGTTTGACCTTTCTTTCCTCATGTACGACCCAGCCAGTTATATCCCCAAAACCAAGATCCTTTGCCGCCGCCAGCAGCCTCCTTCTATCTTGCCTGGAATTGTCTGCAGGAGCACGTGCCATGCGGAGTTCATGGGCGGCGAGATTAGCCGCAGTCATCCGGAGATGAGGGCTTGCGTGGGCGATAATGTCTTGCTTCATGGACGCTCCAGAGCGATCTCTCTCTGTATCATGCAAATACTCGTTTTGAGATGATGTAGAATCAGAGGCGTGGTCACTAGATACACACTTATCAGTTACTTGTATGAATCCGGAAGCAAGCAACAGCAATACGCAAATTAGAAGGGAAATTCAACTGACAGCTTTATGCCTTGTCTATTCTGGTTGGGAGATTCCATAGTAGATGCGAGCTTTCCGTTCAAAAGAAGGACACGATGAGGCTCAACACGCAACGGAAGGCGTGGATTGGTTTCTTTTATTTCTAGAAATATTGGAGGAAAGGGACAGAAATGGCAGGATGTATATATTTCTTTCGAACAAGAGAATGAGAGAGTTCGTCTTCTTATAGTCCAGCCTGGAGGCCCCCCAGGCCTAGGGAAAAGGCCTACTCAACAATGTCATGAGTATTGCACAACTCCAGCATATGAGTTGAATCCAGAGGCAAATACGGGGTTTAGACCGCTATGGAGCTAGTACGGTATAAATAGGATAACGTGTCGTTGTTGAACGAAGAGCAGTACATTTGAGCACATTCAAAGAGTTGCGCTTGGGAGTCGGTTCGGTGCACATATGCTGCAGGTTTCAGGCATACTGATTGCACAGCCCGGCCACTTTTCAGAAATCTAATAAAATTGATTGCATTTGCCATGATTAAACTAGCAGGTACGAGCAGTAGCTACTAAAGGTGCAAAGTCGATGGGAAAAGTTGCAAACTGCACCACGTGTATTATGCAAAAAGTTCGTGAGAAGGGTTGTTTTGCGTAAAATCGATCTGCAGCGCAAAGTCATCCCGGGCCACCAAGCATTACACAGCAGGCTGAGATTGGCTCGCGACGGAGTTTCGGAATCAGAGTTGTGTAGTCCGGGCTTGGCAGCGCTAATAATGTGCAAAACCGAGAGCCGCATCCACCGTTTTACACCTTCAAGTGCGCCTCAAGCTATGCTGGTCGAGCTTAACTGGTCACTTCCGGGCCCCTTGATTCTTTTCACCGTTAAGGCGTGGGTGAGCTTGCACCCTGCCATCCAAGTAGCACTAGCGCAAGTGTCGGCTAAGCTATTTCCAACCTTCTATAACCTGCTTCGCCGGTAAGCAGTCATGTCTTCAGGAACATTCATAATACTTTTTACCTACAGCGTCATGCTTGAGCGCTCTGCCTGGGAGGTATCGTCTTCAGGGGAAACAAGCTCTGCACCTTCATTCCTGTCTGAATCTAGAAACCTACCGTCACGAAATTTCTTTCAGCCTCGTCGTCATTCAAAGATTGCACAACCATCTTTCGGCTTCGCACGCTTTCTCCACACGCTTACTCTATAATTGTCTCCTTTCGCAAATGATCAACTATGACGCTGAATTGGGAGGATGTCTGGGAAGACATCCGCGAGCAATATTCTGTAAAAGGCCAGCCACTCAAGAAGGTGATGGATTTGATGAACCAAAATCACGATTTCAATGCGTCGTAAGTGTATATGCTTCATCTCCCGACTTTTTAAGACTACGCTTTCTCCCGTAGCTATGAAAGAGCAATCAAATCCTCTAAAAGTCATGCTACCTGCGCTGCCAATTGACTTTTCCATCCAATAATTGCACAATACTAACTTATTCACTAGTGAGCGTGCTTATCGCCTTAAACTTAAGGAATGGGGTTTCAAGAAGCGGAAGCTCTCAAACAAAAAGCCGCAAGCCGAACGGGCTAAATTTAGCAGCACCAAAAAGACGAGGATCTCGTTATCTACTGCGCCGTAAGTTTTAGTTCACTATCTTGATAGGCTGCGCGTTTATCCGCCCTCTACCGTCCAATCTCCGTCGCCGGAAATCCCAGGCGTCATTACTCATGCTCCTACTATTGAATAATAACCGGCTTCTAATTCAATCATAGTCGAGCTTTTTCGCCTATTGAGTCAGATGCAACGGGAGGCTCACCTACAATGCAAACATTGGCCGAAAGCAATCACGAACACGGTCCATCGGATCCCGCAGCTGAGCACAATGGAAAGAACCCAGAACATCAGATCTACCAGCAGCTTGATGATCTTAGCCATGCAATTTGTAATGGTTCTTTAGCTGAAGTGCAACATATACTCGGCTCCATCCCCGATCAATCTTTTTTATCCAGAGAGGTTCCCCGAGAATGTTACAGGTCTCAGGAGCGGTCTCATCAATGGCCGTCTGGTCATGTACTCCATATTGCTGCTGCGAAATCGTCCGTCGATATGATGCAACTTCTACTGAAGTATGGCGCAGATATCCACGCCACAAGTTCTCCGACCGAATACCGACCACTACATTTCGCCGTCCAGTATGGAAAGCCCTTAAACGTTGAAGCCTTGATTCGCTCTGGAGCCGACGTAAACTTGACAAACAAGTGTTGCTGCTCTCCACTGCATATTGCAGTCGTAAATGCAACCCATCCATCCATTGTTCGCATACTCCTAGATCATGGTGCTGAGGTCAATGAAACACTATTGAGCAGTGTGTTGTCTACCCGTAGCCGTGACTGGCCGCAAACTCGGACCGCTACTACGAAGATAGTCAAAATGCTACTTGAGAAAGGCGCATTATTATCAGACCCCGGGAAAGTTCAAACGGCATTTGAAAAATTCCTCGAACCGTGGATCCCATCTCATTTTTGGTACGACGATATCAACGAAGATGAAAAATGGTGTTTCTCATTCTTTTTATCTGCAGGAGTTTGCGTCCAAACTGCAACAAAACTCACATCTTGTAGACAGTCTGGGGGCAAATCTTTGGCTCATACCCTCCTCTTTCACACTCCTGGGTCAGGTCTAGCCGGTATGCTAATAGAAAAGACGTCTCTGGGCGTTGGCGAAAGTGGTCCCTTTATCCTTCATACAGTCCTGGAGTCTTGCTCACGCAAGACCATTGATCAATCGGACATTCCTGCCGCTGAGATGATAAAGATACTTCTCGAAAGAGGCGTAGATCCAAACCTTACTCGGGACGGTTTCACGCCAATTACGAGGCTATTAACGAAAAAGACCGACCTAGACGTACGTGCGTGCTTGTGTGCGCTCTTTGTCCGAGCTGACCCGATTCGCGATCAACATGGCCACGTGCCGGTATTTGAGGCTATTAGAAATTTCGAGGATCCTTTACGATTGGCTCTGGCAGAAATGTTCATCCCCAAATCGTACTTTTGGCCTTCAAGTTTGTGGCCCATATCAGAAAGTTGGACACTTTACACCAGCGAGGATTTCAAGAAATCATTATTTCGATATTTGCCAACCGATGTTCAAGCTCATTTTCTAAAAGCCATCATCAACGTCTCAACGACAAAGGCTCTAAAATTATATACGACTGCTACAGGAGAGTCACAACCTTCACTAATTTTGGACGCCTTGAAAGTGAGAAAGGAGTTTGATTTACCAGCTTTCCAATTTCCTCAGGAATACATCGAGAAGTTGCTCACTCCGACGACCGAAACTTTTCTGCCACGAGTTCTACCAGATAGATATTCTACACCTCGCGTAGAGCAAAGAGAGCCAATGCCCTGGCCCCCACGCCAATCAAATGTTCAGACACCTACATCTTCCGCTAATGTTTGGAGCTCCATCCATCGGTTCAGAGATTCGCCAACATTGTTCGATTACAGCACCTCATAGAGTAGGAAACTTTTCGATAGCCACTTGCGGCCCATGCTATACCAAAGGGAAGGCATTAAGACACCACCGAGGGGACTGCAAGACGAGATACCTCCACTTGATTCTACATCACTACATTTTTTCCATCTCTCCTACTCCAAAATCTCTGCATAACAACATCAAATGAAACCACCCGTTATCCCCCGAATGTATCGAAGCACCCAAAGGCAACGTCTAAGAATTTCCCAGCGCCAAGCATAGCACCACTACCATCAACTCAACCTTAAACCTGCTATAGAAGACCCCAACCTCGAATGTAGCCACCCTTCTTGAACTTGAAGAACGCCGTTATCTGTCAACCTCGGCCCTTCAAGAGCTCAACCACCGCTCCAACGGTGTTTTCCCCTCATGTTGTCCCGGCAGAAGCACTTCACAACGCTCCGGAAGGCCAAAGCCCATGCTTAGAGCAGCTTCACGAGCCTTCTTCTTGTTTTCTTCAATGGTGCCAGTCATGTGACGGGCCGATGCCAATATGGCGTTATGGGCGGCGAGGTTGGAGTCGGTCAAGGTTGGATGTGAAGGGGGCTCATGACGATGAGCAGGAGGGTCTTGAGGCTTGCTGGTCCGGTGGTGAGGGTGTGTGGTTTGAAGAGAGCTGGGGCAGGTTGCTTCGTTGCTAATTGACGAGCATGTCAGACTTCATCAGGCGGGTTGGGTGGGAGATGAACGCCAAGAAATGGATGTGATTAAGGAGGACTCACGAGGAAGGACCACCTCCACCCATGACAGAATGTTGTTGCTCTTGAGGAGACACGGTATGATGGGAGAAATAGTTTGATGGTTGGTCTGGTGCTGGTGCAGTGTACTATATGGACAATAACTGGTAAATGAAGAAAAGTCCACACTTTGTAAAGCATGGTGTGCGCTGGGACTGGGACCTTTATACTCTACTTGTGATGTGACGTACATTAGCCAAGTGCGCCCGATGCAGGGCTAATTATCTCTCAAGTAAGGCCTACAAGATGATACTTTGTAATAATATACGGTAGCAATTACACTTTCTTACGTGTGTATATTTCAAACCATACCATGCCTCTACTATAACCTAAAATCATCTTATAGACTTCACCATGATTAAAACACTCATCTTGAATGCATCAAGGCCAATGAAAGTATCTTGTACACTCTTTCCTTATGAATAGCTTTACTTTCGGAAATAGATCACAGTCATCAGATCTCGGTGTGAAGAATATGCCAATAACTATACAACAGTTCCTCAGTTACTGTATTGGCTTACTCAATCAGTAATATTACCATTTGAAGTAACGAGAATTTGTGTTAACGTCCTCTGGCTTCGCCAAGATGAGGGAGTGTCCGGAAAACACAACCCCGGCTGCCGGGCCTGCCCCAACAGATCGAAGACATCTTGACGTTCGCACGGTTGCGAACAAGCGCTAGTAGGATTAGGCAACTGCCCTCTTGAAAGGACAAGCCCCCTCACCGTTAGTCAGGTCCGCGCGTGCCATCATTGCCTCATTATTATCCATTCATTGCTTAACACCGATGCGGATCCACCTTATGTGGCGTTCAATGTAAGTAATCCGTGCGGGAACACCAAAATTAACCTCATATTTCTGAGCACGCCCTTAAATCCTATTAATCCTATTGGCTAAATCCTTATCGATAACACGTGAACGAATTTTACCATACATGCGAGAAAACACCCCGTGTGCCCCACGCGATTGACAGAAAAAGTGGGACTGCAAAATCGCGAGATCCACGTTCTTATTGTCCACCACCAGAATTTGTAGTCGTCTTTCCGTTTAGCTACTTTTACTACTAAGAGTACGATAGCCAGAGGCCTTCGAGCAGCCGTAGTAATTAAAGACTGTATTGTTAAGGCCCTGGAAGCCTATCGCGTGGTTAAACTTGATCGCGCCAGTAATACGGGCCTTCTGCGGCGTTGTATAGTGTTTTTAAGACTGATACTGCTCGTAGTAGAGATATTGCTTATTATTTTAAGAAGTATGGGGACGGGGTATAGTGTAAAGAGCTCTGCATCTGCAAAATGTATGATAAAATGTATGGGGAGTGAAGAGTTTTTGGGGTACTCTCACTTATTTGCAGTCTCATTTTTTTTGTCACTCGCGTGCCCGTATTCTATCTCTCCACCTTTAGGCCCCGCCTGCCTGCGAGTCACCTGTGGGTCGCCTGCGAGTCGCCTGCGGGTCGCCTGTGGTCCTCTATATCCTTACTTTCGGTCTCCTTGGTAACCACTGCTGCCGTAGTGAACCTACGGACGTGCTAGTATCCTGAGCTTTACTCTCCCACCGTTCATTGCCTCATTGTGTAAGATGTAAGCTCCCCCAATGCCTCGTAAAAGGCAGTAATGTTGATGACGGGACAGGCACTACCGACCCGAAGACGAACTGTCAGCCTCGGCCGCATCTCCAGGCTTTCGGCTGTCAGTCAGCCTGGAGATGCATCTATGCTTTCGGCTGTCAGCCAGCATAGATCGCATTATTCTAGCCCCCAAACAAAGCTCTCTAGTTGGCGAATAGGAGTCCGGCTGAGAAAATATATCCATGGGAAGGCCCATGAACTGTCGATGAAGGCTCTCGCACTAACGAACCAATTAGATGGCCTTGGTAATATGAAGCTGAGGATTTAGAGTCACAATTGCCATCTTAAAATCGTGATAATAAAGTTCAAAAATCACATATTTTGGTGTCTATTGCTGGAAATACGTTTACGACCCATTATGGTATACAATTAAGGTAGGAAGCTATATAAATTCTATTTGTGGTGTTCGCGCACGGGTCACAGTCGTGCGAGAGCATGGGATAAAACTGCGCCTGTCCGTCATCAACATTTACCGCCTTTTTCAAGGACCAAGCGACAGCACGATAGCGGAGCTGCAGCCCAGAAGTCCGCAGCCCTTTTGCCACCACACCCATCCGCAACCCACTGCATTCAACAGAGATCGCTGTGTTAAACACTATTTGGGGAGGTGTTAAGCGAAATTCCCAACTGCAGGGCTTACGAGAACGAAGCCACTCACAACGGCGAGACTTCCTACTACAGCCTGTTGCCCGACCAGCTTCACCCCCCCATTTGGCGAGCGGTGCGATATTTCAAATTCGCTACGCGAATCCAATTTCGCCTGGTTGCCACCAGCTGTACATAGTAATTGTAGCGAAGCCATATGCTTGGCTGCAAGAACTTTGTTTCTGGAGGCCTTCTTCCGCAGTGCCGTGATCTTTGTCAAATGTCGTAAGGTTTCTACCCGTACGACACTGCCAAATTTCATCGACCTCTCTGCAGAGACAGCGTTGTATTCGCGTTTTGGCGGCCACAACGGGAGGCATAGTTAAGGGGGAGAAGAGGAAGTGTACGTCTTCAATTTGATTCTTCTGGCCAACCAAGGCGATTCTCCATGGCAACCAAAAAGGTCCTTGCGTGTAGCCACAGCCGTTCGCTACAATTACCCGCGAGATTGGATGCGCGTACCGAATTTGAAATTTTGGAGCGGGGTGAAGCTGGTCGTGCAACAGGCTGTACCCATCCACATTCCGATCACATGAAATTCGAACAACGATATGAGGCGGCAGAATCCATGATAAAGGTATTATCAGTGGCCAGAGCCAACTTTGAATATCTCCTTGTGAATCTCTCGGGATATCACGTGCCCCACTCCGCCTGCGGGAGCTAGTGCAAGGCAGTTGAGGGGGCGCGAGGGAAGCTTGGATGTAGGTTTCTCGGGTACGGCGCCTGTCACATGGCCCGGGCAACCCGGGTGCATGCGGTAGCTGCACAGCCGGTTACTCTTGGTGGGCAATCCAGTTCAAGGCTTGGTCCATCCAATGCGCTCGTGTTCAAAATCTGCTCGATTAAATAACGACTCAAACATTCTTAATATGCTCCTATTATAATGAGTGGCATTCGTTCACACTGAGAAACACGAGGCTGAAAATGGTGATAGAGAAGCGGCAACTTTGGCGGATGGTTGAAAGAAGCTTAAGGGGTCGTTCGGTTGCGAGACTCCAGATCAGAATCTTTTGTATCAGTGCGTCTTTTAGTGTTGACCGCTTTGTAACTAGTAGCGGCTACTACCGTGGCTCAGTTGAAGCTGTAATTAAGCCGATCGTTCGGTAAGCCTCCAGATTGAAGCCCAGAATCACAATACGCATTAATCTTGATGAACGATTTGAGTGAGTACCTCTACTGTGATGAACTGAATGATATTGGAATGAATGAGATCTAACTACGAAGAATATAGGCCCTATATAGGCCTATATGGTGTAGCAGTGATGTAATTGGTCTGGTTGGTTACAAATTTGACCTCCGTAACCAACCAATAGCCCATATGAAGCCCCCAACCGGTTGCCCAACCGGTTAAACCAGATAAACCAGAAGATTAGAATATCGGGAGTCTTGGCATGGTGTTGAGTCGAATTAATCACCAATAACTACATATTTGATGGCATCATTCTTATTGCCTTATCGTTGCCTCATTCTTTTTGGCAGTAAGGGCGACGTGATTAATACGATTAACGCGATTGGGCAGACGCGTTTAGAGAGACGCGTATAAATCACGTGATAAAGACGGCTGACTCTTAATTTAGCCCTTAAAAAACTAAATTTAGAAGTAAGGGGCAAAGCTTTAATTAGGTGGCTTAGCTCTTGTAGGTTGCGTACTCTCTTCCCCGAAACTCTCTATCCTAACTCAATTGGTTAAGGTGGTTAACCAGTTGAGCAAGATTTTCTGTAACCAGCCAATTGCAAGCCAAAAAAAGCTCCAACCGGTTGCGATTTTGGAAGGGTTGCCAACCAACCAACCAAAACTTCAACCAGACCAGTGACATCACTGTGGTGTAGCAATCAATAAGTGACAAACCAAAAAAGGAACAAAGGGAATATGCTTATGTAAGCAGGAAACGCGTGTAGACGCATGTGGAGAACTCTTCCAGAACCATCGTCATACTGCAGCCTCTATCGCGACTTTTTACTATGGCTCCTCCTCAATCGACGCCCTCGGCGCCCTCCCCCAACTTTCGTAGAGGCCGAAGTAGAGCTACGGCAACACCTGCAACCAGTGGTCTTAGTAATGAATGCATGCATATTTTAGCCAAATATTCATTCAATTCATAATCGCGCCAAAAATATTCATGATTTGAATGCATGTAATGAATATAGCCTAGGTAAGCTCTATTCATTACATGCATTTAAATTATGAATATTTTTGGCGCGCTTATGAATTGAATGAATATTTGGCTAAAATATGCATGCATTCATTACTAAAACCAGTGACAAAAGCTTTAAAAAATCCATATATATATATTCATAAGCTTACGAATAATTCAATTCTTAAGGGAAAAAAAATATTCAATGCATATCATTCGTTATGAATGAATATATTCATAAAAATGAATGAATAAAAATATTCTTAAGACCACTGCCTGCAACGTGCAGAAGCAATATCATCGCGATCGCGAGAGTTAAGATGAGGACGTCATAAAATACATACAGGCGCGACTGAAACAGCGTCGCGATTGGGGTGGGTGAAGTTGCCATATTATAAGTAGTCAATTGGGCGCGTATACAAGGTCTCAGATTTGAACTGGATTTGAAATGAGGAGCTTCGAGCTCCTTATTGAACTGACGCCAAGAGATTATGCAAACTGCCGGGTTTCTGGTGGAGAAGCAGGTTAGATCCTGCTACGTGAGTTTCCTTTCATATAGTAGTAGACTCCAAGAAAGCAAACCATAACTAGGTAAAAATCTAAAGGGCGAACGAAAGTAAGAGAACAACTACTACTCTACCTCCAATTATAGGCACCTCTGCTTATAGAGAAACCATACTATTAATTGGTAGGTAGGAACGTACATCAGTAGAGGCGCTCATGTCCTTGGGAAAAAGTATCCATATTATTCTGTCAGAGAGCATTATCTACGCGCAAAAAAGACTAAATTCGGAGCTTCAGTTAAACAGAAGCAAGTTCTCAAGTTGATTTCAAGCCTTTTATTAGTGATTCACCGCTTTTATCCTGCAAGCATGAGGCGGCATGCCAACATCAGTACATACTGAAATAAGCCATACAACGAAGAAAAAGGTAAAAATCTGTACCTAATGTAGGATAGCGCTAATGCCCTGATGTGTCTTCTCTGCTAAGATAACATACATGTTGGGATTCTGCTTTACGACGATCGAGCTGCTCAACCAGCGGAGCCGGAAATGGCTGGCTGATTTCATGTAACCTGTTTTGGCCCCCCATGACATCTGGTGAAGCAGAAAGTATCAAATAGAACCCTATAAAGAGGGTACGATCTTGTACATCTTCAGCACAGATGCTATTGTTAGAGGTATTTGCCTCGGTCGGCTTCAATTATGAAAATCCAAAAGATTGCTTGTCGAGGCCCGGTGCCCATTATGTAAAGATACCCGATCGCACGATAAAGACACGAGTGAAGCATTTTCGAGTCGTCGATATATCGTAATCGTAAGATAGTCACGCAGAGACCCCCTTAACTGATATATTTCACCGGTAGAACCTTGGAGGCGGACATATGGCCAGCCAATCCATAAACAAGGCATCAAAAAGGAAAATTAACCTCGTGAACACATTGCTGATTGAGTTAGCGCCCGTATTTGGACTTTAGCCTAGAATTCTTGTTCAGAGGATTAACTAGTAGATCTAGAAGCAGCCACTAATGGTACGTGTTCTGCAAGAGGGTGATTCACTTGCCCCAAATACTTCAGCCTTGCTTGAGAGGTTCCCCACCGTTTCCAGGCCGCATACTTCCGAACATGACTCATCTACTAATTCCGACCATCTGGATAGTGGTACTGGATGAGATGGCATCCCTGACAAGTTCGAGTATTTTTCGCTCGACAACTTACGGCGGCTTGCCCAAGATGCAAGATCATGTTTCACCAACATGCATAAAGTACAACGCAGCTGTCAGGCGCATCTTGGCCTTTGTTCGCAGTGCACAAACCCAAACACTTCAATATCTGCATGATAGGCGCGTGATCATCACAAATGTTAGTAATACTATAATGCTACACACTCCTCAAAATGTAGTTACTCTTTTGAACAAACCGCAAATCTAATTGTTATTTTTTCAAATTCATGCCGTGCCGAGTCTAAAACCCCTCATATTGTTAATAATATAACGTTCATCGCAAGCTATCTAAGCTGAAAATGTCGATAACATAGTGCGAATAGGGGTCGAGCTGCGGCTATTATTTTATGGTTTGGATGCTGTTGTCATGTCTGCAGGGGCATATGACCTGAGAAAAGCAGGTAGGCTTTTTTGAAATCAATATGTTTTCATAATTGTCTATTCTTGCTGCAGATTAGGAGCTGTGCCCATTTCTGGCTAGCAACGCAAACGAGGGAAAAGAAGGAGAAAGGGACAACCGAATACCGCGCAACTATTTCTTACACTGCCCTCCTAGATGCAGCTTGCATGGTCAGGTGAGTCACTTCCCATGCAAACTTTGAGAGATCAATCGTACCTTTGCAATATGGTGAGAACCGCTCTGGGCAACTCGAGGCTTCCCAACAAAAGCGCCGATGCTGCACACTAGGGAGCTGCAACTGGGGTTGGTTCCTGGGCGGGAGGTTGGCAGGCGGCTGATCAAGCTGTTGGAGATGGGCTATTCGATCCTACCTCGTGGCCTTTCAAGACGTCACAATATTGCGGATCACTCGGGCCGGAAGCTTCATGTCTCGGGGCACGCTGCAATTGACCTGGATAGAAGTGCCTTAGCTGTTCAGACCTAGGGTGCGATCAGTCCACTAATTAGCTTTGTTTGCCGCCAGCTACACTTCTTCCAACACCACTTCGTGTTACTGCCCTGGGCGCCTATCCGTGAATAGATTCCCTCGATATATGCCAGGTCTGTAGCGTTAAGAATAGGATGCGTAAATTCAACGACCGCGATCCATTCGTAAATAAAACAGTCCAGGAAGGAGGTACTTCGGCAGGAGAAGACATTCCGCAAGGCGTTCTGTCAGGTCGTTTCATACAATCGCATCCACCAATTAGTTTTGCAGGCCTCAAAAACAGGCCAGTGGCGTGTGACTGCTTTACCAACCAATGTCACGCTGCCGTTTCAGCTTCAATCCGCCGTACGCGTATCTTATTTCTAAGCCTAGTTCTTGCGCGTTGCTTTTCGGTGCTAAGTGGAGTGTTATGACATGGACATTCTTAGACTGACAGCGTACGGATACCACCTGCACTCTAGCGACCGGGGTTTCATTTTTCACTGTTTTCCTGCTGATTGTTTGTTTGGATGAGAACCAAAGAGTGAAAACTTCATATTCGTTCCTCTCCAAACAAAATTTGCTCTACTTCATAAAATAAGAGCTTGATTTAATAGAATTAAGAGTATGCTGTGCATATTGGCTGTTTCAAGTTGATCCGAATGTTGCAGAATGCAAGCGGATAATGTCGTGCACTACGCATAGATGAAACCCTAATCACCGTGATAAATTCGGCTCATGGAGGAATTTACATAGAATTCAGTAAATTTTCACGCAGAGCTTCTCGTGGACAATGCGGCCAGCAAGCAGCTCTTTTGGTAGCTAAGTGACAGCCAGCTGCTAATGAGTAGTCGCCATGGTGCCGGAAGCTCTGCTATTGGCTCACCCTTGGCCGCATTGCGCGTACAGTCTCCTACGCAGAGAGCAATGCAGAGCTAATGCAGAGCTTCAACCGCGCGAAAAGAACGTGTAGGCTTGATAAAATCAGACCCTACTCTTATATAACTCCTTACTTTTTACTATAACACATCTTCCACATGGCAAAGTTTAAGCAAACATGAGCTGAACTGGTCAATTAACAAACATAGATGTACATGATAATAAAAGCGGACAACATTTCATAACATAGGGGAAAACAAAGAAGAACATGACGTGTTGAGGGGAAACTGTTCGAATTCCTCAACTTAGCTCACTTGCTATCATTGTAATTTAGAAATATGTTTAGATTTTGTAAAGTTTATCATCATGGAAGTTTATCATTGCTTTTGTATTCCACTACGCCGTAGTTTTTTAACCACCATTGAGTCAATGAGCAGTGCACCGCACAAATATTCCTCTTTTCCACCAATATACTACATAAGGTCAACCTTATGCCATCGCTGAAACTGCCTCCTCGCATGCAACGAAATCACCAATGGATAGAGAGCATATCATATCTCTTTGCTCTAGTTAACTCCTCCTTAAGAGTATAGCCACATCTCCAAGGGGGTGTGTCCCCTATGCCGCGCTGGTAAACAACAATCCGATAGCTCAAAACCCAAGCTCTGAGCGGCGACACCAAGCCTTTTGGCCCTCTCACTCTCAGCCGCATTTTCTAGACCTCCAACTGTAGTTTCTGCAGATGCCATAGCGGCGTTGTGAGTGGCAAGGTTCTTGCTAGTCATAGGATCGCATACAGATCCTTCAAGACAGGAGTAGTAAGGCAGGCTGACTGCGTGGTCATTGGGAGGTTTGAAATTGCGATGGTGATGGTCCGTAGGGGGTAAGGAGCTTGCGTAGGTTGCTTGATCGCTATAAACATGTATGATTAGACTAAGAGAAACTTCATCATAAGCGAGGCGGTTTAGGGAAGACGTAGTGATATAGGAAGCGTGGTAGAGGGCGCCTGAATGAGTATGATGAGATGTATAAAGCGTTAGAAGCTAGGGTTAGACAATGATGTAGAAAGGCTGCATAGTGCAGTCATAAGCCGGTCAAAGGAGACAAGGAGAGGAAAGGCTGACGTTGCTGAATCATCTCCTTTACGCGTTGATGTGCCTTCTAGAACCATTGTTTAATTGGACAGGGATTCAGGTCAGTAACTCGGCAGGTGAGTCTCATGCAGTGGTCGGAAAATCTATCGGAAGGGATGACAGAACCGAAGGGACAAATACTGAATACAAGACTCGATGCACTGAGCGAAACTGTGTCTGGAGCGGCTTGCAAGGAGCTGCATTGGAGCTTTCTTATATTTTGAAGTTTAAACACCAAGCGCAAGCGTGCGAGACAACTATATCAGCATCTTGCATGAGAGATACGACCGCGCCTCGCGCCCCTTCATGTTCGGCCACTATTTAGACCAGTCCAAAGCTCAGACATGGACGCTGCCATCGTGTTGTCGGATGCGCAGAAAGGATCCGAAGTGGAAGACATTCGCCTAGTGAAGTTTCTAGTTCGACTCACCAAGCATCTCCCGGATTTGCACTCTACCCACGCGGCCCACGCTCGTACTGCCTTGAAAAGTGCCAGTCAACTGGCATCTTCTCAAATATTTCGCCAGCTGTGGATTAACTAGCGTTTCTCTGCACAAAACCGACCAATCCAATGGAGGAGATCTGATAGCTTATAATTCTCGACCGCTGTCTGACGTGTACGCCCTGTCGCGGGGCTTCCGCGTGCTTGCTGTGGGAGACAAAAATATCACTCACTTACAAACAATTGGTAGCTTGCTTGTTGGCTGGTCCTTGCTGTTACCGGAGTGCAGCGCCCCTGGTCATAGTCCGCGAACCTTACTTTAGTGCACCACCCAGGCATTCTAGTTGGTAACGGCGTTTTTGGCGAGTTCCCAACTCCGCGACGCTAAGGATCAATACACCACGGCTGCTTGATCGATCTGCTGCATTGCTTACCCGTTCTCAACCTTCTTCACTCCAGACCCTGGCTCCAACTCGTCAACGCTGTAGCGCCGTCACGGCATTACTCTGTCGCTTCGCTCGGAGGTCCATTCTGTAGAGTAGGTAGCGTAAAAGCGACAGGAGTGAGAATATGGATCCCGGCCATCATTCTTGACTATTTGGTTGCCATTCACTCAGGTGTCCTTTGGCAACATAGACACCTAATAGCGTCATCATGATCATCACCGGCGTAGAGATCTATGGCCGAGTGGAGAATCTAGATCTCGTGCCGCAGGACTTCCACCCCAAGCTCTTCTTAACATTCGTGGATCCACTGATATACTACGCTGGGATTTTAATCGTACTAGTCCAAGCCAAATTCTTCTCTAAAGTTTATCCTAACCCACCGAGCGGCCAGCACGGACAGAAATGTGGAGATACAGTGATGGTGGCATGACTTTTGCGGTAAACACCTAAAATGGCAGGATCGAAAAATCGCATTTGCCTTCAGCGGTTCGCAATCGTGCGGACCGCATGCCAGGGCCGGTCGTCGCCTCGGCTCATTCATGCAAGCGCCCCGATGACTATGATGCTTGGCCACCCTGCAGCTTGAAGCAGCACGGTTACTGTCGATCATTTTGGGTCCTTGCATTGCGTGGGGTGAGGCAATTTTTTGAAGCGCGGCCACGGCTGCGATGCCCAAAGGTCCAGCTTTTTCTTACATGTATTTGCATGCCACAAGCGCTAATCTCAAAGGCAAAGCTCAATTTCCAAGTGCGAAGCCACTCCGTGGGGGAAGGAATCCGCACGCCCTATTGGATCCGGCTCTTTGGTCTCAACAGAGCCGTCAGAGTATAAACACAAGACAGCCAATGCCACAACGGGAAAGAGTATCGGAGGCACCTCACCGTCCCAGAATTGTTAGGCCTTGTGCCCAACCCCCACCCACCGTTTACCTCGACGACCCAGGGCAGTGGTCTTTTGGACTGGAGTGGAGCTCCAGTGGAACGCCGGTTTATGTTTATCAGTTTTAGGAAAGCACTAAGCTTGAAACTGATAAATGTAAACTGGCCCCATATTGGAGCTCCACACTCCATCCACTCCACTCTAGTCCAAAAAGATCACTGACCCAGAGACAACACCTGGCAGCCGACTTCTCGCGTTGAGCTCGTGGTGGTCCGCAGGGACTGCTTTTAATATGTTAACATCCATTTACAGCTGGACCCTCTTACCCAGATTCTTACCTTATTAGTCTGGATATCCTAATTACTTCGGCTCGCATCGCTTTCGATAAGTGGCGTAAGCGGAAATCACTTAGCTTGTACATACAGCACAAATAAAGCTATTTTGATGAAAAACTGGCTCCACGGCAATTCCCTCTTTCATACTGTTTTCAATCCTGGAATCTATCTGTTGTTGGGGCAATAAGGCTGAAAATGGTGATATTGCGGTGGTGGTTAAAATAAACTTGGGTTTGCTCTTGGCATTGAACCCGGACCGCACGGGGTAACTCCGAATGGTCGTGGAGATCTGTGCGACATCGCGCCTAGCCCTATTGCTTTTGCGAAGGTCCTCACAACGGGCAGGGTTCAAAGAAGCCGACACACATCCATTTCAACAAGGGGCTTCGCGGAAAGGGAGTAGGACTCGTGGTAAGTTCAGTGATCTATTTGGACTGGAGCCGATTTGGCGCGTTTGGCTGGAGCCGATTTGCATTGGCTGTGGATCCAGTGATTTGATTGGTGGCGTGGAGTGGATTTTGAGGCTTTGGAGCTCTTAGAGCGCCAGTCGTATATCCAATTAGAAGAAGGTGGCTATAGAGGAAGGATCAATAAGGTATTAGAGCGTAGTGTTAAGCCAATCGGTAGAGCCGTATAACAACTCGGTTTTCCAGAATATAAGCGTCCCCTATACGATCTATAAAGCCTGCTTATTTCCTTTTCTTCCTAGTTAATTACTTAGTGGCTTAATTTTACCTCCCTTAATTGCTATAGAGCGATTATTTCCTATACGCGCAGCCGCACCTACTAACAACGTTATCCTTACACTAAGATCAATTAATCTAAAGGTCGACGACTCTAAGGAAATTAATAAGTTTTAGCTCTACGGCAGATAGTATATTCGGTATAAATCTCTTGCAAAGCGGCCGAAGTATACTAAGTAACGAGCGTTACTAAGGACGTTTGGGGCTTTAGCTTTAAGGAGGGGTTTAATATAATTAAAGAAGATATTGGTTCTAAGGAAGAGCCTATATAATAGGGTGGTGGTTATTAAGGAGGATAAGATTATAGAGAAAGGTGGTAAGGAAACTAATAAGCAAATCTAATAATCCTTTTTAGTAAGTCTAAACGCCTCCTACCCCCTAAATACGACACTGGGGTCGTGCTAAGACTTACTGTAAATAGTATATACCTACACTGGGGCTCCGTGGCGCTCCTGGAGTCAAATTGTCTTTTTGGTGGATGGAGTGGATTTGACCTCGGGTCCACGCTACTCCAGTCTAAATAGATTACTGGGTAAGTTTACGCCGCTTCTCAAATCTTACACATGTTATGAACACTTTAATGTTGTAAATGCTTTAGCATGGCATTCCTAAGTCTTTTGTAACTCGGAAAATGCCAATGGTCATTTAGCCCAGCCACGAAAAGGACGGCAAAGCTCTTATTAATAGCAGATTTCAGGGCTGAAGACATAAGATTTTGAAAAAATTTAGCAATTTAGTAGGGCAAAACCAATCCATAAAAGCGTTTAGGAATTTTAAACATATTTGCATGTTATACAATGAGTCTTTACCTGATCCCTGCTCTCTTCTAGGCTGTGAACAACAAATTGTATTCTCCAAGGTCCGTCATACATCGTTTCTACAGGCTCAATCTAATTGAATGCCAGATATTGAAAGTGGTTATTACAGTGCCAAAGGCAAACTTTCAATAATTATTGGAATGCCCGCCCAATGAGCACTGTTTGCCAGCGGAGTTAGCGTATGTATTTCTGGGCCCGGCCGCTCGAGCTCCGCGATGTAATATTTATATTCACGTCCCTGTTTGAATGTATCAACTACGCATATTACGACGGTTGGTGCATGTACAGGGGGAAATAGCATAGTAACTGGTCCGAATTGGCCCTCTTCGCGATGGTTCCGTATTAACTTTCGAAGGGTCGTGTAAGATTTGCTAAGTGCTTTTGTGTCGAACGGACAATTAGGTCATAGAAGAAGGACTCGTGTGTAGATTGATCTACGAAGAAAAGAGACTATATATACATGAGGTAGTACGTAATGACTAGGTTATAGAAACAGGTTTGTAAGACATTAGCGGGGTAGTGAGACATAGGGTGGTCCGTTCGACATTTTGTAACTATAGAGTCGGTTCAACCTTTTCTTTAAAATTTTTTTAATTGCAGTGTTGGCCTTCTCTAGTGCACGGGATAGCTGCGTCACTGTATATTGTCACTGTCAGAACGTTTGCAGAGCTCTCTCGGGTTCCAACTCTGCTATTAAATAATAGATCGTTTGAGGTGTCGTCATACGCTGGCGCAAAACTCCTGTCGTTCAAAAAAAAGGGGTAAAGAAATACGGTTGTCTTGCATATGTTGGTTACAACCCACCGTCTCTGGAGTAGAAGAGGTGTTGTAAAGATTTTCGGGTTTGCTCTCGATAGTCTAAGAGGGTAATGCCGTACCCTCTGTGATTCTGTGTGGCGGCCATGGGATTGCGACACATGCGAGAATCGACCATGACATTTTCAAAGGTGAATTCGGTGGCACCGATTGTTGGCATATTATCCTTCCTAGCAATTTTGTCTGCTATACTGTTATTGTTAAATAGGGACTTAGGTATGAGCACGCTAATCTGAGGATTGGAATTGCTTAGGGAATTAGTGTGACTAACTAGCTATACGCTTAGGTATTGCAGCATTCTCGTGATTGAAGACACAGATGTCGGAAAGGGAATGAGTAAACTGGCGTTAGAAAGTCGTTTTCGATTCTGAACGTTGATATACCTGCATTTGTAGAGCCTAAATCAAGAGCAGGAGCACCCTCTCTTGGCCCCTAGTAAGGCCAATGCAGCTGCCGCCTGTTTGTTCGGGCGACTTTTTTGCCGAGAACTTATTTCTTGACTAGAAGATGTTATCTTCTTTAATGCCATAGCCCGTGTTCAGCAGCACTTCCTTCTTCTCTTCTGCTCCGGCCATCTGGGCGATTTGACAAGCTGCAAGGCCAACCGCGCCAGTTGCCGACTGGATGCGCACCGAGTCACCCATACTCATACGACCCAGGTCAACCGGGCCATAGAGAGCTGTGCTGAAGGCAATTGGCAAAGTGCTGGTCCATTCAAGGGTATCACCAAGCTCAAGAGATTGGGAGAAAGCGGCCTTCTCCCCGATAAAGTTGCCGAGCCTGGAGAATGATTGGCGGTACACTTGGTCGCCGATGTGGAAATCTGTCACATCACTGTCAACCTAAGTGATGATACCGGAGCATTCGTCGCTGAATGAATCGGAATGATGACGGCCTGTGGGAACAGCAATGTTGTCAGCCGGAATATGAGGTTATATAATGTCCTAATTGGCGCTGCCAATAAGGACCGGTTTTTCTGGTGCCCATTTGGGTTCGGCAAGTGTCCTTGTTGTAGACGCCAGCAAACTTGACTTCGATTTGTCACTGAGCTTGGGTGCGGACTGATCCGTAGCAGTGAGGAATATGTTCATGGCCTCCAACATCCGTTGGCCTTCCGAACCTAGAAGAACGATATTTGACGATAATCCTCTAACATCCTTTAAAGTGGTACTTGCATAAGGTTGGGTAGATTCGCGGCTCTGTTTGGCAACATTTGGCTATATCTTGATACTTTCGAATGCTGTGGCATGAAAGCTCGCTTGGACTTCGTGGCCGTGCTCTTGTGCGCTGCAAGAGTCGACAGTTGCACGCTGGCATAAAGTGTGCAGGATGCAAGATATATTTCGACTCTCCTTCCATGGCCTTTGCAGTGAACTCTAGACCAACCTGCGCTTCGGTCATGTTGCTCTTCTATCAGACCACGACAGTGCTCTGTAAAAATATCTTGCCCTTCTTCGGTTGATAAGGAGGTCAGGAGGAATTAGAAGACCACTAGTGGCAAGAGACGCTATTCAAAGAAGCTGGCCGCAGAGTGAAGAGCGTCTCAATGCCATAGTCATACTCAGGCACGATCAACGCCTTTGAAAGACTGATATCTCGGACCTCGTAGCACTCAATGTCGCTTGCTCTATGACCATCAGTAGCAGCTTCTAAGGCCATAGCTAAATAGCTTGTGGAAGGGAATACATCTCCTTCCCAGGCTGAATCAAGGCATTGGTTTTGGCTAAGGTTCGTGAATGCTAGACTTACCCGGTAGTCTGTAAGCCAAGCGCCGCTGTGTGAGGATTGAATGTACTAGGACCGGATACTCATCTGAACAAGACAGGAAGGTGGCGGTGACTCAAGCCACGTGAAGCATGGCTTTCACTGATAGATGTAGATAGCTTGATACAGAATCTATAAAACGGGGAGGTCCCCGAACCTCTTCCTAGCTGAGGGTTATCCGCAGGCCCTATTTGGGGGAACCTCAACCCTCACGCTTCGCTATGCTCGAATGTTGAGATGCGTGCATGCGTGCAGGTTGTGTTTTGATAAGCGAGCCGGGTTTGATTATTATTTTAACAGTCGTGAGGGTCCGCTAGCAACTTCCGCAATTGGGTTCAGTATGTCTCTTGCAGTATGTCTCTTGCACCGTCACAATCATAATCACATTGACGCAATAGTGCACCACTGCACTACGGACCTGCGGTCGCACGCAATTCTTTGCCCTCCTCGTCAATTGTGCCCCTTGATATGCATGCTTGACATGCATGAGTTGGCTCTTGTAGGATTCAGAGATCAACCGATTACTCTACTTTGACTTCCACTTCACCTCGAACCACCCTCCCGCTGACCCCCAAGAACTATGTCCCAACCACTTCCCCTCGTCTTCAGCGCCGCCCCTGTTATGACGGGCGACGCCTACTCTACCCCCACCTCCATCAACACCCTTTTCGACGCGCTGGAAGAAACTGGAATCACCACCATCAACGCCGCCTAACTCTACAGCGACTGCGAGACGCTCCTCGGCTGCGGCTAAGTCTCCACGCGGGGCTTCGCCATTGACAGCAAATCCCCCGGCGGCTGGGTGCCGGGCTCCTTGGAGCCCACGAAGTTGCATAAAGGCGCCTACACCACGCTGCGCACGCTGAGCATCAGCAAGCCCTCGACCTTCTACATCCACGGCCCCGACCCCGCCTTGTCCCCCAGAGACCTGGCTGCCCACCATCGACTCGCTGCACAAGGAAGGCCCCTTAGCCTCCCTCGGCCTGTCGAACTTCAGCCCCGCAGACGTCGAAGCCATCCACACCTTGCGCGTGCAAAGCGGCTGGATGCCCCCGACAACCTACCAGGGCAACCTCTCCGCCTTCGCGCGCCACTCGCAGAAGACCCTCTTCCCGACTCTCCGCAGGCTCGGCATGTCCTTCTCCGCCTACTCGCCTCCTCGCGGGCGGCTTTCTGGCGCGCGCGTCTGCTGCCGAGCTCGCGGCCCCTGAAACTGGCGGCCGCTCCGCTGTCGATCTGGCCGACCCAGAGGGCAGGAAGGGCGGCCTCGGCTTGTACCGCCAGATGTACAGCGAGCGGCCGGCCCTGGTCGCGGCGCTGCGGCGTTGGGTGGAGATTGCGCGCGAAGCGGGCTGCAGTTGTCCCGTCGAGCTGGCGTATCGCTGGGTTTGCTAACATGCGGGGTTGAGTGGGAGAGAGGGGATAGGGTTACGGTCGGGGCAAGTAGGCCTGAGCAGCTGAAGAGGACGAAGGAGTGGGTGGATGAGGGGGGGTTGGGGGAGAGGGTGTGTAGTTGGTGGATGAGCTTTGGGAGGGGATTGGGGGGGTGGCGCCGTTGGGTAATTTTAATAAGTAGGAGGAAGGGGAAGGGGCATTAGGGGAAGATATAGGGGTTTTTCGTAGTGAATGATAGATTATCGGATTTGAAAGAATTTTGTTATGTCCAGTGGTTCGGTGCTATTTGAGCAGTCATCCCGCTACGTTATGCCATTTGCTTCGAATTATGAGTCTATCCGATGCCTATGCCGCATGCAAAAACCCTCAATCTCAAAAGATCCGCTTGAGCTTTTTTTTATTATATAGCACATTTTATCTCAGACCATAAGTTGTAAAGCTCTTTACATGTCATGTCGCGCGTTCTTGCTCGCATGACGAATGCGCTCACCATACTATCAGAGACTTAGCAGAGTGCTTAGGCCGTGAGTGGGAGATTGGCATAAACTGACGTAGTACAGAGTGGAGGGGATAGGTATGAAGAGTATCGACAGTCCTCCAAGAAGGGAATTGCCAGGACCAATGTCGAGTCTGCGGAACAAAGCTCGTGCCTATTGAAATCTCCGTTCAGATATAGGTAAAGACGAAATAGGTCTCCTTAGACTTACAAATAGTGGAAATACCATACCAAACAAAGAACGTAAGAGACCATTGCCTGCACATACTGACGCCGCGTGCGCTGGATATGCCATGCCCAGATAAATAAGCACCGCGTTGAACAGGGTGATCACACCCACGGTAAAGAAACTGGAACCCACAATAGGAACAATCCAGTGAATATTTGGACGGGACGCCCAACCATACCAAATCGGAAGGGCAGACGCTCCGAAAAATGTCGGCGGAAGAACTATCTTCTCGGCTTGTTGAACTGTGGAACCTGAGCAAGTAGCACGGCACCGTGGTGAGGCTAGCGACAAAGATACCCAAAAAAACCGACCCCTGCTGGCCAATATTGAATCCATAAATTCCGCCAAATACCAGCGGGAACGACTCGGACCACATATACAGCAACCCGTACAAGAGCGCGATGCACAGATCCAGCAGGAAAACAATGGACTCGAAGAGAGTCAGCGTAAACGCCTTCCCCAGCACAATCAAGTGATCCCTCGCCGTATGCTCCGCCGCATCGATCTCCGACTGATTCTTCAGCCTCCTCTCCCCCGTCGCCTTTTAACCTCCTCGTCCTCCTGTACAAGATATTTGCTGGATTGGTCTCCGGCATCAAGAAAATAGCATTACGAGCACAAACGCACACAGCCACGTGAACTCCCAAATGGTCCACCGCCAACCTTTTGCCTGGGCCGCGAACGCGCCCAGATGCAGATCCCGTACGCGATCTTCGACAGCGGGTACATGTCTGCAATGGTGGCGCCGCCGGTTGCGAGAACGGGCCTGCCGAAGAATCTAGTGAAGAACCGGAAGACTAGGAGCATGGCCATGTTCACGGCGTAGCCGGTCGGGAGTTGCAGCACCACGAAGGCGAAGAGCGTCTAGAGGTAGATCCCGTTGCGCCCGACTTGCGGCAATTCGGACATGGGGGAGAAGAGCATGGGGCCGAGGCCGTAGCCGCTGTGAGGAGCGCCGGATGGTGTTAGCGAGTAATGTTTTAGCGAGGGATGCTTTGTGATGGTGATGGTGATGGTGATGATTGGACGAGAATGGTATCGGTTCTTTTTTCTTTTAGAAATTTGCGAGTTGTGTGGTTGGTATTTTAGAAGGTGGGTTGGGGGATTTGCTTACAGGACAAAGATCTAGAGACCTAGAGTTGCTACGATCTCGCTGGCGCCGAATTCTTCCATGATACTTTCCTCGCCCGGTGTGTAGATGGCGCTACCCACGTAGACTGCAAAATTGAATATGCATATTTGAGTGGTGACCAACAGCTTGCGATTGCTCAACTAGTTCCGGGGATTCCGAAGCGCACCTTGGCATCAAAAGTCTCCATCTTGAATAGATCAAGGATCGCACCTCTGAATCATCTGGTCCATACCAGTCCACTACATAGACATCTTTCCCCTTCTTACCGCAGGGATTCACTTGGTTCAGATTCTGCTTTTCTGAACCATCCACAGCTGCATTACTAGAAGAGCTTGGGTTTTGCGCCTTTTCTGCCCCACTATTCGCGTCGGTGGTTGGCTGCTCATCAGACCCAGCATTGCTATTCTGCTCTCCAGACGCTGACGAAGTCGTAATTAAGTCTTTCTGAACGCGCCGTTTCCACAGCGAGGGATCCACCTCATCCGGAAACTTTAGAGTCTGTTGCTAGATATTAAGCGCACAAAGTGCCCGAAGACAGTGCCGCGGACATGGTCCTGCATGTTGAATTACAATGGCCGCAGCAAGTGTTTGATGAAGACAGCTGCGATAAGCTCAAACAACTACAATAGCGAAGCTTGCTGTTGTATGAAGGAATCGGATTTAGGTGGATTTAGGTGGATTTTGAGACCACTAAGCCCGAGAGTTACATTAGTCCCCGGAGGCTGCATTAAGTTAGTACTCACTCTGTGATCAGTCTTTTGTTTCTGCTTTCGCAGGGTGTTCTGCACGCTGTATCTTTACGTCTCGTTGTAAGTACTTGTTGATCTTGTTGATCTTACGATGTAAATTCACACCTATTCGAGTAACAAGCACTGTCAATTAGGTATATGGTACAGTCCCACAATGAAAGGGTATCAACCGCACCGTTTGACCAGCACGGCTAACACACACTTACAATGAGATACTAAGAGACGGTGTACTTGTAACCTTGCAGCTGGATAGAAATGCACTGCTCATCGCATCCTTATTGCGGCGAGGGTGGATCGAATTGCAAGAGGCTCCTGCAGTCATGCTCCGAGTTAAACTTAAGTTCACGAACGCCACCTGCACGGCCCGGTCCCCCCACGCATGCGCCTGGTAGAATAAAGCGTCATTCAAATTAACGGTATCCGGCCATAGAAACCCCATCCTCGCTTCGCTCGATTAAGTATACCAAGTAGAATTGTTATCTATGTGAACTATCTACCTAAATGTGAATATTATTCGAGCGCGCCTCCATGCCATCCTGCACGAGCTAGACGGATTCCTGTCAGATTCCTGTAATAATACAAATAATACACGAACCATACGTAGATATAGCGACGATGATTACCTGACATACCGTCACCACCCCCTTAACATCCCAAGTCAAAATCACATCCCGCGTTGGCATTCTATAGCATGCACCAAAAAGCAGAGGAAGCTCCCCCGCGCATTAATATGAAGAATGGCAGTTTCCCGGTCTTTGCAAGATCCCACAATAGCTTGAAATTGAGAGGGATGTTTAACCAGTTAGCTCCAGAATCGCCTCTGCGGTTCCGAAAATCCTTAACTTGTTCCCATAAACACGCCAAAAGCCTGAGTCAAAGGGTGGCATCAGGGTCATCGAAGCTTTCTTTTCCACCTGAGGTGCGCTGAAGCTGGCTGTAGCCAATCCAGTGTGTGCAGCTTTTATCCGGTCTATCCCAAGCACCTTAGGTGGTCCTTCGGGTATTGGATCCTTGTCCGCACTAAGCTCCATGTTGCGCAGCTGATCAAACATCGTCATATGGGCGTAGCGTCCGCCTTTTGCGGCCTTTGTGGCCCCAGATTTCTTCTTCCTCTTCTTCTTGCCAACTTTGACTTCCGCAAATGCTTGTGGAGGATTGGACGGCATTGCAGGATCTACGAATATGCCGGATGATGCGGACATTGAGGGCGCGGTAAGGGTTGTCGTTTGCTCAGGAGCTGTGGTGAGGAGGCCATCGTTCGCAGGGAAGCCATCGATACGAGGCAGTTGATCCTCTGGGAGTAGAGAGATACCTCCAGCATCCTCGGGGGCTGTAGTGTAGGGTCCGTCGTCGTCAGAAGTTGAGATATCTTTGATATAAGTCCCTTCAGCTTTGAGTTTTGCAGATAAACGAATCATAATATTGGCTGTCAAGAGGCTATCATAGCCTGCTTCATGGAATGCCTCAGTGCCACGGTATTTAAAGTGATCTCGGTGTGTCTCTATGAATCATCAGCAAAAGAACCCTAATCAGTAAATGGGAAGTTAACGAACCTATAACTGGTGATTTCTGTCGGCGTAGCCTTTCTTCTATTTGTTCAAGAGAGGAAGCTGGGTTAATGTCTCCGCAATTATGAGTTGCCATGTATTTGGTGTCAACAACCACGGGAAACAGCTCATGTATGGCTCTCTGGAATTTATGCACTGTCTGTGGTAGCTCACCAATGAAGCACCGGTAGAAGTACACAAGATCAGTGAACATATTGTGCCCAACAAGTACCGGCCGTCGCGCTTTCAGGTTCTCCCGAGCCCGACCAAATCGAGCCCTAAGGTCGTCAAGATCAACGAATTGAGCATCTCCGGAATGGCTCCGAGCAAGAGACTTCACATCCAGTTTGTTGAAATCGCCGCCCGCCATGGCCTCCACAACCCAACGAAAGCCTGTTTGCTTCATAATCTGCTCCTTCACTTTTAGTTTCCTGCCATGCTTGATATTTGCTTCCCGAACCTCATCAAGGGGGATGATTTTTATGAACGTTGGCTGGCTGATTGTTACTAATTCAGGGAACTCGGCTCTAACGAGCTGGTGAACAAGGCGCTTTTCGAATCTGGAAAGCTCGGGGAGAGTTTGCTGCACGCCAACGGCGATACTTGATGTAATATTCAAATATTCGTCCTAGAAGCCATTAGTCTCAAGGTTTCCTTTATATCACCATATTGGAGCATACAAAGGGAGATAGACGAGAGGAGTTCCACAGTGTGTGCTCTGCCAGTACATGAATGAATGGATAGGCTTCATACTTTTCCAAGTGTTTTCCATGCAATGATTTTTTCTCGAACCCTCTTAACGAACTCCAAGGACTGAATATCATCATCCTTCAAATACAAGTCCTCAATATTTGTCTTATCCAAACGATCGTAGGCCAACTTTTTGGCCAGTTTCGCCTCATCACGAGATAGATACGGGACACCCATTGTGAATGGGAGCTCCATTCGGAAACCATGGTTCAAGAGAAATTCTACAGCACCACTTTGGTATGCAAATATTCTCTCAATATCGAGCCTCTCTCCAACCAGAGGATTGAGGTTGAAATTGTACGGTCGAACGGTATAGACATCTTTTTCGAGGTCCTGCTCGACACAAGTGAGGCCAACCTGGAGAACTTGGTATCGTTCTGCAGCTTCTTTCACTTCTTTGTAGCGCTCCTCTAGGGTTTGTTTGTGTCTGCTTGAGTTTGGATTTTTGCTTGGCACTCCAGATAATTCAAGGTCTAATGAAACAAAATGGGCATCGGAGAGAGCTGTAAGAATGCCCAAAAGACGGGACTGGAAAGAGTTGCGGTCAACTTCCATGATTGACAGTCATTCATGAATCTGCAGGAAGATATAGAGGGGGTGAGGAAAGGTATAAAGTCTTGCTGCGCTGCACTCGGCACGTGGATCAGTCGCTTTTCCTACACAGTTTGGAGTGCGTTGCTGCAGGAACATGCAAAACCGAAAGACTGGCGAATTCTGTGAGAGATGAAAGTTGTTAGTGTTGGAGAAGGAAGGCTGCTTTTGACAGCGGAGATCGTTTGTCTCGATTTTGCATGAGACGAGTAGCCTAGACAAACGTTTGGCAGCTACAAACGGGCTGAGTCACTGCAGATACCAGCGCCGGCAGGAGTGGTTTTATGTAGAAGATGGGACGACTTTCTTCTTAATATCAAAGACTAATAGCCTGACTCGCTTGAATCGCTTGTAGTTGTAGTCAAAACGTAAGACGCCGAAAACGTCAAAGCGGAAACAGGCGTTCTCCGCGTAGTGTTGATACTCGTGAAATTCGCTGTCCAATGCCGAGGTACGAAAGGTTGTGCATTCCAGCCACGACAACCGTCAACATCATGAGGCTCCTCACGACACTCCCCTCGCACGCTGAATAAGAACTTACAACATGGCTGTCTCCTACGAGGGCTCGCTATCGGCCTCGCACATGCTCTCGTCATCCGTCACATCACTCTCGTCCAGCCGGCAACAGTCATCTCAGATTGCAAAAGCATATCGACAGGCCGCACAGCTTTTCCTAACGCGACGTCTACCTGAAGCGCTCTCCACGATTGAACCTGTCATTACTCCTCCAGAGACGGAGCATACCAATGGCTCACAGAATGGAGACTATCATGCCCTAGCTCCGGTAGCAGCCGTGTCGCGGGGAACGAGAGTCAAAGTATGGAGTTTCTATCTGACCTTCCTTAATTCGGTGATAGAGCTGGGCGCAGAGGAAGGCAAACATGCTTTTGGGAGTACTAGGTGGAAGGCATTAGTTGCAAAATGCCGTGACGGCAGTATTTGGGAAGAGGTTGTTCGCGATGGATATGGCGGAGTCGAGGGTAATGTCGATGCAGACGTGGTTATCAACTTGTGAGGATACGCGCTGTGCATCTCAGCAATATCATGAGCTAACTAGATATTCCTAGAGCAACACTCCTTCTCACACACTCTCCCTCCCAGAAACTCACTCAACAACGTCTTGAAACTTACCTCTCCGCTTCTGCTCATCCTACCTTCGACATCTCATCACACGTGGAATCTTCCATATATCAACAGAATCAGCGGCGGCCCAGTCAGCATAACAATGGCACCAGCACTCCGCGAGACCTGAACACCAGGTTAAAGTTACTCGAGTTATACACACTTCATGTCCTGCCACGGAACGAAGAATGGGATTACGCTCACGAGTTTATCAGCATGAGCGAAGTGCTCGATGATGAGAGGAAAGAAGCTTTTCTTCTTGCATTACATAGTTTAAAGGAGGAGAAAGAAGAGACAGAGGTGCGTGAGGCGCAGCTGCGGCAGCAGCAGCAAGAGCAGCAAGAGCAACGGCGGAAGGAGACAGAGGCTCGACGTATGGAGCAATCGAGAGCAGAAGATGAGAGGCGGAAACGAGAAGAGGAGAACAGACGTCAACCTCGAAGCGCAGACGAGTCACTCAGGAAAGCTCTACCATCAAACCGCCAACAACCGACTTCCACCTCCTCTCGGGCCTCACAACCAGCAAAGAAGGCCGTGAGCCCACCTCCAGGCCTATACAATCGTGCATCGTCTCTATTCGCAGCGATGCAGACTCTGATACTCAAAACTGCTCAATCGATGACCAACAACCCTATGGCTTTGCTTCGTACCCTCCTTTTTATTCTTGCATTTGCATTGGCGTTTGGGCGGCGAGATCTCCGCGAACGAGTCCAGCGGATCCTAAGGAACGCATGGGATAAGATTCGCCGTACTGTTGGCATGGGCGTTAAGGTTTCCTACATCTGATATTGCACATCGATCCGGATTTGGCGAAATTTTCCATTTTTGGACGAACAGAATGGTTATGCGATCATGTATTATATCCACGCGATTAATGTTTGAAGGAGGTGTTCCGGAAGTGGCAATGTGGCTCTGCGAAGCGCGAGCACTAATAGCAAATACGGATCCATTCTTTCGATTGCTATTTATTCACCACTAGCACGGGGAGTTCATAGAGAATAGCAGATGATGCAAACTTGTCGTTCACAGTCAAATTGTTGCCGACCGAGGTCTATGATACTCCTAAACGAGATACAAGAGGTGAATCTAAATTTTCATGATCACATATACTGCAAAGCGACGTTAGCCGACAATGCTTTTCATTGCTAGTCAGTTAGAGCATCAGCTGTGGCTGTCCCTTGACACCACATCCCTCGGTAATTAGTTTGCTCTCATTTAACATAGACGTATTTTATGGTGCGTTGTAGTAATGATGAGGCTTCAAAACTGGGGAAAGTCGAGCCTCCAATCCAGATTGCCCAAGTATGTTGGCCACGCTCTCACGTAGCCTTGACTATTCTTTACACAAGGGCGTGCCATGCACAGGACTTTGACAGGCCGGGCCAGGTTAGGTGCCTCCTCGGGGCCGCAGCTAGTTTACCCCTACATAGAACCCGTTCCTATTGGCTCTTTATGCCTAATAGTCTACAGGGCTTTGCAGTCACGGAGACACTGCGTGACTTTGCCGGACTATTGCTATTATTTCTTTGGTTGAGCATGGCGTTGAGCAACGGATACGCAGTTCTCATAGTTGGCTTCTGAACTGGAGCTAGCACTGTGATGGAAGGATGTATTGAGTTAGCGGTCGGCCGATACCCCAGGGGTGCATGGCCATAATAGAACATACGTACATACGCCTCTCGTCAATTCCGGAGGTTAGCGTCTTTTATTAACTTTCCTTAAACAGCAAAAATACCAAAACTTCCCCTACAAAAAGGCCGTGCAGACGCGGCTGCGCTAACCACACTGGAATTGATGAGAGGGTGTACACCACCACCTTGGCACGTCCAGTTGAAAGCGCGTGTTGATCTTGGCGATCAAACGGCACAGTTAAAGGTAAAAATAAGCGCGACCATTTTAACGTATTCTATATAAATCCGCGTGGTTTGATCTGCGCGATTAACACGCGCTTTCAACCGGATACGCCAAGGTGGTGTACATACATGCCGGACCATGGGGCCAGCCACCGGGCTGGGTAGCTCAGGAGGATTTCTGTAATCAGACCAATCACAGGATTTCTTTAAGTCGCGAGGCGTAAACCGCCACTTGGGCATCTTTGGGGAGGACTTCTGCAACTAGACCTTTCACAGCATTCTCAGAAAGTTCACGTGTATTGTAGATGCGGTATCGCCACTCAGGTACCTAGGGAGAACTTCTGCGACCTGGCCAATCATAGTCCTTTAAAGTTGTGAGGCTGATGGACACATACTAATTCGGAAGTGCGACACTTTCAAGGATATAAGGACCAGGCTCTGCCCATTTGGCCAGAAATCTTGCTGGTAGATCGCATCTTTCGACCCTCGGAGGAGCTAGTCATTGCAGTCACCTGCCCTGTCATCTTTGGCTTCACGGATTTTATAAGTTCTTCGTTGGATTTGCGACTCCTTCTGGACTTTGTTTTCTTATCTTTCGGACGACTCAGAAGCCGTGGACAACCTTGCAAACCAACGGCGGCGCGGGCCTTGACCACAAGTCTTGAAACCATGGAGTCCCAAGGACACCCCCTTGGGTTCTATCCTGTCACTGGTCAACTGGTACGTATCTCAAACAACCTATTGGTTTATCCCCAACTCGGACACCAACTTGTGTTGGATTCAGGAACATCATGATGGACCGCACGAAGAGGAACTCGATAGCACTGGCGTTCCACCAGTGCCGGGTGGTATTGACGACAATCCAGTCGAGCCATCCATTACTCTTGAGCGTGAGACGGTGATTGCCCCTCGGGGTAGACAATACGGTCCCCATGAATGGGAGAAGATGAAGTCAACCATAAGAAAACATTTCATTGAGGATGGCAAGACATACCAAGAAATCTTGAACTCCCTTGCACCTCAATTCACCCCAACGTAAGTCTGACTTGAATATATACAGATAGAGGGTGCTGATTGGACAAAGATTGAGAGCGCTTAAGAATAAGCTAAAGCAGTGGTGCTACACAAAGAACAACCGACTCGGCGATCTTCGAGCAATGGTCGAGATACAGAGGGAGCGCCGCAAGCATGGAAAGGAAACAGTATTCTTTAAAAACGGAAAGCCAGTTGCTATCGACAGATTGTTGAAACGAAAGGGTCTATCGGAACTCACGCTGGAGACTGCGGGCCAAGCAGGCTCTCTACCTCCGAACGTCATCGCCCGCACGCCTTCGCCATCGCTGTCCTTCATCGCTGCTCCTGCAGAGCTCAAGATCCGGGAGGAGCTTCTCCAAACCTACAAGTTGTTATTGGAGCAATGGCAAAAGTCGCCTGGCCCCGACACTGAGAGTGGCTTCAATCTCTTTGCTATAGTCAAGAAGGTGAGCCCGTATCACGACATGTCTCATGCCCTTTTCTGCGCCAATCTTGCTTTTGATGCTGGTCAGAATGACCTAGGAGGGTCAATATTGAGACAAGCGTTTCTTCTCGCTGAGTCACTTGTGAAGGTTGAATCGCCCTACTGGTTGCTGCTGAGTCCGTGGTGGCATCTCCAACAAGCAAGGCGCCCGGAAATCGTCAAAACTCTCATTCACCATTTTCACAACCTGTCCCAGACCCTTCGGCCAAACAATCTTGTTCATAAGTTCTTTCAGTTTCTCGTTGAAGCTTCTAGGCTCCAGTCACCGAACCAACTCATTAAGACTCTGGCCACAGGTCTTATCCGCGTCCTCGAGAGTGCGCCACAGGAGATACTCCTAGTCCGGACAGTCACCAAGCTACTGGAGGACGAAGAGGATGGTGATCAGGCGTTGCAGAAGATGTCTTGGGCAGACGAGCGTCTCAAGGAATGGCAAAACCAGATTGACGAAAAGAGTCCTTCCTATTTCATCACCGACCTGGATGTCTCACGTCTCCGGTTGGAGATGATTCGGCGAAGCCGAGACGGAAACCTTATCCTCTCTCGCGCCCTGGACTTCATGAGGCGAGTAAAGTCTTGGCAGCCTACTATTTTGTCAGCACTTGATAAAAGCCAGGCACCGAAGGTGCACCATATTGCTGCATCGGCTATCATTACCATGTCGCACGGGTACAAATTGCTTGCAAAGAACCACCCGGGCAATTCGACAGTTTAGAATCATGAGTCAATCAAGCCGGAGCGTCTCCGGGCACAATCATCCCACACAACCGTGATTACTTAGCAATTAGTAAGCCCGCACAGGCCACTATTGCTAACTTGGATTCCGATTTGAATAACAAAGCACTATTTACACGTGTAATACTCCAATATTCGGCCGTCTATTTCAACAGAGTCCTTTCCCTTTTTGTTACCACGCGTGCGCTTGGCCTTGGGGGACCTAATAGCAAGTACGCTAGCTTTATAAGCCTTATATACGTCTGCAGAATCTCCCTATTGCTATCGCTTTAATTTTAATAGAATGCCAACCTCTTTTCGCTTAGGATTAACAACCTCTTTTGGCTTAGGGTCACTAGGACCCTTATTAGTATTACTTAAGATTAATATAAAATTACTACGAGCTAATTGGGTATAGGTCCTTCGAGCTCTAGTACGCGCCGCTCTGCCAGATTAATAGAGTAGGAGAGGTGGCGGCTCTTAATAGTTATTAGGTACTGAATAGGTCGCGACAGGTTTCTTCTTACTAATATTTTAGTAAGGATTGCCCAATATAGTACTATAGAGTACCTCCGTGTTATCAAGCCACGAGTTATTGTTGTCCTCCCTTAATTCTAAAATGACCACCTTATCCTCTAACCCCCCCAAATCTTTATTATACAGTACCGACAGCCCATTAAACGGTAGCTCCTTATTCTCCTTAATATCCTCATCCGCTTTATCGGCTAGTTCTTTATTTTAGATTAGAAATTGGTTAAGATCTACGCTGCTGCTCGGTTAAGTAAGCATAAGCCGACTTCTAGACTCCACCTACTTTTTCTACTTCTGGGCCTCCTCCTACCTTTCCTTTTAGAGCTCTTACATAGTAATGTTGGCAGTATATTTGGCAATCTTAGCGCTTATTTTACCCCACTAGTTGGCCTTACTGTATTTCTTTTTAGGTGGTAGCTACTAGTAAGCCTTTGGAGGAACCTTAAATGGAGCGCCCTTCGGTAGTAATTGAAGCTCTATCTATCTAGTTAAAATAGCCACTTAAGCCACCTTAAAGTCTTTAAATTTATTAGCAAGCTCGCTTATTTCTTTAGTAGGAAGGTCCTTAATAATATTAAGGAGCCGGAGAACTGATAGCTGGATCCTAGTAAGAGCCTCTGGGTGCCTTAGCAGTAGGTTGCCCTAGAATGCTATATCCTTAATATATCGCGGCTGCCAATCTAGAGTAGTAATTAGCTTTATTATGATACACTAGTAAGGGTAGATTAAAGCCGGTAATATAGGAAGCCTTTATATTAAGCACTGAATAAGCATATAGTAATAGGGGAGGCCATATTAGTAGGGGTCCTTACAGTTATAGTTGTCCTACTTCTATTCCTAATTGGCCTACTCCTACTTTTTCTTATTTGTTAAAGCTTTTGCGCTACGCATAGAGTTAAAGATTTGCTTAAGCGCATAGTGTGTCACTACACCGTTAATTTGTGTAAAGTGGTGCTAAAAGAGATCTAGGGTGATAGTTTGGGGGAGGGATATTTTGGACGTATATTTGGATTTAATTAACTCCTTATATAATATTAAGATCCATTTCTTTAGCTTAATTACAGTATCCTTAAGGCTTAATTGATAATTGGTAAAGCATTTTAATCCTCTGTTAATACCCTTACCTTATGTCACGGCTAGCGATCCCGTAAAAGCAATCTGATAGATTAAGCAGCAATAAGGGGCTATATTATGAATAGACTAAGGTAAGGGCTTAAAGAAAGGGGCGCGGTAGACGACTATGTACATGTTCGGTAGTCGGGGCAACGTTGGGACAACGTTGATCCGTGACCGACGACGCCTCGATGGTAGCTATGTAGACGAACCGTCACATTACCCCCCTTTAAGCCAGGAGGATCGCCCTTAATCCTCGTAGTTAGGCTCTCCTTGTCCGTCTTACCCTTCCGTCCTTCTCTGCTTTATTATCTTCCTTTAAGGGCTTTAGATCTACATCCTTATAATACGCCTCTAGCCATTACAATAGCCGTACAGGTGGTCCGGCATTATAGGGTCTCTTATTATAGAACGCCTTAATCTTATAGAGGGCGCTAATAAAGCCATCTGCGTTATACTAGGTGTTATCCGGGTCGTGGCCTACCCAGTTAACCTTATACTATAGCCTTCCGTAGTAGGTTCTACTAGTAAGGATCTTATTAATCTTATACTCCGGCTCGCTATTAATTAGGATTAGCTTCTTTAGCTCCCTATTTTAGCCTAGTAGGGGGTTATCTAGGTCCTTCCGTAGTTAATCGGCATGGAAGACGTTTAACATCTTTATATTTAGGGGTAGGTTAATAATATACGAGTGTCCTTTTATACCTAGAATCTTATAGGGCCCTACAAGCTATCTATCTAGCTTAATACTCGGTCAGTCAGTAGCCTAGCCCTTCCTAGTAATATATACTTAATCACCTACTCCGAAGTCTGGTTTGTAACGGTGCCTATTAGCTTGCCTTATCTGCCGCTTTTGGGCCTTTACCAGGTTATCTCTTACCCATTTAACTACGTCCTAGGTCCTATATATAAAAGCCTAGGCTTCTTATTATATTAGCTTCTTATAAGGTGTTAAGGTTGCTTATATACGTTCCTTCTAGTTAAAGTGGAGCCTTAGCTTAAATCCTAGCTCTAGCTCGTATAGTGCGAAGCCGGTAGACTTATGCGGTAAGATTACCTGTGCGAAGTCTATATAGGGGAGGAGCTCTAACTAATTGTTCTGGTAGTGGTTAATAAAGGGCCTTAAGCGTTAGTTAATATATTGGTTTAGTACCTCTATATTACTATTAGTTTGTAGGTAACCGAATATAGAGAGCTTTTATTTAACGCTAGTTAGTTTATATAGCTCGTCTGTAAAGGCTAAGATAAATTAGGGTCTTTAATCTAATATAACCGTCTCTAGGAGGCCATATACGCGCTAGACGTATTAGTAGTACAGGTTTACTGCGTCAGCTACAGTGGCGGTTTTATAGTAGGGTAGTAAGAAGGCTCTTTTGCCTAGTTAATTAACAACTATAAAGACGTTGTCGAAGCCCTTTTTATCTATTAGGAAGGACTTAAAATTAAAAGAGATATACTGCTAGCAGCGTTTACTAATTAGTAGGGGGTGTAGTAGGCCTAGGGTTTTATCCTAGGGTATATAGGTCCTCCTATAGGTCTTATAGTTTCTTATATAGGTATTGCAGTCTAAGGGTAGTCCTAGCTAATAGTATTAGTCTGCCACAAGTTTCCTAGTCTTTATCTTGCCTAAATAAGCGGTTACCTAGTAGGAGTGTACCTCTATAATAAGGTAGGTACGGAGGCAGTCGGTATTAGGGACTATTAGCTTATTAAAGCGGGTAAGTAATCCTTCTTGGAGCTTCCAGCCCTTCTGGTCTTGCTCGGCTAGCTAACATAGCCCTACTAGCGACTTACTAGTTTAATTAGCCTAGAGTATCTAATTAACTAGCTTATATGGCTGCTATTCGCGATTTGCTGCAACTAGAGGGTCCTTAGAGGTTGCCTCTAGTGTAGTAATTATAAGGGTGGGGTTAATCAAGTATATAGTACGTGCGGCTACGTCCTTCTCTTTCTACGTCTTTAGGTCCTCTTGCTTTTGTAATAGGGTATTAGCCACTATATTCGCCGTACCTGGCCTATAGGTAATCCGTATATAAAAATTGGCTAGTAGGTCTACTTAGCGGGCCTACCGTAGATTTAGCAGCCTTTTAGTTATAAAGTACTTAAGGGCTTAATGGTCCGTAATTACTATAAAGGGTGTACGCTAGAGGCCAATAAGGTGACCTCGCTATTCCCATAGGCCTCTTATTACTGCTAGCATCTCTTTATCGTGGATCTTATACCGTATTTCTTTAGGGGATATTATCTTTAAGAAGAAGGCTACTGGCTTCTAGGTCTTATCGTCTTGCAGCTAGTTTAGCACCCCAACTACTACTCCATCACTCGCGTTAGTCTCCACGCGGGTGTCTTGGAATGGTAAGTAGTGCTTTATTACACTGCCCGATAGCATAAGGGCCTTAACTTATTTAAAGGCTTTAAGCTCTTCCTCCCCTAGTAGGTGCCATGCTTCCTTCTTTATAAGCTTACTAAGCGGTTGTATGACTCGGCCGTAATCCTTTAAGAAGGCCTAGTAGAAGTTGCAGAACCCTAGAAAGGATTACACTCCTTTTATAGAGGTAGGGGGCTCCTAATCTCTAATTGCAGCTAGCTTGTTAGTATTTATAGCAATCCCATTAGTACTAATAATAAAGCCTAAGAACTTCGTCTTGGTAACGCTAAACTCGCTTTTCTTAATATCCGCTTATAGGCCTGCCTCTTAAAGCCTCTGCAGGACCTTCTTAATGTGGATTTCGTACTTTAGCGGGTCGTCTAAATAGATTAGGATGTCGTCTATATAGGCTGTATAGAAATCGTCTAAGTAGTTAAAAAGGACGCTGTTAATGAACCTCTGGAAGGATATAGGGCCGTTGTATAGTTTAAAGGGTAGGACGCGGTACTTATACAATCTATACCTTATATAAAAGGTAGTTAACTCCTCTACCTCTTCCTTTAGCCGTATACGGTAGAAAGCCTACCGAATATCTAGCTTAGTAAAGATTTTCGCTCTTAATAGCCTAGTCAACGTCTCCTTAATTAATAGCAGCGGATAGCGGTCCTTCTTAGTAATTATATTAAGCTTTTAAAAGTCAACGCAGAATCGCTACCCCCCTCTAGGCTTTTCAGCAAATAGCACCGGAGCTATAAAGGGTGCGTCGCTTGGTACTATAAACCCCTTCTATAAGTACTCCTATAGGTAGACCTTAATAAGCTCTAGCTGCTCTAGTGATATATTATATAGTAGGCTAGGGGCTAGATTACAGCTGTCGCCTTTAAAAATAATATTGTGGTCTACCCTCTTGTAATATAGTGGTAGTGTATTAAATATAGCCTTTAAGAAGCTATTAGTATATTCTTAGTAGGGCTATAGCAGCTTTTTATAGACAAGCCGGCAAAGTTCCTCCTCGTCGTTAGGTAGGGCGTCTTATCCCTTCCTATCCTCTATTAACTGGTCTATCTCGTAGAGACTAATATATCCAATTACTACATCCTTACGCTTCACTCCTCGTAAGAAGTTTTTTACCTTAAGTAGCGCGATGTCTGCTACTCTAAACTCCCTAGTAGATAAGGGCCTCCTTACTCTTAGCTTTAATAATAAAGCTAGCCTAAGGTAGAGCTAGTCCTCTATTTTCCTAATTATATCTTAGGTATTAATCTTCTAAGTATACTTATAGTCGTATAAGGTCCGTTTAGTTTACTTTAGCCTAGCTTACCCCTCTAGTTTAATTTTAGTAGGGGGCTTCTTCTCTTAGAGCTCTTTAATTGCGACTATACGTATAAGGATACATTAGGGGGTAGGCCTAGGCTCTTAGTCTAGCAATGCGTCTCTTCAATCTGCATCTCTCTAGTGGTCCTCGTTAATTAGCGGGGGTAGGAGCTTCTTCCTTAGTATAATTACGTCCTGCCTACTATAGTAGTTCCTCTTAGTCCGCCATACTAAGGCTTAGCGCTTATAATTAATAAGGGCCCTAGTCTTCTTAAACCACCTACGACTAATAAGCAGATTATAGCGGCTAGTATTATAGAATAGGAACTATATAGGGACTCGTCAGCCATCTATAACTAGGTTAGCCTTAAAGAGCTATCTAATTATATCCGTCTGCTAATTATTATAGCCAGATATGGTGACTCCTCGTCCCTTAATCTTATAGAACTTTGGTTATAGTTATTACTTAATAATTAGCCGTAGCTTATAGTGTATAAAGGCCTCTCCGCCCGTACTAGAGTTAAGTAGGCTTATTATATTAAGAGCTACGCCACCTAGCGCGATCCTATATAGCGTTATAAGGGCTACGCCTCCTAAGATCTCCTTTAGCTATACGGGCGCTATATTAATTACTCCGATCTACTTTAGGTAGGAGACTTCTCCTAAAGCTGCTTATTTTCCGACTTTACCAAGTCGGAGACTATCTCATACTCTTCGCTTTAGTTAATTACTTTAGCCTCTATCTTCTTTGGCGCTATATAGTTGTTAGAATAGTGTCCTTGCTTACCATAGTTAAAGTAGGTAACTATTGCTTTTATAGCCGGTACTAGGGTTAAAGACTGCCTAGGGGGGAGGCCCTTAGTCTCTTCAGCGCCCCTTATAGAAGCTCTCTTAGCCTAGGCTACTCTACGGTCGCTTTATTCCTTACCTATCTACTTTAGCCCTCGGGTATACTATTAGGCAGTCTTGCAATAGGCTTAGAAGCTATAGTCTTTATCTACTACCTTAACTTCCATTTAGACGCGTAGGTTATTATAAAGCTTATTATAGAGCTCCTCTTTCTACTAATCTTATAGCATCCTTAAGATATTTACTAGCCGTATAAAGCTAGATTAGAAATCGTTAAAGTCTCCTAGGTATAGTATCTTAAGGCCTTTAAGTTCCTACCGGGCCTTAATCCGGCAATCTAGATCCTTAAAGACATTCTCTAAAAACTCTAGTACCTCCTTACTAGTAGGGTTATATCCTACTTTACGTTCTGCTTCTAAATAGGGTAAGAGGTGGTCGTAAGCCTTGCCTCCTACACGTGTCTTAATATACACTACCTTTACATCTTCTTTTTAGTTTAGGTTGTTTTAGTAAAACCAGTCTATATTAGATCGAAGCTTATTTCGTATATAGCCGCTTTAGGCCTAGTAGGTAGGCTCTTTCCCATCTATAAGCGTAGGTAGATCTAAAAACTTCGCTATATAACTTAAGCCTATAACACTGCTTATCTAAGAGAATGGCGTCCCTTCTTGCGTTATCCGTACTAGCGTGCCTTCTTACTCGCTATCCTCCCGATCTAGGGCTTATATAGTAACCTTACGGCCTATCTTAGCTATCTTCCAATTGGCCTTATAAAGTTCATCAGTCCTATTGTCTAAGTGCTCCTTAAGCTCCGCTATCCTTACCTTAGCCTCCTCTTTCCCATCAAGAGCCTCGTACGCGTAGTTATTTATAAAACGCCATAGTATAGCGACCTACTATTCCAACGCTTTCCTTTATATTCCCTAGAGCCTTAGCTCCTCTACAAGTTCGGTTATAGGTATCTCGGCTAGGCTTTAGGTAGTTACGGCTGTAAACTCCCTCTTAGTTTCTATCTTAAAGTATATAGAGTTCTCGTCGTCTTCCGATTATGCTATAAAACGGTCCTATTTACTCTTTATATTATCTAAAAGCTCTATCTCGCCATAGTACGGTTAGAGCTCTGGCGGCTTAAGTAACGCATCTACGGGTTCCTCGCAACCTACCAGCGCTAGGTTAGTAACTATCTCTAGTATACTAGGCCTTAATACGCTCTTTCTTACTATAGTATCTCTCTTTGCTTCCTCAGGCAAGTCCTCTTGCTACTAAGATTGTAATTAGGGTGATCCTTTTAATCTAATTACCGTAGTCTCTTCTTTCAGCTGCTTAATCTGCTGTCGCAATTACCTGCCTCAAGCAGGGCTTAGAGGGTTGGTTGGTCTATAGTCGTGGTAGTAGAGCAGCTCTCTATCTAGCTACGCGATTAACTATTAGACCTAGTATTATATCGCCTCTATAGGCTAATTGAGGTTAACCTTAGTCTAATGTCACGGCTAGCGATCCCGTGGAAGCAATCCGATAGATTAAGCAGCAATAAGGGGCTATATTATAAATAGACTAAGGTAAGGGCTTAAAGAAAGGGGCGCGGTAGACGACTATGTACATGTTCGGTAGTCGGGGCAATATTGGGACAACGTTAATCCGTGACCGATAACGCCTCGATGGTAGCTATGTAGACGAACCGTCACAGAAGGGGGTAACTCCTACTAGGCTCTTGGAAAAGATAATAGAGAGTAAAAGAAAAGAAATAAATTATAAAAGGACAGGGATAGGTGTTAGAATTTCCTATGGTTTTTTCCTACAGTTTTCTCATTCCCTAGTAGTTGTAGCAACTTAGTGTCTTACTAAGGAGCTATAAACCCTTAGGGGTTTATAAACTATTAGGACATAGCTACTAGTATATATTAAGCTGCCTAGAAAGGATTTATGTATATAGAACTATAGCGCCATAGCCCAGAGGCTGTATGCGCAGTATTGTATGTAGTATAATACAACGGATAAAAAAAAATAAAAAAAAATAAGGACAAGGCCTAATTAAGAGAGGACATTAACCTTTAATAGTAGCGTTAGTAAAGTACGGAGGTAACTAGGTATAGAATCTAATAAAAGTACTTTTAGCTAACTAAATAATAGTTAAGGGGATAATAAAAATAACGCTAGTGTAAATACTTTATAGACAAGAACATATGCTCCTAATTAACCTTTACCTCCCTATATAGTAGACGCTTTTATAAAATAAGGTAAGAATAATAGAGAAACTAATCGTTTTAAGAATAAAACAGTTTAAATAATAAGAAATAAATAATAAAAAAGCTTAGAAGAGGGTATATAGCTATTATCTAGCCAATAAAGAATACTTTAATAAGATAAAGAATACCTATAAAAGTAAGCTTAAGCCTAGAGAGCTTATGCTAGTATAGGATGCGAAGAAGGCAAAGGATATATCGCAATGGCAAAAGCTACAGCTAAAATGGCAGGGCCCCCTCCGGATTAAAAGGTTATTAAAAAAAAGGTTTTATAAAATTAAGAACCTTAATAACACTAAAATAGGAGGCACCCTATATAGGAATTGGTCGAAACGGTTTTATATACAAAATCCTAAGGGGATTAGACTAGAAGACCGTATAAATAAAAGCAACTATAATATAGGAGAAGTCTTTATAGAAGAAGAAGTACCTAAAAAGGAGGCTATAGTAGCATCTCTTCCTTTTAACTGCACTACAATCTTACCGCGTTTTAAGGGTTATATAACCCTACTAAAAAGGCAGTCTTCTATAAAGATTCTTCTATAAATAGGCTATTACTTAGGACACCTATCACTATAAGTAGTAACTTATTTACTTTCTTCTCTCTACTTTTATAATAAACATATAAAGCAACTATAAGGATTAGAGTCTTCTACTACACTCCTACCTTATCCTACTAGTATAAGGAATTAGGAAAAGAGTTTAGCTCTTTAAAGCTAGTTTTAAATCCTCTATCTTAATAACTACTCTTATAAAAAATAACTACACGCGTAGTCTTCTTCCTTCTACCTTTATTACCAATAACTATCTCTTATAAGTATTTTATATTTTCACATTCTACAATTTTTAAATTAATATTTTTATTTCCTTTTAAGTCAAAAGAAGAGCTACTTTACTTTAAAAAGTCCTAGTTAAGTATACTAAAGGTTAGAGTTAGGCATTATCTAAGTCTTATTTATTCTTTTAAAAAATTGTTAATATTAAAGTTATTATTATATAAATGTCTTAGTAAGGAAAATCTAACTAATTAGACAACTTTAACTGGTAGTTAAAGTTCCTTAACATCTCAAGATTTTATATAACGACTATTTTAATTTACCTTTTTAGTAAATACCACAAGATCTTTATTTTAACTTCCTATTATCCTATTATCCTATTATCCTATTACCCTGTCTCGTTTAATTATACACACCTATTTGCCTTTCTTTACATTAAAAAGCACTATTATTACCCTTCTCTTAAATTGCCTATTACGTATGCGGAATTTTATTATAAAAATACCTAGAACTATAGAACTCCGCTTAAAAGGAAGGCCGCCACCTCTGCCTTTTACGCCTCCGCCTCCTACTATCCAGTCAATAGCCCTCGCATATTAAGGAAAGGCGTAGATAATAGAGGTTATCCTTAAAGCTACCTAAAGCCACCCAGTTAATTAGCGCGTAAATATCTATTATAGTTTAATATAGGTTATTTTAAACCAGGAGTATAATATAGTTAAGGCTGCAAGAAATGCTATAATTAAGATTAAAAAGGATAGAAAGCTTAAAGGAAACTTAGAAAGTAAAGAGTAGGAAAATACCTTTATAGATATTAGGAAGCTTTCTAAGATTACTTATAAGATTAATAAGATTAAGATATTACGGGATATAGTTAAGAAGGAGTAGGGAAAGGAACTTTTAGAAGATCCCTATAAGCTCTTCTACACATATTACACACTAAAAAGCATTTATATCCTTATTAATTAAGCTAAAAAGAGCGAGATCACTAGAGAGAATATATTAAAAATAGTTAATAATATAATACTAAACCGCCTGGAACTCTTAAAGGCTAGGATCTTAAGGACTCTATACTTAACACCCTGAGATTTCCTTAATACTTATAAATTTAGACTAGAAGTTAATAAGGAGCTAGTTAAGAAATAAAGGCTCGCCTATTATCTAAGCTAGGGCTATAAGCTTTTAGTGCTAGCCTTAACTATTAAAGCTAGAGGAAAGGGATTTATACCAGAGCTAGTTACTCTAGGACCTTTATTAGTACCTTTTAAAGAGGTTAAAGGCTTAAACGCAAAGATGCTATATAGTTTATTTCTATTTAGAGGCAAGGTTCTTAAAGCTAATAGAGAGAACTCTAAATTTAATAAATCTACGTCTTTAGAGGATATCTTTATTACTAGCTCCTTACAGAAACGCAAGGCTAAAAAAGCTTCTAAGAAATCTCCTAGAAAGAAGCTAAAAATAAAACCTACGGAACCTTTAGCTTCTAGTAAAGCTAATAAATAAAAGGGAAAAGTAGCTATAATTACTAAAGCTGATGGAGAGGTAATTATTAGAAAACTATAGCCGAAATAAAAATTAAAATGCTCGTGCTATTTTAAAACGCCAGTTAAATTAATAAAGGCTCTCAATTTAAAGAAAGAACTAAAAGGCGGTATCTCTTCCGTCTTATAATAGTTTATTATAGCCTAGTAAGGAAATAGAACAAAAGTCTGCGCGCTATACTGGATATATCTTTAAAAAATAGCATAATTACTAGGACTAGATGCCAGTGCTTCCTTTATAAATTTATATTTACGAATTCACTTAGTCTCTAAGAACTATAATGCTATTAATATTCTCTAGATAGCCGAAAGCTCTTATTTTTAATTTAAAAGGGATAGTCGTCCTAAGCATATAAACAATAGTCTTAGGATTTATACTTATTCTACTATATGACCTAATAATTATTAAGTAGATTATATAGGGTTAAGGAAGCTTATATTAGTGTTAGTATGCTTTAACAACGTGCAGAATATATATATCACAATAATATGTACTATGCGGTGTTGTAAATAGATGTTGTCTTCCAATACAAAGAAGGGTGAGGAACTTAAGGTTCCTTACCACGCTAGTGCCGCGGTGATACGTGACGGCAACTTACCTTACGTAATGGCAACTTGCCACATATGGCGGTAATTTGCCTCCTATTGCAATATAATATATTCTAGCTATACTAGGAGTACTTTAGAAAATGCGGAGGACCAGTATCCTATAACTGTGTAGTTTAAAAATCTATATATACACTTCTCTTTCTTTTCTTCCTTCCTTCCTTCCTTCCTTCCTTCCTTCCTTCCTTACCCTATGCCTTTATATCAGTGCTATTATCAGTAGCACGTTCTACCCATTCTACTATCTTTAACTTAATTCGGTTTGTGTTAATAAGTCGCTTAAGAGCTAATAACGGTTTGCTTTTAGTTATAGCGTCTATAGGGTTACTGTCTCCATTAATCTACTTAACTTTAGCTATTTTACGTCTTTTATATAACTGACGTAGGCATATAACATTAATTATAAGTCTCTTCTCCTATATAGTTCCTAGTTTAATAAGGCATTTATAAATTAACTTTAAATTGGTGTAAAGGATAAGCGGTAAGTTAATGTTAAGTTGCAATTTAACTATGGCCTTAATTGCAGCGCTAATGTTAAAACTATGGGCTATAGCATATAATTCGGAGGCTAGTACGCTTCTAGTAATTCTCTTACACTTAACTAAGGACTAGTAGATAATGTTTGCCTTATTTAATAAGTCTGCTAGTACTAGGATATATCCAATCTATAATAAGAGATCTTTATTGTTTGTAAATGAGGAATTAGTGAATATAAGTAGTTGTAATGTCTCTATATTAAGTTTAACAAAGTTTAAGCCTCTTATTAGGTTCTTAATTTGCTACTAAATCCTCTTATTAAGCAGTTTTGCGTCTTTCTTATTAGGGTTAATTACCTGGGCAGCGTAGGATAAATTAAAAGAAGCTTTAGGCTGGCATACGGACGCAATATAAGCTCCTCTTACTCATTAGGCGATGTATTAGTCCTTAAGTATAAGTGCTGTATAAATAGTGCCTCTAAAACTAGTTGTTATAATAGCTTCCTTAATATTAATAAGGGTTAAGTTCTAGCATTAGCGCTTCTGTGTAAGCGTAATTATATAATCCTGTTATTGGATAATACCTCCGTTGAACTTAATTAGGTGTTCCGGCGTAAGTTGTTTGCGTTTCTTAGTTAGGAACTTAGCTTTCTTAATCTTCTTCTATTCTAAAGCTGTAAAGACTAAGTTAGCTAGTAGGAGGGTGTTATTAGTCTATAAACTAACTATTCCGAAATTTATAGGGTTATTAAGGTGGAGTAAGCAGGGGTTATAAGTAGATTGGCTTATGTTTAGTTCTTTAATATAGTGGTTATAGTAAGTCTTAAATTAATGATTGCCTACCTTAGGAATGCCGTATAAAGGTCTAACAACCTTTAGAATTGTGCCTTGTAAGACTCTAAGTGCCGTACTAAGTTTAAGAGGTGCCCTGATATAGAAGTCTTAATTTAGTCTTATAGCTGATTATACATAGGCCTATAAAATATCTCGTAAGTAAAGATATATGCCATTGTTCTAAGTTATGGCCGTAATATAGAGAATAAGGCGTTAGCTGACTTGTTAGATTATAGGTGATTAGGTTAATATAAGGTCTTTTTCTAGGTCATTATATACCTATATAACTAGTCTTAACTTCTTAAAGGCTTTATTAGAACCGGGGTTCTTAATCTTATTAATGAATCTAGAGTTAAATACTTTGTTGCTTTGTGGTATATCTTTAGGGTTAACCAGTTTAAAAACTCCTTTCTTAAGTAATCCCTTAATTTCCTTCTGGCGTAATACTATAAACTAATTAGACTTTATAAGTTAATTATTATCCTTATCTTATAGATATATTAAAATATTTACAGTATTAGCTTTAATAGGGTACTTGCGTGGTCTACCTCTTCCACGCTTAACGGGTTAAGGTCTAGGCTTAGTTTAAGGTAGGGGTTTAGGTTCAGTTTGAGGTAGGGGTTTAGGTTTAGTTTAAGGTGGTTCGCTTTCATCGTCTTCTAGTTACATATCCTCTGTAATCTTAAGGTCTACTAAATATAGTTTTACAACCGTGCTGCGGAAGTTAGTAGGTCTGTAAGGAAGTTATATAGTACAGGTCTTATTTTTAATGTTAAGTAGGTTATGCGGACCAGACCAGTAGCTAGGTTAGCCTATAAGTCCTTCTCTCTATACTAATACAGGTAAGTTAAGTAGTAGGTTATAGATTATAGTTGTTTTAGGTTTATTGCGCATATTAAGGGCATCTGCCACTTAGCGCTTAGCTTTAAGCTTCTTAACTTCTTCTATAGCCTTTTTAAGAGCTACTACTCGTTATATAACTGTAGGGTTAGGTATATCGGATTCTACCATATATGGGTAAGCTCCGAATACTAGTAAGGTGGGTATAAGACCGTTAGGGCCTACGGAATCGTTAATTACTTTAAAAGCCATTTATAGGGCTATGTCCTTACTAATATCTAGTAGTTCTATAGTAATAATATGGTATATACGACGGAGGGGGCTATAGTAGCGTTCTACCATTCCGACTAAATTATAGGCTTTAATAGGTACACTTCTTATAACTATTCCAAATATTATAGCGTATTATTTAAATTCCTTGCTTATAAAATTCTTGCCTGTATTATATATAATAATATTAGGAGGTCCTAGGTATATATTAATCCAGCATATTTGTAATATATCCCATATATGCTTGGCGCTAATATTTTGCAGCTATCTGCTAGCTTAAAATCGTATTCCTTTATTAATAATATATAAAAGGGGTGCGCCATTAATATATATAATATTAACCACGATTAAATAGTTAAAATTAATATTATTATGTAAGGTAAATCTGAATCTACCAGGCGACTTTCTATATTTTTAATAATAGTGGTAGTAGCGTATAAGATAATCTAAGGTCTTGCTGTTAACATTATGCCCTAAGCGTTTAAGTATTTATATAAGACGCTCAGCTAAAGGGTAGCCAAAACGGCAATACAGTTGCTTTAATTCTACGTTGGTGAGGTAGCAGGGGTTTTATTTAAATAACTTAGTTAAATAAGTATATAGGGATATATTCTAAAGTAGGAAAGGGTGGCTAAAGTAACGTATAACGGGTACTTCGCTTTAAGGGGTGATTAGCATATTTTTTAGGTTGTTATAGTACACTTATAGGTAATCTATATCTACTAAGCAAAGTAAAAATAAGGTGTTGACCTTAACAATATAAAACTCGATTATACTAATTAGGGTAATTACTTTGGCTAATCCGATTAATAAGGTTAATCCGATACCAAACTATATATTAACTATGCCTTATATGGTGGTATTAAGCTATACATTAGTATTAAGTCTCTAGAATGCCAAGAATTGGCTATATCCTACTGTGGATCGTTTAGATGCTCCTATGTTAATTATTATACCTATAAACTTATCTGTAGTATAGCGGGACGTAGATATGGTTATATTATAGGTAAAGGGGTCCTGGTCGGTTATAAGAGGTACTATATTGTCTATAGTTGTGACTAAATGGCTAAAGGCTTTATTAGCTAGGGTAGCGGCTATAGAAATCGCTTTCTACTGTTCCACTTGGCTAAGGGAGGTATAGTAATAATTAATATTTAGTTATAAGTTCTTATTAGTTGCCTTATAACTTACATTAATAGTTAGTGCTTAAAAAGCTTCCTTAAGCTCTTCTTCTAAGTCGGTATTGTTATCCTTATAATCCATAATATATTGGTTAAGTCGTTTCTTAAATCGGTTATTAAATTTATTAAACCTATCTCTATTAGCAGTTCTAAACTTAGCTTTAGACTCTTCTTGTTCCTCCTTAGTATATCTCTATAAGCGACATCCTTCCCTATTACATACGAAGCAACATAGTTTCTTTCGGTTGCGGTTATACGGAGGGTTATTACGGTTGCTGCGGTCGTAGTTATTATCTCTTTTATAGAACCGTCGGTCTATAAAGAAGGCTTATATCTTCTCCGTATACTCTTTCTTATATGCTATAATAGATGATTAAAGTTTATTAATAAGGGCTCTAAGGTTATCCGGTGGATCAGAGACTGTATATCTACATGCTAGTATTCCCTGGCAAGAAGTAACGATTTTGTTATAAAGGAAGTCTATGGTTTATAAGGTAGGTCTAAGGCCATGCTATAGTTAACAAAGTCTATAAATTAACAGTTAGAGATATTCGCTTATTGACTTATCTATGTTTCCTGCTATTACTGTTATAAGTATAATGGTATTCCACTTGTTTAGGTTTTTGCGTTAAAATCCTAGTCCTTTAAAGAAATTCTAAAGGTGCTCGTAAGCTTTAGTAAATGGTAGGCGGGACAGCTGGTTTATATAGAAGTGGTCTAAAGCTAGTCCTTTTAGCATAGTAGGGAATGCTTTAAGGTAGGCTTCTTAGGGTACGTCCGCTTAATTGCAGATATTATAGAATATTATTAATTTATAGTTAAGGCTTTCGTTTGTGCTACCGTATTTCTACTCCTCTATATATATCTTAGCTATATTCGCAATTTCCTTACTATAGCCGGTTATAGTAATAGGGTGGTTTTCCTCATCTATAGATTATATGTGGAGTTACTGTATTATTATTACGGGTTAAGGCGTAGCAGATAGTGTAAAAGTGGACGTAGTTATAGATTAAGGTATAATAGATAGTATAAAGGTAGAGGTAGTTGGTGTACTGGTTAGTTAGGTTGCAGTAGCTTTAGCTTATTATTACTCCTCTAAAGTACCCTCTATTATATATACCTTAATCGATCTTAATAATGTCAGTCCGTACTTATTATTAGCTAATTTAATTATCTCTCTACTCTATTTAGTTTAGTTTTCTTCTTATACTATATTGTATAAAGACTAAGGGAGTGTTTTATTTCGTTTATGGTTAATATTAACCTATACTCCTCTAATATTTAGGCAGTTATATAGTTGCTAAAGCTAGTATAAGGGGATTTACGTAAAGATATTAACCGTAAAGTCCTTAAAATCTCCCTAGAACGATTCCTAGAGTGTTAAGTTAAGCTAGTTATATATCTCTGTGTATAGGTACATCTTATATTATAGGTAGTTAGTTAGTTTATCTTTAGAGGCTTTTATTAGGTTAATCCCATTTTTCTATTTAACTACTTCTTCCTCCTAGTCTTTCTCTGTTCCTGATATCTTGTTTATTATATATTATTTAGGTAAGTAAGGGTAAAGGTAAGGGTGTTTAAAAGGTAAAGGTAGGGGAATAGTTAAGGAGGCGGTTAAGGAGGCAGTTAAGGAGACGGTTAAGGGAATGGTTCGAGTTAATTAAGTAGGATAAAGTGCTCTGCGCAGTAGTCTTCTAAAATAGATAGAACGAGATATCTAGAAGTCGTTGTGGATACCAGACAAGTACTCTTAGGTGGTTTTTCTTCTTCTCTTTAACTGAAATAGGCTGATATAAAAGGTGGATAAGTATAACTATCTTCTAATCTACTGCAAGGTGGACAGTATAACTGTCTTCTAAGCTATCTGCGTGTTTCCTAATCTATGCACGCTTACTAATTAGTGTTGGTATGCTTTAACAACGTGCAGAATATATATATCACAATGATATATACTATGCGGTGTTGTAGATGGATATTGTCTTCCAATACGAAGAAGGGTGAGGAACTTAAGGTTCCTTACCACGCTAGTGCCGCGGTGACACGTGACGGCAACTTGCCTTACGTAACGGCAACTTGCCACACGTGGCGGCAATTTGCCTCCTATTGCAATGCAATATATTCTAGCTACAATTAGGCTTAAAAGGGGAAATAGAATAGGACTTACTTAGAATCCACTAGGCTGATTTATTTAAATAGTAAAAAGATACTAGGATTCTAGACATTTTTAAAAAGGAGTTTAATATATATACGCATTATTTGCGTAAGACCGCTAAAGAGGAAAATAGTGGTATTCTTTAAACTATATACTATTCTCTACTACAGTAGGCAGTTTAAATAGATTTAGAGCACTACTAGTATATAGTGGCTTTACGCGCTAATGGCGCTACTCGTTTCATTATATATTTAAGCTATACACTCTAGTTCCTTAATAGCTATCTCCCTAAAAAGTAGAACTTAGAAATTAACCTTCTATAAGTGCGTAAAGGAGGGCCAAATTCTAAAGAAAGCTAGCTTTATTCTTATATCTCCCTAATTAATAAGGGGAGTTAGTCTTATATAAAGTTCCTACCTAGCATATATCAATATATACCAAAATAGGTAGGCTTACTTTAAGAATATAGGGAACTTAATAGTAGAGGGCGTATTAAGAATATAGAAACTACCTAGACTAAAGCTAATACTAAGAAGTTTAAGCTTAACTGGATGCCCATTACGTTAAGGACTGGTAAAGTATAGTTTATAAAAGCTACTATTATATAAGGAGCCTCTTAAGCAATATTAAGTCGCTTAATTGTTATACTAAACTTAATCGCAATCCTACCAAATACTAAGAGATTAGAGATTCCTGGGCTTAAAAGCCAGTAGGCCGTTACATAGATAAATCTAAACGCTTTTCCCCTAGTTTTAATTCCTACTAGCAAACCTATTTCTAACGCTCCTCTATATAAGTTTCCGGCCTATATATAGCTATAGGTAAAGAGCGCTATTTTAAATGCTTTAGTTAGGAGACTTTTATAGGACGACCCTCGAGTAAAAAGAAAGCAACAGTTAATCCTAAATCCTTTATTAAATAATAAATATAAAGTATTTCGGGAAAGACACAGGACGTGTATTACTAAGGCTGTTTATAAAAGCTTTAAAGAGCTAGAGGAATTTAAGTAGGAGGTATTTAGGGTAAAGTCTTACTTTTTGGTAAAAGAATAAGGGCGTAAGCGTCCTATAAATGACCTAGAATATCCTAAAGACTTAGTTTCGGATCTAGAATATAAATATAACCTAGCTAATATAACTTCTAGCGCTCCCCCACTAACTAATTATAGTTCTAAAGGCTATTTTAAAGGCGAGGCTAGGGCTGCTACGCCTTAGGGCACTAGGACTACTGCGCTAAACCTTAGTCCTAATATCTTTAATAATAAGGTAGCGCCTATGGAAATTAACTAGGAGCTAAAGGATATAAGTAAGCTTAAAGAAGATAGCTTCCGAAATACTACTTCTAAACATTTACTAGCATTTATTAATGCTTTAAAGAATATTAATAAGCTAGTAGTATTATACTGCCTAACGCCTTTACTAATTTCAAAAAAGGGTACTATTTCGGAAGAATAAATAAATAATTCTAGTTTTCTTTAACCTCCTATATAGAAGACAATACAAGCGGAAATAAATACTATCCGTAAAAAGGTGTCTTTGAAACTCTAGGTTAGTATTATTAATATATAGGATAATGTAAATACAGAGCTTAAGGCGGAAGGCGTAGATAATATAAAACAGAGGCAATAAATAAAGAAGGGGTAGGCAGCTTTAGAGGAGTTAAAGGTATACTAGGTATTAGGTTATTTTTTTCTATCCTTAAGCGTTTTTTACTTACTAAATAGGGTTTATAAAGAAACGTTAGGGGACAATATTTTAGATAGGGGTAGTAATATAGTAGTATGGAACACTCCTCGGTTATTTTAGTTTATTTCTTATTATATATAGGGGGCTTAGGGTTATATATATTATAGAAGCAACCTAGGCTTTAACCTTATCCTAAAAAAAATCCAACTTACCCTCTAGTTATTCTTCTACCTCTCTAGTATAACTTATCTAGTCCCATTCCCCTTATAATGCTTAATTAAGTATTATCTTTTAGTATTAGGCTTTGCCCTTCCACACTAGCTCTCTATTATTCACTACTATAATTAAATCAGTGTCTATATATTACTTTCCCTTTTAAAAAGCAGCTAGATCTAATTAACCTATAGCTTTACCTATAAGCTTATCAAAATATCAGATACTTAGTTTAACTTCAATAATATTCTTAATAAGATTCTTAAATCTACTCTTCTTCCTTAGCTTCCATCACAGCTTCTACTACTTCCTCCACTACCTCTACAGCAGCCTCCGCAATAGCCTCCGCAACCACTATCCTCTACGCCAGCATTATCCGGCCGCTTATTTTACCCCTCGCGCTCTTACTAAGTAGCTAGCTCTAGAGATATATAGGATATTCCTTCTTAGATAAGGAGAATCTTAAACGCGGCGGGCCTGCTAGCGGGCTTAGGTATATTATATTATATTAACACTAGCGTTTTACTATTAATTATGCTTCTAGAGCCACTGCTACTACCACTACTACTACCACTACTACTACCATTACTCCTCTCTCTGGCCCTGCGCCAACTCCTACACTAACTCCTACTGCTACTACTACTAGCATCCCGTCCCCTACTGGCACTAACTTAACTTAACAAATGCTACTGCCATTAATGCCGCTGCCGGATAGTTTAGTTATTAGGGCTAGGCTTTATAGAATAGCCTAAAGTCTTACCATTGTAAGGGGCTTACGCCCGTATAATAAATGGTCTATATAGCGAGCCAGCCCTAGCGGCTTATGCCCAGTGTGCTGCGCGGGGGTTAGTATATAGTATATTATTTAGCCTTTTATACTAATAGAAGTCTTAGGTACGCGTATAGTAAGTACCGCTTAGCTAACCAAGTATACGCCTTACCTACGTAGGCTCCCAAGCCTTACCTAAGCTATACTAGCCGTGGAAAAGGTAGGGCAGGTAGAGCAGTAGGTGGTAAGATAGGCAGAAAAAAGGGTAGAAGTGGTAGAAGGGTGGGAGCCTCTAGTGTTATTGCTGCTTCTATATAGATATCTTAAATTTAAAGCTATGCTTACCTACTATATATTCCAACGTTTTTGTATAATATAGTTAAAGGGGGAATAGAAGTATAACTCTAGAAAGCTTAAATATAGGGCTTTACTTTACGCGCTTAAGAAGTTTCGAGTCTAGCTATATAGAGTACAATTTACAGTTAAAATAGATACTAATACCCTAGTATTCTAGCTTAATAGGTTAGCAACAGATCCGCCTAGATTACTAATAACTTATTAGTTAGCGTGGATTTAGTTAACGTAGGTGACAGGGTTATGACGGGTGTCAGAGTTATGACGGTCGCGTAACACCGCCTGCCGTATTAGGCTTAGCACTTATCCAATTTAGTATTCTGCTGCCTTAACTTTCCAAATCTCGTCTTCCCCCTAATTGCTACTACTTGATTCAAATACTCATCACCAACGCTCTAATGCCCCGCTGGCCTCGCAAACTTAATGCGGACGAGAAGATAGATATAGCTATTACTGCCTGGAATTTGGGCTACTATAAGAGCAAGGAAGCCTACATAAAAGCACATAATATTAACCCGAATATATTTCGCAGGAGAATTAATTAAAAGCAGTAGTCCTATAAAGTCGTCTATAATAATTAACGACGTATTTCGTCTTCTGGCGAAGGTGTAATTGTTTAATATTATATATATTTTGCTAAAGGCGGATTTCTATGTTAAATTAATACCGTTTAAATAATAGCAACAATAATCTACCTGCGCGAGTATTGGAGGATCCCTTGCCTCTAGCCACCCCCCCTACTAGGCAAATAATGGGTATATCACTTTCTAAATCGGCAGGAAGAATTGCGTACCTATTATATACGTTTAATTAATTAAGAACGGGCTATGGCTAGTAATAATCCCGCCCTAGTTATAAGTTTCTTTATAGACTACGCCAATGTTAAGACTTAATATAATATTATAGATATTAATACTTAGAATATAGATGAGATAGGCTTTACTATAGGCTTTACTTATAGCGCCAAAGTAGTTATACTACGCGGTAATATAAGCAACTTTAAAACAATTAACGGCTTAAGGGAGTAGGTGAGCCAGATTAACGCAATTGGTATGCACAGCCAGACTATACCATTATTTATTATCTTTAAGGGACGGTAGTATATAGACTTACTATAGCAGGAGGCTATAAGCGCTGTAGGCGACTATGCTATTAAAATGTTAGATAATGGATAGTTAAATCAAGAACTTGGTATACAGTGGCTGCGCCATTTTAAGTACTATACTCAACGTATACGCGAATAGGAGGCCCTTAGCGAAGGCTAGGATGACAACTATATCTACGGTTATTAAATGCTTATTATAGACGGCTATAGTAGTCACGTTAATCTTAAGTTCGTATAGTTTTGTAAAGATTATAAGATTATACCAATCTGCCTACCACCTTATTTAACGCACCTTTTATAACCTCTAGATCTTATAATATTCTCGCAACTTAAGCAACTTTACTTATCTAAAGTCGACGAATATGCAACGCGGGGTATTACTAGAATTAATAAGGAATATTTTCTAAGGATTCTAGGCGAGATCCGCCCTTAGATATATACACTAAGACTAATTAATAGCGCCTTTAAAGCCGCAGGCCTTTTTCCTTACAATCTAGATAAAGTACTTAAGCGCTATATAAATCCTTCTACGCCCTCTTAATTTTCTACTCCCTTATCCTCTATACAGTAAGCAATAATCCTATCCTTACCTTTACACCCCCATACCCCTAAAAATCGCGATAATTATACACGGTACGCCCATATAATTCTCTATCCCGAAACTACACCTAAGGTAATAGAGGCAGTGGTAAAGAAACTAATAATATATATAGAATTATGCAAGGATTAGGAACATCTTCTATAAATAAAAAATAATAAGCTTTAGTAGGCCGCTATAGAAAGGAGGGCAAGGAAGGAGCGTAAGCGCTAGGTCCTCTCTACTAGATTAGTACTTACTGCAGACTTAATAAGAGAAATTGTCGCCAAATAAGAGGCCGCTAATTAAGCTAAAGAGGATACTAGAATACAGAGGGAGCGAGATAAGGAAAGGAGGGATAATATAGTAGTACTTAAGAAGGAGTAAGTAATAGCGTGGAAGAAAGCTTGCTCTACTGCCTCTACTATTAAAAAAATCGCGGAACAACACCAGAAGGACGCTTAGGCGGCAGTAAGATTAGCAAAAAAGGCACGTAAGGCTTTAGATTTAGCCACTAAGATCGCAAAGAAGAAGAATACGTTGGAGGCCTAAGACGCTGCTGCCGCTACTGCTATATTAGCGGCAGCAGCAGAAGCAGATTAAGCTATAAAGAACGCGCTAGCGGAATCCTCTACTACTACTTATATAGCAGCTGCAGCGCATTATAAAGAATTATTTACGGCCTCTAAAAAGATTATAGAAAAGGGTAAGCAGATAGAGAAAACGCTAGAAGATAAGCTTATTAATAAGCCTATTAAGGACTTTATATATTTAAGCAACAATAAGGCGCTAGATAAGGATATATATATACGGCTAAAGGGCTAAGGAGCCCTTATTAGCCCTCGCCTCTATTAAATATCTAAATAAGGTAATTTATATACAAATATAAAGCTTCATTTTTTAGGATAATAAAAGAAACTGCAGGATGCTGCAGGATGAATTTTACTGCTAATTTACTATGGTTGGGTCCATCCGGCAGAATTTTGGTGTTCCTGACCGTCATAACTCTGACACCCGTCATAACCCTGTCACCTACGTTATAGGACTTTAATATATAATATATACCTAAAAAGAAGAATAGTATAGCAGATAGCTTATTCTAGCGACCCGCGTAAGAAGGAGAGCTAAAAGATAAGCCTAAGAAGGACCTAGAAGACTTTATAGATTTAGAACTTAGGCGTATCGCATATATAATAAACTAAACAGTGCTACGAAATAAGGATCTAAATGTTAGCCTACTTAATAATATATACTCTAAAGAATACCAAAAAATTATACAATGGCTATTAACGCTCTAAAGACCTTAAGAAATAAACATAAAAGAGTTTAAAAGCTTTAAATGCAAGGCAGTTAAATTTAAAATTAAGGAGCGACTCCTATTTAAAAGAATGTACTATTATAAAGAGTAGTAGATAGCGAGGAATACTAGAAGAAAGTAGTGCGATAGGTATATAACAAGAATAGATATTAAGGGAAGGAAGGAACGTACACAAAGGTGTTACTACAATATTAGTGGCCCGGACTCTGTTAAGAAATATACAAGAGAATGTCCTAAGTGCTAGAAAAATTTACCTAAGTAAGAGGAGGAAGCCTTATATCTAACTTAGATGGCTGCCCTTTAGAAATAGGCCTTAATGGATATTATCTATACGCCAACGGCTAAATCAGGAAAGTAGTATCTAGTGGTAGCTAAAGAGTACCTTTTAGGCTAGCTAAAGGCAAGAGCTCTAATAAATACAACATCTAAAGCAGTAGCGAAATTTCTGTAGAAAGAGGTTATTTAAGATAGGGAGTATTTAGACAACTTTTTATTAACAGAGGACTAGAGAATAAAGATGTAGTTACTATTCTCGCAGAAACATATAGGATTTATTAACAGTAATGTCACTAGTCTAGTTAAAGTTTTGGTTGGTTAGTTAGTTACGCTTCTAAAATCGCAACCGGTTAGAGCTTTTTTTGGCTTCCGATTGGTTGGTTATAGAAAATCCCGCTTAACCAGTTAACCACCTAAACCAATTAAGTTAGTATAGAGCCTTAGTATTAAGGTTTTAGGTAAGGCGTATAAGAGCTAGAGCCACTTAATTATTAAAGTTTACCCCCTTACTAATTTAAGAGCCCGTTTATACCTTATCGCGTCACGCTTATTGCTTTATCCTTATTCCCAATTGCCCTTATTTCTACCTATCGTTAACTTAATAGAGGCCTTTATTTCAACCAGTTGATCGTCGCGTAGTAGGGGTAGTAGTCTTACAGGCAGTAGCCGTTCTATAGGTAAGGCTCCTACCGTCCCTAAAAAGCGCGCCCGTTAGTCTTCTTAAAGCTAAAAAAGGAAGCGTTAAAAGATAAAGCCAGATAAAGCTTTGGTGGAGCCTCTTACCTATTATAAAGCTAAGTCTAACTCCGCGCCAGAGCCTATGGTAAGCTAGGCCTCTTAATAAAAGCGATTTAAAGTCCACAGCTAATAGTATAGGCGTTGCAATAAGGTTGCGAGGAAGCGCGGAGGCCGTATAAAGAAGTCGCATATATAGGAGGAAGAGAAGGGATATACAATAGTTTACAAAGCTACAGGCGTTTAATATTACTACTACTTAGATTAGAAGAAAAACCTAAAGTATAAGCCTCTTAGTAAGTCGCTCTGCTCTCTTATAGACATTAGCTAATTTTAGGGTAGCGCTTAATAGTAACTTAACGATATTAGGTTATTAAAAACGGTTTTATCGCATTAATTAGTACGGCAAAGTAATTCTACCTAAAGGCGCGATTATAAAATTTGTTAAGCAGCAGGATTATATTTAGAAGGCCTAGTTTAAAGCTTTTAAGCTTCTACTAATTTAATAGCTCGTATACTATTACGTCGCATTTTACCAGATTAAAAACGCCTACTTTATTAAATTAATTTAGCATCTAAATAAAGGCCTTACTAAATTGGTTCCTACGCGAAATATAGTACGCAGATAGGTAATAGAAGAGTTTAAAAAATAGAAAAGGCAACTATAAGAGGACTTATACTAAGCTCGATTAAGTGTCTATTTATCCTTTAACTTATAAACGTTACCAAATTACTACGCTATTATTGCGATAGTTGCCTATTATATTAATCGCGATAAAGTACGCTAGATAAAGCTTCTTGGATTATAATAGCTTAAGGGAGAGCATAGCGGCGCTAATATAGCCTAGATAGTTCTTAATATAATTAGCGAGTATAGAATTAGTAGTTATTTTAGGTATTTCGTGCTTAATAACGCATTAAGTAATGATATAGCTATTAACTTAATTCTTAAAACTCTCTACCCCTAAATAATAGCTAAGCAGCGGAAACGTTATTATATTCGGTGTCTTGGCTATATAGTTAACCTAACTGCCTAAGCCTTTCTTCTAGGTAAGACTACTTTAGAGGAGCTCGAGTTGGCGTATAATAGGTAGGATTTTAATACTATTATAGCAATTTGGAGAAAGTAAGGAGCGCTTAGTTAACTACATAATATAATAAGGTATATTAGGATGTCGCCGTAGCGTCGCGAGGAGTTTAAGAAAATTGTAATTAGTAGAGAGTAGGCAGAGTTTAATTAGCTTAAGGTAAGTCCTACTACCTCTCTATAACGTAACAATATAGGCGTTTAATTAGGTGCGGCATTAAATTATCTATTCCCCTAGACTAATTACAGTCGCAATATTATTAATATTCTAACTTTTTACTCTATAGTTAATTTAAAGCAATTTAACCCGATAGAACTTATACTTTAGCTCTATTATACATGCTATTAACTATAAATAATATATCTAAAACTTCTATAATAACCATATGCTAAAACGCGGCGAAGGTATAGAAAATAACACCCTTATAAATTACCACTGGTTCCTACTTAAAAAGCTCTCCTCTATACTACAACTCTTTTATAAGGCAACTATATATAGCCAGGGCCATAAACATACACTTTACCGCTAGTTTACTATAATAGATTAGCTTTTTAAATATCTATTTAATATAAAGGAATATTTTAAAAAAAAACTACAAGAGAAATACGGTAACAGTAAGGAATATACCTACTTAAAAGCTTCAGCTTTTACTTTATAGGAGAAGTATAAGCAGTACTATAAGTACGTAGATAAGAGCGCTGCCTACTACGCTACACAAGTTCTTCTTTTGGATAATAAGTGGGCATAGTTTAAGCAACAATTTAAGGGCGATAAAAAGAAGAAGTATTAGCTTCGTGGCGACCCTAAGGATTCTAAAGATCTTAGTATATAAGGCCTTATAAAGGAGCTTTAGTAGGAGGAATATAAAGGCAAATATACCACCGCGGCCGCTTAGCAGTTATCTACTATAGAGTATATACCTGACGAGACTTTTAGCGGGCTACATTCATATAAGAAAATTAAATTTACATCCTTTATAAAAGCTAACGCCTATTAAAGCTATATATAAGCAGAGCTGGAGCCTAATTTGGATCCTCTGGCTTATTGGAATTCGCTATATTTCTTATAGCCAAAGCTCGCCCGATTCGCTCTTAATATACTAGCTATACTACTTATAAGCGCTAAATATAAGAGAGTATTTAGCTCTGCAAAACACCTTATTACTAACTCTCGCAATTACCTTAAAGCTGATATTGTTAAAGCGAATAAGTGCTTAAAGTTCTGGTATAGGCGCCCAAAGCCTAAGGCCTTTTAGCAAGGCATTGATCCTAACGTTAACGATTTATATAAGGAAGAAGCTGCTACTAAAGCTGCTACTAAAGCTGCTGCTAAAGCTGCCGCCAAGAAAGATTCTAATATAATAGGTAATGCAGATAAGGAGGAAGATAAGGAGGAAGATAAGGAAAAGGATAAGAAATAGGATAAGTAGGAAGAGGAGCTTAGTAAGAGCGATAAGGAAGATGCTATTAAATATATAGTTATTAACAATTAATTCAACTCAACATTATACTAAGACTCACAATATTTCTAATCTTATTTAGTTTATCTAATTTAACCAGTTGGGCAACCGGTTGGGGCCTTTAAATAGGCTATTAGTTAGTTATGGGGGCAAAATTTGTAACTAACCAGACCAATTACATTACTGTTTATTAAGTAGTTGTATTAGCCTACTATCTATAAGGATAAGGCCTAGTTAAGAGAAGACATTAGCCTTTAGTAGCAGCGTTAGTAAAGTATAAAGGCGACTAGGTGCAAAATCTAACGAAAGCGCTTTAGGCTAACTAAATAACGGTTAAGGCAATAACGGGAATAATACTAGCTTAAATACTCTATAGATAAGAATATATACCCCTAATTAAGCTCTACCTTCTTATATAATAGACACTCTTATAGAATAAGGTAAAGATAATAAAATAGTTTAAGTAATAAGAGATAAATAACGAAGAAGCTTAGGAGAGGGTACGCCGCTATTGTCTAGCTAATAAAGAATACCTATAAGGGCAAGCTTAAGTCTAGGGGGCTTATACTAGTATAGAATGTAAAGAAGGCAAAAGATATATCGCGGTAGTAAAAGCTACAGCTAAAATAGTAAGGTCCCTTTTAGATTAAAATGGCATTAGAAAAAGGGTTTTATAAACTTAATAGTACTAAAATAAGAGGCAATCTGTATGGGAATAGGTTAAAACGGTTCCTTATATAAGATCTTAAGGAAGTTAGACTAAAAGGCTATATAAATAAAAGTAACGTAATATAAAAGGGGTCCTTATAGAAGAGGAGGCACCTAAGGAGGAGGCCGTAGCATAGGTAGAGAAAAGGTAACCTCTTGGAAAAATTAGCCGAGTTCTTATCTATAAAAGTCCTTCTACCCTCTTATTTAAGCAACTTAATCGCCACTACTTATTAAAAGAGTTCCTTTAAGCTTCCTAAAAGACAAACAGCCAGTTTCCTACTACACCGGTATAGCGCCGTACTGCTCTGTTAGTATAAGAATTATATAAGCTAAGCTTAATTAAACCCTTTTAAGGAAAGAAAGTAGAAGGAAAGAAGTAAGAGAGGAAGCCTTTATAAACGGTAATTAACTAAGATCACGTTATAGTTACAGTTAATTCTACCTATCCTTTATATACGTTCCTCCCTTCTAATTATATTATAATCTTATTATATCTTAAGGATTATAGCTCTACTAAGAGACGGTCTTTTACGAAGATCTTTTTATAAGTAAGCCGTTACTTAGGACACCTATTACTATAAGCAGCAACTCTTTCTCTTTCTTCTCTTTATCTTTACAATAAATATATAAAGTAACTATAAGTAAGGCTTATCTAAGGAACACTCAGCACTATAATAGCTAGCACTCTTAAAGACTAAAAGTCTTTTACTATACTCCTATCTTACCTTACTGCCATAAGTAATTAGGAAAAGAGTTTACTTCTTTAAAGCTAGTTTTAAATCCTTAGTCTTAATAACTGCTCTTATAGAGAATAACTTTATATATAGTCTTCTTTCTTTTATCCTTATTACTAGTAACTATCTCTTATAAGTATTTTATATTTTCACGCTCTACAATTTTTAATTTAGCATTTTTATTTCCTTTTAAGTTAAGAGAAGAGCTACTTACTTTAAGAAACCTTAGTTAAGTATATTAGAGGTTAAAGTTAAATTTTAGTACTAACTAATGTTATTATTATAAAAAAGTCTTGGTAAGGAAAATCTAACTAATTAGATAACTTTAACCGCTAGTTAAAGTTCCTTAATATGTTAATAATTTATATAACGGTCCTTTTTAATTCTCCTTTTTCTGAAAAATACTATAAGGCCTTTATTTTAATTTCTTGTTATTTTATTTTATTTAGTTATACACGCCTATTTACTTTTCTCTTACATTAAAAAGACACTATTATAACTCTTATCTTAAAATACCACCTATACGCCCGTTACGCACACGAAATATTACTATAAAAATATCTAGAACTATAGAACTCCGCTTAAAAGGAAAGCCGCTACCTTTACCTTCTATGCCTCTACCTTTTATACCTCTACCTCCTACTCTCTAGTTAATAGCCCTTATATACTAAGAAAAGGCGCAAATAATAAAGGTTATCCTTAGAGCCGCCTAAAGCCACCCAGTTAATTAGCGCGTAAATATCTATTATAGTTTAATACAGGCTATTATAAACCAGGAGCATAATATAGTTAAGGCTATAAAAAATATAATAGTTAAGATTAAGAAGAATAATAAGCTTAAGGGAAATTTAGAAAATAAAGATTAGGAAAACACCTTTGCGGACATTAAAAAGCTCTTTAAGATTACCTATAAGATTAATAAGATTAAGGTAGTACAAAATACAATTAAGAAGGAGTAAGGAGAGGAACTTTTAGAAGGTCCCTATAAGCTCTTCTATACATATTATACACTAAAAAGTATCTATATCTTTATTAATTAGGTAAAAAGAAGTTAGATCTCTAAGAAGGATGCGTTAAAAATCATTAATAATATAATACTAAGCCGCCTAAAACTCTTAAAGGCTAGGATCTTAAGGACCCTATACCTAATACCCTTAGACTTTTTTACCGCCTATAAATTTAGATTAATAGTTGTATAATTACAGCACCTAGTATACCAAATGCATACCTACGCGTTTGGTGCACCAACCACTTACTTATAACTAATTAGGGGGGGGGACGCGTTAGTATATAGACTACGTAGTCTACCTCAATAGAATCGACAGTCACCACTATCTAAAAGAGCATACAATACTATACGTATTTCGTGCCCCTGGATATGGCTTACTTGTATTATTAAATTAATATAAATACTAATTAGTAAGCGCGCACAGATTAGCAATTACTTAATACCTTCCCCCGAGCGATATACAACAGCGACCACCCGTTTATATCCTAGTACGACCTACTAAAAGGTCGGAAGTTGGGGATTACGGACTATTACCAACCCTATATACTTATTTAAGTCTTAGTACGGTTTACTAGAAGTTTATAAACGCGAATATAAACCTTTATAGAACCCCCTACCCTCCTATAAACTATTACGGACCTATTAATTGCCTTTACGGACCATTATAAGACCTCTCGAACTATTATAGACCCGTTAATTAATTTTACAAACCGTTATAAGACCTCTTCCACCCGCTACAAACTATTACTACCTGTTACAGCTTATATAGATATACTACGCTATATAATATGGCAGATATAAGCAAGCAAATTAGCGAAGGTTAAAAGAAGTGGAGTTAAGGAGTCGACCTTACGTCTATAAACGGCGTTAACAACTATATTAATTTTAAGATCCTTAAATACGGACACTATAAGCTTCTAAATAATAACCTATAGGAGTAATATAAGGAAGACTTTGCAGACTTTATAGAAGCTATTTTTAAAACTTATAATCTTATAGCTACCCGCAACCTATAAACCCTCTTACGTAACTAAGGTATATGGGTTAAAAAGAACAGGCGAGTTACTATTACACGGTCTCTGTATAACATACTATATAAGAAGAACCAAATAAAATAGACTAAAAAGTAGATTCTAGACCATATTAAAACTAGCGGACTCTTTACCTCCTTTAAACTTAATAGGATCTCCAGTCTTATAGATAACCTATTTAACTAAATTCGTCCTATAAACTAAAGAGATCTTAGAATTAATTTTACGGGCTAAAGTATACCTAGTACTTAAGTTACGGACCGTAATACCCCCGTAAATTAAAATACGGACTAAAACCCTTTAGTCGCTTAAGTTATAAATCTATAAACTACCTAAGTAAAGACCTATGGTAAGGAGCTAGCCAACCTAGCTAAGCTCTATACCGACGAATCTAAGTATAGCGGTAAAAACGATAACTTTAACTTTAAACTAACTATCTTTACGGACCTTTATTAGAAGGCTAATATTCCTAAATAGAAATTTAGCCAAGCTTACTCTACTATACTGCGCGGCCTAGCCCTTAACCACTATTACACTAACCTTAAGAGTAACCCCCTTAGTGTTTCTTTTAATAAGCTATATAAGGCTATACGTAACTACTTTAAAGGGCTAGAATATAAGTGTAATATTCTTACCTAATAGAATGCGATTAAGTTACGGACTATAATTAATAAAAACACCAAAAAATTAATTATAGAGTACCTGTAAATTCTTATTAAAGACCTCCAGCACCTATAGCACGGCCTTAATATTAAGCTTCAAACGGACGACTTCCTATATAATAAGCTTATTACAGCTTACTAGAAAGTAGAACCCTATAAATATGCCTATTATAAGCCTACAGATACCTTAACTAGCCTCATTAACAATTTACGGTTCTTTATTATAACGTATAAAGTTTTAAACCCACTAGGTAGTACTTAAGCCTTTATTACAGACCTATAAAACCTATAAACTAACTTAGATACCTACTTTACGGACCGCCGCTACTACTAGCAGTACCCGTACTAACCAAGTCCCACCTATAACCCCCGCAGTAACTCCCGTACAAAAGTATACCCCCACAGATAAACTAGCTAGAAGTGCTTTATATGCGGTAAGGAAGAATATTAGTCTATAAGGCATACCTAAAAAGAACGTAATAAGTCTAAAAAGAGATTTAACAATTAGATTAACTAGTTTATCTTAAACTACAAAGGAAAGAAAGTAGAGGAGCCTTTTAATAAGTTAATGGAAGCCCTTATAATTAACTTTAACTTAGATACTTAGGAATTAAAGACCTTAAAGACATTCCTAACTACTTTTAGACCTTTTATAGACGGCTAAGCCTTTAATATTACGACCGTATTAGCCGACCGCTCCTTTATATACTTAATTACACCTAAAAACTAGCCTATAAGTACACCTATTAGACCTGTTACGGACGTTATAGACCGCAAATAGGACCTATTTGCATATATTACTATAAAACGCTATACCCCCAAAGAATTCTATAGCGTTATAATTAATATAGGTGCCTTTAAAAGGTCTACTATAGGTTACGGATAATACCTTATATATAAAACCACTATAAATAATAATACGGATATTAATACTGTTCGGATCACGGGGGGGGGTTTTTGGTCTCAATTGATTTTCTTCTTTTCTTTTCTTTTACCCTACTTCTACAGGTGGAATTTGATGGATCTCCTGAGCTCGCTTAGCTCACGTGGTTAACCCAATTAGTTACAAGCAACCGTGTCTACTATATTACAGAACCTTATTTAGATACTGGCAACAACTAGGAAATAAGAGAGAGAACAAAAAGATACTAGTAAATGAGTCCGTAGTCTCTATCCCTCTCCCTTCGCAAATTCGGTCCAAAACGCCTCTTCCTTAGGGTCGTTGTAATAACTATAATAGGGTTCTATATCGAGATAGAAGTTAAAAGCTCCCTAATCTTCTTTACCCTTAAGGTAAGTAAAGTAGTATTTAAGAGCAAGCCCGCGGAGCATAGTTAGTATAGCAGTGGTATACGCTTGCTTAGGGACGCCGGCTCGAAGGCAGTAGTTTTAGAAAATCTTAAACTTAAAATTAAAGTTGTCTTATTCACCAGAGTACTTAACTTCATCCATATAGAGCTTAGTTAAGTTAGTGATCTCCCTTCCGAAGCTTCCTTATAGGGCGAGCTGGTCTATAGCTTGGGTCAGAGTCGGGGTTAGAGTTGCTAGGGTTGGCTGAATAATTTGAACGGGGGCAGTCAATAGTAACGGTAGGGCTAGGGTAGGGTCGTCGGTAGGGTCATCGGTAGGGCCGTCGGTAGGGTCGTCGGTATAGTCGTCGGTAGGGTCGTCGGTATGGTCGTCTGTAAGCTTTGCAGTGTGGGTATTGAACGAGCGACTTAATTGTAAATCTATGGAAATTAAGTGGTATATATACATAAGAAAGGTGTAGGCAACAAGATAAAAGGGGAGACTAATACGTAGTCGAAACAGGGTAATATAAGATATACG